>UMKV01001884.1_pt1 | contig 19457 bp, 7 predicted proteins | sample 1966381 | NCBI WGS metagenome assembly UMKV01 (sample SAMEA4836182, study PRJEB28245) | human gut metagenome | biome: gut microbiome; material: fecal sample | place: Denmark | collected 2008
GAAGGTCACGACCGGAAGTGCATCGTATGTTACTGACGGTGACGGATATCTTGAGATTGCGAGCAAGATATGGAAAGAGACTGAGAGTACAGGCTTTGGATCTTACACTTATGAGAATACTTCCACACTTGACTTCGCACTTGACAATGCAGATTACAAGGTAAGCGTTGAGCTTGTCAACCCTACTGATAAGGAGCTTGTGGTTTCACTCGAGGCAGAGGATATCACAAAGGCATCAGGAGTTAAGGTGGCAGCGGGCGCTTCCGTTACACAGGATATAATAGCGTGCCTCGTTGATGGCGTTCTTAACCTCAAGTTTTTGGAGACATCGGGAAGCGCGACTAAAGAGGAGGAGGCTGCCACAGGCAAGGTATATGTAAGCAAGGTTACAATTACCAAGAATGCAGCTAAGACAGCGGGCGATAAGCCTACAATTTTTATCGCTTCCGACTCTACTGTTCAGACCTATGAGAGTAATTATTACCCTCAGACAGGCTGGGGACAGACACTTCACAACTTCTTCGGGGATTTTGTTGAGGAGCGTGAGTGCAAGGACTGTGGATATAGCCAGGCACAGACCTATGAGACAACGAATGTTATCGTCGAGAATAGAGCTATCGGCGGAAGAAGCTCTAAGTCCTTCATAGAGGAGGGAAAGCTCGATGATTTACTCGAGGATGTAAAGCCGGGAGACTATGTGCTTGTACAGTGGGGACACAATGATGCCACTGCTGCAAGACCTAACAGGTATGTTTCACCTGAGGATTTTGAGTATTGGATGCAGTATTATGTTGATGGTGTAACACAGAGAGGCGCCACTCCTGTTCTTGTAACACCTGTTGCAAGATACAGCTATACAACTAATGCAGACGGTTCACTCAAGTCCTTTGTCGGCAACTTTGAGAAGTATGGCGACGTTATGCGTAAGATGGCAAAGGAGCAGAATATTCCTCTAGTTGATCTTACGGCACGTTCTACAGCACTTTGCAATCAGTTCGGTATCGAGGGTGCTAAGTCATTGTTCCTCATTGTTGAGGCCGGCGATTACCCTGAAGGTGCTTACGCAGGCGGTGCTAACGATTCTACTCATTTACAGTACTATGGAGCATACAAGTTCGCACAGTGTGTTGCTGAGGGAATTGTTGATTATGCAAAGGACGGCGCAACAGATGCGCTTGATTCACTTGCAGCACTTGTTGTGAATAAGGTTCCTACAAAGGCTCCGGGTAAGATTGAGAATCTTGCAAGCACAACAGTAGGTGCATCATCTGTGGGATTGCAGTGGAATGCTGAGGAAGATTCAGAGCTCTACTATATTTACAGAGCTGTATTGGCTGATGGACAGACAATCGATGATGTGGATTTTTCCAATGCTGAGAAGTATTCCGTATCATCTAAGAACAAGTATACAGATACGTCCTGCCAGGCGGGAATTACATATGTATATGCAGTCAGAGGCTTCAACCCTAAGGGACTGGGTGAGTTCTCTAACATGATACAGGTGACAACTAAGACAGCAGGCTGGAAGTTCGATATCAATGGTGACAAGAACAGCGTAGCAAAGGCTGACGGGCCTACAGAGACAGGCTGGACAGGTGTCGGTGCAGAGATGTATGACGCTGCAAGAGGCTATGGCTGGAAAACAAGACCGGGCGCGGGACGTGACCGCGGTGAGCAGAAGAATGATTCCTACAGCCTTATGGGAAGGGACTTTACGTTGGGTGCAGGTGAGTTCGCACTTGATATCCCTAACGGCGATTATGAGGTTACCTGCTACGGCGGAGACCTTCTTCCGGGAACCTCAACGGTTAAGTCATCCTATGGCGCTGAGGGGAAGTCCATCGGAAGCATTTCCGTTCGGCAGGGCGTTGCCGGTGCGACAGGAACGGTAAGAGTTGAGGACGGACAGCTCAACATAACAACAGACAATTACTTTAACGGTTTTACGGTTACAGAGATTTTAAAGGCTCCATCATCACTTGTGGCATCCGAAAAGTCGGTAAATGGTTCTAACATGACTTTCCTTCTCGGTTTTTCAGGTGTCGATGAGGCTGTAAGCTACAATGTTTACAGAAAGAGTTCTTCTGATGATGCATTTACAGTCGTAAAGTCTTTTACAACTGAAGAGTACAAGAAGGATGAGCTTGGCTGCAGAGCCATGACAGCGGCTCTTGGTGAGACATATCAGTACTACATGACATGTGTTACGGCAGACGGAACAGAGTCAGCCCGTTCGAATGTTGAGACAGTTGAGGCTGTATTGGATACGGTTAAGGTTCCGGCAGCTCCGACAAATGTTGTATGCGTAGACCCTACATCATCAACAACAGGTGTTCAGAACACAATCACAATTTCGTGGAACGCAGCCTCTGTTGCAGACGCTGACCAGGGCAAGGTAATCAAGTACGTTATCTACCGTTCAGCAAAGGCTGAGGGCGAGAAGGGCTTCAAGGCATTTGAGAAGGTGGGCGAGACTACAGAGACAACCTTCAAGGATACATATTTTGATATTGATACCAACATAAGCTACTACTACAAGGTGGCAGCACTCAACGCAGGTGGTCTAAGTGAGCTTTCAGCAGCATGCAAGACTCCTGTCACCGGAACACTTACACCCGGAAATCTTGAGAAGTACTCGGACAGAGCACTTGTAGCAGTTAATCTTGCGGGTGAGAAGGGTGCAGAGACACTTATATCCGCAACAGACAAGGACGGAAATACACTTACAAAGGGTGTTTACTTAAGCTGGAGAAGCTTTGAGGCAGACTTTGACAATGGCAACAATTTAAAGACAACATTTACCGTATACCGCGATGGCGTGGCAATAGCTTCCAACATAAGCGTAACCAATATGGTAGATGAAGGCGGCACAAGCGCATCCGTATATAAGGTAGTTGGAAGCAACGATTCCGCTATCGGTGTGAAGGCAGTTGATACCAGGTGCTGGGAGCATCAGTACCTTGAACTCAATCTCTATGCTCCTGCAGACGAGACAATGCCTGAGTACAATGGTGAGGTGGCTACATGCGATTACAGCGCTAACGATATGTCACTCGGCGATCTTGACGGAGACGGCGTTCTTGAGCTTATCGTTAAGTGGTATCCAAGCAACGCAAAGGATAATTCAGGTTATGGATTTACAGGAAAGACTTTCCTTGACGCATACGATGTAAACTGGGCAACAGGTGAGGTTTCACTTCTGTACAGAATTGATATGGGTATCAATATCCGTTCAGGTGCCCACTATACACAGTTCCAGGTATGGGACTATGATGGTGACGGCAAGGCAGAGATAGCGGTTAAGACAGCACCGGGAACAACAGTATTAAGACCTGCCGATGGCACGGCAAATACACTTGCCGAGGCAGAGTACATTGATGTTCCTTCAAGCTCACTTCCAACAGAGAAAATAAGTGAAAAGAATGATTATCGTAACGCTTCAGGATATGTTCTTGACGGACCTGAGTACTTCACAATGTTCAATGGTGAGGATGGAAGCATTCTTGACACAACGGACTTCGTTCCTGCAAGAGGAAATGTTGGTGCATGGGGCGATGCGTATGGTAACCGTGTTGACAGATTCTTATCTGCAACAGCTTATCTTGATGGTGAGAAGCCATACGCAGTATTCTCAAGAGGATACTACACAAGAACATGCCTTACGGCCTACTATGTAAACGATGAAGGAAAGCTTGATGTTTACTGGGCATTCGATACAAATAAGGCAGGCTCGGAGTACGAGTCACAGGGAAATCATGGTCTCAGTGTAAATGACGTTGACAATGATGGCAAGGACGAGATTATCTACGGTTCCCTCACGGTTGACCATGATGGTACGGTTAAGTATTCAACAGGTCTTGGACATGGTGATGCGATGCATGTATCAGACTGGGTAGAGTGGAACGACGGACTTGAGATAATGGACGTTCACGAGCATGATGATGCAGCATACCATGTTGAAATCCATGACGCCGAGACAGGTGAAATTCTCATGGGTTACTGGACAGGTAAGGATACAGGCCGTGGTGTTGCAGCGGATATCGACCCTACATCGGCAGGTGCTGAGTGGTGGTCAATAGCGAGTCCTACTTACGAGGGAAATGATGAACCTTCATGGGATTCCACGGACGGAGAGGTTTATTCAACCCAGTCAAAGCTTGGAGCACTCATAAAGCTTGCTGACAGGACTCCTGCTTCTAATGCATCCCTCTTCTGGGATGGAGATCTGTTAAGTGAAGTTCAGGATCATACGTTTAACAAAGCGGCTTACGCTCCTACAGGAGTTAAGCTCTACAAGTGGGATTATGAGAAGGGTGAGCAGGTAGACCTCCTCTCATCAACAGAAATCTGGTCAAGCAACGGAACTAAGGGTAATCTTGGTATTATCGCAGACTTCCTCGGAGACTGGAGAGAAGAGATTATTGCACGTTGTGCAGCAGACAAGAACAAGGTCCGTGTTTACACGACAACAATTCAGACCGATTACGTCGTACCATGTCTCCTTGAGAATCTTGCTTACAGAGAGGGCGTTGCATGGGAGAATGTTGGTTACAATCAGCCTGCTAACTTAAGCTACCTCCTTTCTGAAGGTCTTGTCACTTCACAGCTTATGGTAGGTCAGCTTACCGAGAACAGTGCTGAGATTGCTTTCACAGAGGCAAGCGACGGCACATATGGACATGAAGTAACAGGATATCAGATATATAGGGCTGATGGCGATGGTGAGTTCAAGTTGATCGACACTATCTCCAAGGATGAGCTTGTAGAGTATGTTCCGGATAAGGAACAGCCTGAGGAGCCGGAGGAGAAGATTCTGTACTCACAGGATTTTGAGAGTGGTGAGTCGGATTTCACATATTATGAAGAGAGTGCGGTTTCTCTTGCAGCAGATACGGCAACAGTTCATCCTAACACAAGCTCCTATGTTCTCAGTGTAGGACAGGATGCAAGAAGAGACAGACGTGTTCAGAGCCCGGCATTAGATGTTAAGGACAATGCAACTGTTGAGCTTGAACTCAGAATTGATGCTCCATACAAGAATAAGGCATCATACTTCTCATTACTCGGAGCAGCTAACGGAGATAAGGCAAACAGCGAATGGTTACAGAGCACGGCACAGATACTCACAATAGAGGCAAAGGCAGGTGCAAGTGACAATACAACCTGGCAGTCAATTCTTCTCAATGGAGTTGATGTGACAGAGGCTCTTACGGCAGATGTCAAGGAGAGTGGAAACGGAAAGACAGCGACAACAGGTTGGATAAAGATAAAGGCAGAGCTTGATTTCGCTAACCGGAAGGTGAATGTTACTATCAGCAAGGCGGCTGATGCTAGTGTATTATACAGCGGTAAGCTTGATTTCGTAAATGAAGTAAATGGCTTAGAGCATATTCTGCTCACAGCAAATAAGAGCGGTGGACGTTCTTACATCGACAACATCAAGATTGTTGATGGCATTGTAGAGACACCGGAGGAGCAGGAGCAGCCTATCGGTTATAAAGATGTTTTATATAAGCAGTTTGATATAGGAACTAAGAAGGGAACTGCTGAGGGCTTTATAGGAATCGGCAAGGATGTGTATGACGCTGAGAAGGGATATGGTTTCTCAGATGATACAGTGATTGCAGATTATGCAACTAAGGGTACATATATTGCAGTAACAGATGATTCGGAGCCTGTAGATTATGCATGTCAGGACGTTGCATATGCAGAAAAGGGCAAGCTTGAGTTTAAGGTTGATGTGGTTGAAGCCGGAACATATACTGTAAATGTATATGCAGGAGCATTTGGTGGTTCAACAGGAGCAACATTATCAATCAACGGGACAGATTTAGGTGCAATAGCAGATTCCATAAAGCTTACATCGTCATCTGACATTGTTAAGACACTTGAAGTTACAGTTGAAGAGGGCGGACAGATTACTGTAATCTGTAATAATGGCTCAGCAAGAGCACCTCTTTCAGCGATTGTAATTACAAAGAAGGTTCCTGTATACGCAAGCGACAAGGACAACTTAGATGAGGAAAAGCCAAGCGGGTCCGAGTCAGCAGGTGAAACAGAGCCGACAAGCGGAAGCACAGGTGAAACAGAGCCGACAAGCGGAAGCACAGGTGAAACAGAGCCGACAAGCGGAAGCACAGGTGAAACAGAGCCGACAAGCGGAAGCACAGGTGAAACAGAGCCGACAAGCGAGAACACGAGCGAGTCTGATAGCTCAAGCGACACAGAGCAGGCACCTGCATATTTGAGATTTGACTTTGGCGCAGGAGCTGTAGAGGATGGTTGGACACAGGTATTAGCTTCAGATGAGTACAGCGATGAGAAGGGCTACGGATTTGTATTTGGAGATGGTCTTGCAGCAGCGGGTTCGGATAAGGCATATTCATCAGGTGCTACAGAGCTTACGGCAGTTGCAGACGATTGTGTGCTTGGTTGGGACGCAACAAATCCTATGGAATTTGATGTTAAGGTTCCAAATGGAACATATGAGGTGACATATTACATCTTTAATGGTGCCGGAGGAGTATACAATCAGGTAACAGCAGAGGATGTTACATTCTCGGATGTAAGAAGAGGAAACGGTTCGAAGGAGTTCACTAATGAGACAAAAGAAGTGACGGTAAGTGATGGAACTCTTAATATTGTAAACAAGTCAAGCAAGAGTGGACAGCCGGGATTATATTTTACAGGTATCGTTATTAAGGACGTCAACTATGATGAGTGGCTCAAGAACAACACCTCAACTGATACAGCTTCAACAGACAATGAGGCCGCTGAGGAGAGCCAGCCATCAGATGAGCAGGCAATGGAGGCTCAGAGCGCTGAGGAGGAGCTTACAATCTCACTCAACAATGTGAGAACAGTGGCAGCATCCGAGAGCACAGAGGAAGACACAGTTAAGTACTACTCATATGTAGACAAGACAGTCAAGCCTGACACAACTTACAGATATAAGATTGCGGCGGTTGTTGACGGTAAGACATCATTTATGTCAAGAGAGCTTGAGCTTCATACATTAGTTGATATTGCATCTATTGATGAGTTCTCACTTCCTGATTTGGTTCAGAATCAGGTATTGGCAGCGGGACAGAAACTTGCAGATTTACTTCCTGCACAGCTTAGTGTAACTGATACCAATAACAACAAGACAGTTGCAAATGTTAAGTGGGATGTAACTAATGTTGACATCAAGACACCTGGTGAGTACAAGGTAATTGGTACTGTTGCAGGTTGGGATGCACCTATTGAAAAGACGGTAAAGGTTGTTCCTAACGTATCTACAGGATACGCTAAGTATGAGGATATTACCGTTATAGTGGGAAATCAACCAACACTTCCAACTAAGCTTACAGCTACATTTTTAAATGGACAGACTATAGCCGGAACAGTTACTTGGGATACAAGCAATCTCGATGTAAATACTGTTGGTGAGTATGTCCTTAAGGGAACATCAGATCTTGCAGTTGGTGAGATTACAATTACAGTTAAGGTTGTTGCCAACTACATTGTATCTCTTTATACAAGATATTGGGAGATTTACCTTAATGAGACAGAGTACACACTTCCTGACAACGTATATGCAGTATGGGCTGATGGAACAGCATCTTATGTAAGTGCTGAGTGGGATAAGACAACACCTGTTGATGTGACTGTGCTCGGAACGACAAAGCTTACAGGAACAGTTGAAGGCTTTGACGGAACTGCAGAATTGGAACTCACGGTTGATTACCCTGTTGCCAAGAGATTTGACTTCGGTATAGAGGGCTCTGCTGTTGAGGACGGCTGGATTGGAGTTCTTGGTAATGTAAAGAACGGAACTAAGACCTTAGAGAAGCTTGGAAGTGCATACAGCAAGGATAAGGGCTATGGTTTCTTAGACGGAAAACAGACAAATCAGGGTCGTGATGAGGGAGCTTACAAGCCGGGAACACAGCTTCCTGATAATGTTTACAGGGACTACATCATGCCTGATGGAAACACATTCAGAGTCGACGTACCTAACGGTAAGTATATCGTAGAACTCGTAGGCGGATGTGGTTTAGGAAGCAGTAAGATTGAGGCTAAGGTTCAGGGCGAGAGTATCAGCGTATCAAACGGTAAGGCTACATATGCAGTCGGTGAGATTGAGACAGTTGTAACAGAAGGATACATTGATATCGAGTTCGTCGGAAGTCTTTCAAGAACATGTGCGGTTATCGTAAGAACGGTTAGCGTTGACGGTAAGGAAGAACCGGAGGAGCCGTCAACAGAGGCACCTACAGAGAAACCAAGCGAGGAGCCGTCAACAGAGGCACCTACAGAGAAACCAAGCGAGGAGCCGTCAACAGAGGCACCTACAGAGGCACCAAGCGAGGAGCCATCAACAGAGGCACCTACAGAGGTGCCAAGCGAGGAGCCGTCAACAGAGGCACCTACAGAGGCACCGGGCGAGGAGCCGTCAACGGAGGCACCTACAGAGGCACCAAGCGTGAAGCCGTCAACGGAGGCACCTACAGAAACACCAAGCGTGAAGCCGTCAACGGAGGCACAGGCAGAGAAACCAAGCGTGAAGCAGTCAACGGAAAAATCAAGTGAGGCAGCAACTGAGACATCAGGTACGGGTTATGAATACAGAGGACATGTTGGAGAGCTTACTGTCGATGTGGTACCTGATGTTGTAAAGGAAAAGCTTAACTGCAGCACGACAGAAGAGGTAGCGGAGCTTCTTGCAAGAATGATTACGGAAAATGAAGCTGTCAGAATTCTTCCGGATGTTAAAGCAGAGAACACTATGGTGTTTGACTATGTTATAAAGATTAAGCGCAGCAATGGAGAATGGACTGATGCGAGTGAGGAGGAATTGAGCGCAGGTGTTGAGGTTGTTCTTCCATATCCTGAAAATACTTCAAGAGATGGATTTGATTTTGTAATCGGACATCTTATAGTGTCAGGTGATAATGCCGGAGAAATGGAGTACTTTGATCCTGAAAAGACGGAGGAAGGTCTTAAGATTATCATTACAAGTGCATCACCATTTGTTATCGGCTGGAAGGCTGTAGACAACAATGAGCAGCCTGTATCAGAGGAAAACTCTAAGGATAATACAGAGGTTACGACTGCTGAAAATGCGACATCACAGCAGAATGAGAGTAATGCCGTTAGTGCTGAAAAGACAGCAGATAAGGATGGCGGTATTCAGATAATTATACCGATGTTGATTGTTCTTGTGGTTATTGCACTTGCTGCAGCCGTTCTGGCGGTAATTGCCAAGCGCAAAAAGACAACTAAGAAAAAGTAATACAAAAATATAGTTTTTATAGGTGAAACAGGTTCGTATATACCATGCAGGAACGGCTATGTACGGATCTGTTTCTTTTTCTTAAATGATAAAAAATATTTTAAGAAAAGTACTTTTGTGATATCATAAAAATACTTATACTATGTTGAGTGAGAGATGGCTCTCAACTTAATGACAATGGGAGGAGACTGCTATGCGAAAGGTAAAGTATGCGGGCATACAGATGTCCTGCACAAGAGACGTGCGGGAAAATATAGAAAAGGCTGACCGTCTTGTGAGGGAGGCAGCGGCAAACGGAGCACAGATTATTCTGCTTCCCGAGTTGTTTGAGAATTGGTATTTTTGTCAGGAGAGAAATTATGAGTCCTACAAGCTTGCTAAGCCGCTTATGGAAAATGATGCGGTTCTGCATTTTCAGGCGGTGGCGAAGGAGCTTTCCGTTGTGCTGCCTATAAGCTTTTATGAAAGAGATATAAATGTATATTATAATTCTGTTGCAATTATAGATGCAGATGGAAGCATTCTCGGAGTGTACAGAAAGACGCATATTCCTGATGACCATTATTATCAGGAAAAGTTCTATTTTACACCGGGAGATACAGGCTTTAAGGTGTGGAATACAAAATACGCTACGATAGGTGTGGGGATATGCTGGGATCAATGGTTCCCTGAGACGGCAAGAGGCATGGCGGTACAGGGGGCAGAGCTTCTGCTGTATCCGACGGCAATAGGAAGTGAACCGATTCTTGAATGTGACAGTATGCCGCATTGGAGACGATGTATGCAGGGACATGCTGCCTGCAATATTATCCCGGTGATAGCCGCGAACAGATATGGCTTAGAATGTGTGACACCGTCTAAGGACAACGGAGGACAAAAATCCGAGCTGCTATTTTATGGTTCTTCCTTTGTGACGGATGAAACCGGAGAGGTGGTGTGCGGTGCATCAAGGGATAAAGAGGAGATAGTTTACGGAAACACCGACCTTGACGCTGTACGGGAGATGCGTGACAGCTGGGGGCTTTTCAGGGACAGACGGCCGGAAATTTATAAAATGTTAATTTGACTTATAGAGAATTGAAGCGTATATTTGTCAATGTATGTTAGATGTGTTAAATAAGTTAAGGCTGTCTGCCTCTGAGCGAGGCTGGCAGCTTTTTACGGTAAATCGCTCAGAAAGGAAGTAAGTATGCTTCAATTAAAAAATATTGTTAAGAACTATGTCAGCGGTGATACAACCGTTCAGGCACTAAAAGGAATTGATATAACTTTCAGGGACAGTGAGTTCGTGTCAATTCTCGGACAGTCAGGTTGTGGAAAGACAACGCTTCTTAACATTATCGGAGGTCTTGACCAGTATACAAGCGGAGACCTTATAATCAACGGCAAATCAACCAAGAAGTACAAGGATTCTGATTGGGATACATACCGCAATCATACAATCGGTTTCGTATTTCAGAGCTATAACCTGATTCCTCATCAGACGGTGCTTTCGAATGTGGAGCTTGCGCTTACTTTGTCGGGGGTATCCAAAGCGGAGAGAAAAAAGAGGGCGGTTGAAGTACTTGAAAAAGTAGGACTCGGTGATCAGCTTCACAAGAAGCCTAATCAGATGTCAGGTGGTCAGATGCAGCGAGTAGCCATAGCGAGGGCACTTGTAAATAATCCGGACATTCTTCTTGCTGATGAACCTACAGGAGCACTTGACTCAGCGACGAGTATTCAGATTATGGAACTCTTAAAGGAGATATCCAAGGACAGACTCATAATCATGGTAACTCATAACCCTGAACTTGCGGAGAAGTATTCATCGCGAATTATCAGACTGCTGGATGGCAGGGTGACGGACGATACGATGCCTTTTATCGAGAGCGAGGGCAAGGTGACAGAGGCTGGTATTCATTCCGGCAAAAAGAAAAGAGGAACTTCAATGTCCTTTTTTACGGCATTGTCATTAAGTGCCAACAACCTTATGACGAAGAAGGGACGAACGATTCTTACGGCATTTGCAGGAAGTATCGGCATTATAGGAATTGCACTTATTCTTGCACTTTCAAGCGGCTTTAGGAGCTACATCAAGAGGGTTGAGGAGGACACGCTTTCTTCATATCCGATTGCAATTGAGGAGGAACAGGTTGATTACTCAAGCATGATGAGTGCCTTTATGGGACAGCATGTGGGCGATGCTTCAGAGAAAGAAGAAGGAAAAATCTATTCCAACAATATTATAAGTGATATGCTCAACTCGATGATGTCGCAGATTAAGGTAAATAATCTTTCAGAGTTCAAGAAATATATCGAGGATGAGAACAATGGCTTTGATGAGCTTGTGAGTGATATTCAGTACGGATATTCCACAACATTGAACATATATAAAGAGGACACAACCGATGGCATTGTTCAGGTAAACCCAAGTACGGTTCTTGACAGTGTCGGCATGGGCCAACTGTCGGGATTTTCCAATTCATCCATGATGAGCTCTTCAATGATGGGAGGGTCATGGGATGTGTGGAGTCAGCTTATCGGAAATCAGTCTCTTCTTGAGTCACAGTATGATGTGATTGCAGGAAGATGGCCATCTGCATACAATGAGATAGTTCTTATTGTTGATGAGAACAATGAAATCAGTGACTATGCATTATACGCACTGGGTCTTAAAGATCAGAATGAAGTAGCTGATACAATGACGCGTCTTGCGAAGGGCGAGGAAGTTGTGAGCTATAAATCGGAGTACACATACGAGGATATCCTTAATCTCAGATACCGCCTCGTTGTAAATACCGATTTTTACAGTTATGACGACGAGAGTGGAACCTATACGGATGTGCGTGACGACGAGGAAAGCTACAAGGCAGCCATTGCAGATGGTATACAGCTTCAGGTTGTCGGTATTTTAAGACCGAATCCTGATGCGGTTACAGGCGCAGTGAGCGGTTCAGCCGGTTATACAAGTGCTCTTATGGAGTATGTGATCAATCAGATTAATGAATCCGATATCGTGAAAAAGCAGGCGGCGGAGCCTGAGACCGATGTGATTACGGGAAAGCCTTTTACAAAGGCCGGTGAGGAAGTTGAGATGGAGAATACCTTCGATATCACGGCACTCACACCTGAACAGCAGGCATACCTTGCATCGCTCTCACAGGAGGAGTTAGAGGCATTCATGGCATCCTATATGCAGCCTGCAACATCATCAGCTACATATGATGATAATATGGAAGCATTCGGTGTGGCAGAACTTGAAAGACCAAGTTCAATAATGATATACCCCGTTGACTTCAATTCCAAGGATGAAATCTCAGATAAGATTGAGGAGTACAATGAAGCGATGCGTGCCGAGGGCAGAGAGGAAGCGGTAATCAATTACACTGATTACATCGGACTTATGATGTCATCGATAAGCACAATCATAAATGCAATCTCTTATGTGCTAATTGCATTTGTAGCAATCTCACTTGTTGTATCATCGATTATGATTGGAATTATCACATACATTTCCGTTCTCGAAAGAACCAAGGAAATCGGCGTCCTCAGAAGTATCGGTGCATCAAAGCACGATATTTCTATGGTATTTAATGCCGAGACGCTTATTGTGGGATTTGTCTCAGGAGCAATGGGTATCATTGTCACATTATTACTCATAATTCCGATAAATGCAGTTATAAAGCATCTTTCGGGAATTGCGAATGTGGCAGGGCTTCCATGGGTGGCAGCACTTACGCTTGTGCTCATAAGTATGGCACTTACATTTATAGCTGGACTTATTCCTGCTAAGATGGCTGCAAAGAAAGACCCTGTTGTAGCATTGAGGAGCGAATAAAATATGGAGCCGGGGCAGCTTTTTTGAATGTCAGAGAAGCAGCTCCGGCTCTATATTTTTATGCTGTATTGTGGCTCATACCGTCAATGTGGTATGGGTAAGCTCTTTATATATTTTTTCAATATCATAATCAGGTCCGACGGAAGCGGCAATGTCGTAGATGTGTCGGATTGTATCCTGCGGTTCATCAAGAATATCTGCCGTCTGTTCAGCGGAAAATCCTTTGCATAATAACTTGATTACGTATTCAATTTGTTTTTCGGTTTTTCCTTCACGTATTCCTGATAATTTGTGGTCATCCCATGCCTTACACATATCTGTAAGCTCCTCCTTTCTATTATAATTGAGATTAATGTTTGTGAATGTATTGATTGCAGTGACAGTCTCACAGTCAAGCTTGTTGTATTCGGAATCTCCTTTCAGAAGAAAATTCATTTCAGACTCGTCGGCTGAACATTTAATTGCTTTAAAAACAAGACCGAGAGAGGTTTTGAATTTCTCAAAGTCTGTTATTTCATTCGGAGCGATAAGATGCAGCTTGTAGTCAGATATAAAATTAAGGATATCTTTATCGTCAGTATTTAGCATCTCATACAGACTTCTCGGAGCATTCCATGTCTCACTGCCTAAATATACAGTCAGTGTGATGACGGGGGTGAGCTTGTCTGTTTTGGCAAAACCCGATAAAAATTCAGACGTATTTTTCAAGTCATGATTTTTTCTATGACGCTTGGCAGTATTCTCGGTCTGTCGAGCATAGTTGAGTGCATCGTAAAGCATGGTTCTTACAGGCATGGCATAATGTATATCGCTCTGATTTTCTATTCCGATAATGATATATATCCGGTCATGAGTGTGCTTTATTATTGCAGTTTTCAGAATATCCCGCATCTTTTGGATGTGTGAAGGTGTGCCTAAATTGTTAAAATTCGAAAAGTGACCAACTATTGATACAAGCTCTGCTGTATCAAGTGGTTCTAAGTCTTTTGGCTGTATAAGCTGCCTTCCGTCAAAAAAATAGTAATTACATAAGTCGGCAAAACGTCTGTTATCAGAAAGAAATTTTTTCGCGACTATATCTTTTTTACCCATCAATTATCCTCCTTGTATTGTGAACTTGTGGTGCAGGAGAATAATAATATGTATTAGAAATTCTCCTGCTTATGTTGTGAGATAAAGCATCGAAAATTCCTAAATGATGACAGATGTGGATGACAGGTATCCACTTGATGCACAGATAAGTGCGTGCTGCAATAGAAATTGCCGTATATTATTACGGATAAATGCTTTAGAACATTATAGCATACAAATTAACCGATGTCTACAATAAAATATAATAATTAATAGCAGCATAATAAAACATAAACGCAAGTCAAATAACTACAAAAAAAGTTGGATTGCGTTTGGCTTTGTGTTATTATTAAAGTAGCTGGATAAAAATTTTTATAACTGCTTCCAACGAGATATTTTTGATAGACAAAGGGTGAGGCTGTTGAATAAAGTGTCGTTTAATAAAAATACAGGCAATAACAATGAAAGCTTAGGAATGCTGCTTTACAATGAAAGAAACAGGCAGAATGTAGGTCGTGCGGAGCTGTGTGCAGGTCTTATGAGTGAAGGAAATCTGTGTCGAATTGAGACGGGCAGAAGGGAACCGGATTCATCTACACTCACAAGACTTACTGACAGACTCGGCATGGTATTTGAGGATGAAGGGACATATCTTTTCTATAACGATTACAGAGAATGGAAAAGAAGATGGGAAATAATAAATTCAATAGAGAACAATGACCTGAGCAGGGCGTATGAGCTGATAGATGAGTATAAATCAATTTATAGCAGGAATGTTGTGAGAATGCAGTTTGCGAAGGTTATGCAGATACAATGTGAGGCAAAGCGCGGAGCGGATAAAGACATGATTGCCGGGATGTACGGCGAGGCATTAAAATATACAATACCTGATATGGCTGTAAAGAATCTGAAGCATTTGTGGCTGTCGGTTGATGAGCTTAACATCGTATTAGAGTATCGTTTTTATACTGAGAGTGCAGATAGTGCCGACAAATGCATTACCATGTTTGAGGATATTTTGACCTATATGGAGAATCCGAGATTCAGCACTTCGGCAAGGGCAAAGATATATCCTAAGACCGTTGTATATATGTACAGAAAGCTTATGTCAGGGAAAGATGTGAGTGAGGTATTTCCAACTGTTTTATGTAATACATTCGTAAAATTGTATTCATATTGTGAGAAAGCGCTTGACTTTCTGCGGGATGATGCGGTCAGATACTATCTCGCTGAGATATTAGAAATCAGAAGGGCATTTTTAGTACACGGCTTAGGAGACGAGGATGTCGATGAGGTGAAGCATCAGACTGAGGAATGGCTTGATGCATTGCACTCATTGTGCAGGGAGTACGGCATATCGGAATACATGGAGGACTGCTGCTATCTTTACAAGGAAAATACAGTATACAATATCGGTGATGTTATAAGAGACAGGAGGACAATGCTCGGAATAAAGATGGAGGAATTAGCGGAACAACAGTGGTCATGTGCGCTAAAGACACTTCGCAGGCTTGAACACAACAGAGTGAATACACATCATGATATTGCCGAGGAGCTGCTTGAAAAGTTAGGACTGTCAGCCGGTTATCAGAGAATGGGTATTATAACTGACGACAGAAGGGCTATTGAATTGTATGGAAAATGGAAACATCTATGCAATGAGTTCAAGTATGAGGAATGTCGTGAGGTGCTTGCTGAGCTTGAAGTTCTACTGCCGAAAAATCTGGTAAATGAGCAGTTTATTGAGTGGGCGAAGGTCAGTGTGGCGTATTGGCTTAAAGAGATAGACACAGAAGAGATTATAAACAAATTGTGTTATATTGTCGAAAAGACAATTAAATTTGAGGAGTTGATGACAGCAGAGAGTATCTTTTTATCAAATAATGAAGAATTGATTTTGTATACAATTTCAACGAAATATAAGTTTAACAAGGATAAAGATAAAGCACTTAAATTTATTCAGCCAATTTACAATAAACTCAAGAGCTATGGTGAAGCGGATAGGCAGAAATATATTCGTAATGTTGAATTGTATATGTCTTATGCAGCAAGCCTGCTGGGCAGCATGGGAGAGTACGATGAATCTGACAAAATATCAAAAAATGTTATAAAAGCACAGCTTCAATACGGAAGAATACATATGGTTCATAATAATTTAGCAAGCATGGCATGGAATTTATATGAAGTGAACGGTGATAAAAAAGCATACAGTGATAGTCTGTATCAATGTATGCTTTGGAGCCAGTTGCGCAAAGACAACTATTTTTAAGATAGATATAAAGACAGGATGTTACAATTATAGTCTATTTGTGACAATTGTAATCAGTCTCATCCTGACATGTCTGAACAGATCCGTTGTTATTGTTGGAATCGTTTCTGATAATGCCGAGTCCTGTGAGAATTCCTGTAAGAATAACCGATAAAAGTAATAACTTTGCAACTGTTTTTTTCATTGTGAGTATCTCCTTCATGTGTGTATTTACAGGCGGAATGTCCATCAGGTATTGTTGAACATTCCGCTTTTATTTGATGTAAGTTGAGATTTCACAGGACAGTTAAGACAGATTATCAGGCATAACATATTGGACTATGCTGCCGGTATTTAGAATGTCAGAAGTGAGAGAACTCTGCCAAAAAGTTGTAAGGTTATCGGTAAAATATTTGGGGACGCAGAGTGAGTTGTATAAGTGAAACAGGTAATCCGTAAAAAATATGTATTATGCATGTATAAGTCATAAAAATCCTGAAAAACATACTTACACATAAAGGATAAACACAATATTTTAGGCTGTCACCTACCCAGAGTTGGCAAGAAATTTTCGCGGCTTATAGACGCGTGATACAAATGTAACCTAAACATCAAAAAAATAGGTGCCAAAGCATCAGCTTGAACGCAGAATAAGCAATCCCCCGCTTCAAGTGTGTAGAGCACTAAGCGGGGGTAAGGGGGATGCGAACTGCGTTCATGAGCAGGCAGCTAAGCGGATTGCAAATATTGTTGACTATAGATTAAGAAGATTTTTAAGCTTGTCGATGTTGCTGCCGGCTTTGTCGAAGGTGCGTTTCTGTCTGAGAATGGACTGGATTTTTTCATAGTCTGCATCTTCACGTCTCTTTTTTTCAGCCTCGTTAATAGGGAGACCGTTCAGTCTGTACATGCGAAGGCTGAAGGTGCGGAGTGTGTCATAATAACCGAGCAGAATGCGGAAGTCGGCGTTGCGGTTGGTGAATTCAAGAGTTCCGTCTAACAGGTCGCCTATCTCACGGCTTGGAACAATTTCCACAACCTCACTGAATCTTGAATAGAGGTCTGTATTGACCTTGTCATCCGGTTCAAGCTTTACGACTATGAGCTTGTCGGCACCTACGGATGTCATTGGAAGCACGGGCACGTTGTCTGACAATCCGCCATCGCGGTATACTTTGTCGTGAATGAGCTCGGGCGGGTATACATAAGGCATTGCGGATGATGCCAGAAGAAACTGCTTGGCATCGTGAGCGTCAACTTCGCTGAGGCTTATATATTCAGGCTCAGGCTTTTCGTTGAGACATTCAATGCATTCTGACGGGTAGTGTGATACACAGACGTATGCGGGAATGCGTGCGGCTGCAAGTTCTTTAAGGTTAAGGTAATTGTCTATGATGCTTATCAGACCGTCGCGGGAACATAAGCCATTAGTGAGAGTGCGCTTTACGAGAGTGTCAAGCGGACCGATTATGGTATCAAAATTGATGTCGAGAAACTGCTTCGGCATAATAGATGTCCATATTGTATTGGCATTATCGAATTCGTTGAGTGATATAAGGGCTGCATTGAGCGCACCAACGGAGGAGCCTGATACGGCGACAAGATTTTTCTCAAGCTGCATCTCGCGAAGAGCTTTCCACACACCGAGCTGGTATGCACCCTTCGCACCGCCTCCGGCGAGAGTGAGTGCCCATTTTTCTTCTGACGGAAAATCAAGCTTTGTTATCACAGGAGCATTGATGTCATCGAGTGTAATTTTTTTGCCGGAGGAAACAGGCGCAGCGGGAGACGCTGACGGAATGCCGGTGTTCTTTGACACAGCGTCGGAATTGTATGCCATACTGTCGGGATGTATATCACCGTAAGGCTTGTTTCCCGTCATCTCGTCCCAGATACGCTGCCTTGTCTCGTTCTGTATACTGACTTCTTTGTCAACCTCAGCTTCAAGCTGCTTTAATTTTTCCGATAAATCAATCTCATTCATTATTATATCCTCCCTTGCTTTTTTGTTTAACCGATGATTTTAAACCTGTATACCTGTTCTTCTTAAGACCGGGCAGCCCCTTTTTTACAAGCTTAACCCCAATCAGCGACATGAACATGATACCGATACTGATGCCGAGAGCTGTCTCAATTGTTGTTATGAAGTATTTCTCAAACAGTTCGGAGTTATTGTTGATGACAGCGGACATTGTATAGAATAATCCGCCTCCGGGTATCATCGGCATGATTGAAGGTATTAAAAATACGGTTGTCGGGGCCTTCTTGATGCGGGCAAATATCTCCGAGTAGAGTGTGGCAAATGCCGCAGCGAGCATGTTGGTGATGAAGGCGTTGGTTGTCGTCTGTGAGGCGAGAATATATATTATCCATGCGAGAGAACCGCCCGCTGATGCATATGGAAGCTTATCGCGTCTTATATTGAATAAAATTGAGTAACCGCCGGCACCGAGTCCGGCAGTAATAACCTGGATGATGTATCTCTGTATCATGATGAGTCTCCAAATCAATGAAATGCTTAAGCTGAATTATAAATCTAATGCAAAAATACATTGAGTGCAACCACGGATGTGGCAAATCCCAGTGCGATGGATATTGCAAGCATGACTGATTCAATAAGTCTTAGCAAGCCTGACATTATGTCCCCACACAGAATATCTCTGAGGGAGTTAGTCATCTGTGTCCCCGGGATGTAGAGCATGACAAGTCCTATGAATACCTTGTCGAGGTTGTCGATTACACCGGTAAGCCCAATAAACCTTGCAAGTACACCAAGCAGAAAGGTACAGAAAAAGTTGTATATTAACATGTTGATGCCGAGAGGCTTGATCTTCATGTCTATTACATATGCAAGGGCAGATAACGCTCCTGCAACAAGTCCGTCGCGTATTGAACCGCCGAAAAACACGGCAAACGCACTGCTTGAGAGTATATAGCCGAATATGGACATGTACCATGGAAAGTCGCGTGCCGGGCGTATATTTGAAATCTCAGTTTCTATATCATTGTATGCAGGAATATTCACGCAGATATATCTCGAT
>UMKV01041429.1_pt1 | contig 18407 bp, 5 predicted proteins | sample 1966381 | NCBI WGS metagenome assembly UMKV01 (sample SAMEA4836182, study PRJEB28245) | human gut metagenome | biome: gut microbiome; material: fecal sample | place: Denmark | collected 2008
TGTGCAAACTCGGCATTTACGGGAGCGGCCTTGTAAATATTGAATAAGTCACGTCCCACGATGGAAACTTTTACATTGGTTATCGGAGTGTTTCTGAACCAGATTTTTGGCAGTGTATAGCCGATAGAGAGTTCGCGCAGTTTTACGTATGTGGCATCGTGTAAAAACTCTTCTCCTACAGGATAAGTTCCGGCGATAGTAGCATAATATTCTTGAGCAGTTACCTGCTTGGTGTTTTCCAGTCCGGTTGATTCGACAATACCGTTTACTACCATGCCGTCACGTCCACTCAATGTTCTCTTGGAGTTACCGGCACCGGTAGCATAAGCATCGGTCATTGAGAGGAATTGGCCGCCGTATCTTACGTCTATAAGAGCGCTGAATACAATGTCTTTCCAAGATAGTGTGGTACCAAAGGAGCCTGTCCATTCAGGCATCATATTACCGATGACCTTTTCGGATTTAGTGTCAATGAGAGGCAGACCGTTGTCTCCTACCAAGATGCGTCCATCTTCATTTCTTTTGTATGCAGTGGATACAATATCGCCAAATTTTCCACCTTCATCAATGACAACCTTTCCTACACGTACATTGGTGGTGAGCGGGAATACATAGCGTTTGTTCTTTTCATCCAGTTCTACATTGCGAGTTGTATTTTTACCCCAATTCAAAGTCACGTCCCAACGCCAGTCTTTGGTTTGGATAGGAGTACCGGTTACCATTAATTCCACACCTTTACTTTCCATTTTTCCTGCATTGATTTTCTTGCTGGCATATCCGGAGGAACCGGGAACAGTCATTGACAGAATTTGGTCGGTTGTGGTAGAACGATAATAAGTAAAGTCAATGCCCAGGCGGTTATTGAACATGCGGTAGTCTACACCTACTTCCCATGATAAAGTTTTCTCGGGTTTAAGGTCGGCCAATGGATATGTGTTAGAGCTACTTCCTACTGTATGGTTACCTAACGCTTCCAGAGTATATACGTTATAGAGCGCATAGGGGGCTGTGTCGTTGCCGACCTGTGCAATAGAACCACGTACTTTTAAAAAGTATTCTTTGGGCAGTTCAAATATGTCGGACAGAATTCCGCTTAAACTTGCAGACGGGTAGAAATAAGACCAATTGGATGAAGGCAAGGTGGAAGACCAGTCATTACGCGCTGTAACATCAAGGAAGGCATATCCTTTATATCCCAAAGTAGCATTTCCTAAAACCGAGTTGATGCGTTTCGATGAAAAGTCCTGAATAGCCAGTTTGCTTTCACCGTTACTTAATGCTACAAAATTGGGAATGATTGCTTTACCGCTTTCACCGGCTAAAGATTTAAATTTGTTGTAGTTGGTGGCAATCCCCACATTGGCTGTTAAGGAGAAATCTTTAAATCGTTTGTCAAAGTTCAGCATCAGGTCTGCGTTTAATTCTTCGCTTGCGGTGTTGGTAACGGTCATTAAGTCTTTAGGACTTTCCGCTTTTGCATGATAAGGCATATAGGTTTCTACGTTGTCTGAAATTCTATCCAAACCGATTCGTCCGGTTATTTTCAGCCAATCGGTGATATTACCTACTACGGTTACCTGGCCTTGGAACCTGTCTCTGTTCAATTCGTTTCCATTTCCGTTTGCAATAAGCCCGTATGGATTTCTGTATTCGGTATCTTCTCCATGCCAGTTCACAACATAACCGTCAATACCTACCGGGTTTTGTAAGTCTTGTAAACGGATATTCCGTGGTAAACGGATCAAATGTGACCATACACCGGTATAGAAAGTTTCCGGACGGTTTTTTACTTTTTCACGGAAATAAGATACTTTACCGCCAATGGTCAGATATTTGTTTTTGATTTCCACATTTAAGTTATAATTCTGTTTATTCATGGATTCATTGGGCAGAATACCCTGGTTACGGGTGTCGGTGAAAGAGAAACGCGCATTCATTTTCTCGTTGCCGCCGGTTGCGCTGACTGAGTTTACATAGTTTAAAGCTGTGCGGAAGAAATCATCAATGATGTTTTTCTGAGGTAACATGGCGTATTCTTTGTAGGACTCATCTCCATAAAGTTCTTTACGCCAGTTGGGAATCATTTGTCCTGTCATCTTGGGACCCCATGAACCACTGGCTTCCAGTGCATATTGTCCATTGGTACCCTGGCCATATACATCTTGGAATTCGTACGAGTCGTAGGCTTTACTCATAGAAACGTAGCCATTATATTCCAACTGCAATTTTCCTTCCTTACCCTTTTTGGTAGTGATGACAATTGCACCATTTTGTGCCCTTGAACCATAAAGAGCGGCAGCATTGGCACCTTTTAATACTGAAATACTTTCGATATCATCAGGGTTGATGTCGGCAGCTCCGGAAGAATATGAGAACTGTGTATTGCTGTTGGAATTATCCAGAACAGGTAGTCCGTCAACTACCCAAAGCGGTGTGTTATTACCGCTTAAAGAGTTCAGACCACGGAGCACAATACGAGTTGGCCCACCTACGCCACTACCGGATTGCGATATCTGTACGCCGGCTACCTTACCTTGCAGTAGGTTTGAAACACTGGTAGAACGGTTCTCTGAGAAAACGTCTGTTTTTACTTCTTGCATGGCATATCCTAATGCTTTCTTTTCTCGTTTAATACCTAATGCCGTTACGACGACTTCAGAAAGCATTTCGCTATCTTCTTTTAATGTAATGGAAAACGTGTTTTTTTTGTTGATGCTGACTTCTTGTTTCTCATATCCAATGAATGAGATAATAAGTTTACCATTCTCCGGAGCATCTAATTTGAAAGCTCCGTTAATGTCTGTTATTGTTCCAAGAGTGGTTCCTTCCACTGAAACATTGGCACCAATAATGGATTCTCCGTTTACATCTTTCACTGTACCTGTAATGGTTCTTCGTTGCTCTTGCGCAAAGGCGACGAAACAGATGAAAGACATCATTGTTACAAAAAGTAATCTAATGTGTTTTTTCATACGACTTTGTTTTTAAGTTAAACAATAAGGAATTTAAAGTATTATAATCTGTCTTATATAGACAATCTTGAATAAGTATGCATGTTATATATATTTGATATAAATGCAAATGTATTAATATTGCGGTAGATATTATTAAAATATATTAATTATTTGCAACGATATATGCTATTTTTGTATTCCACCTGTATAGAGTGCAGGCCTGTCTCTCATTTCCCGTATTTCCCATGTCCCATTGAAGCTATCGTATAAGATAGAGGAATCCTTTCTTTTGTTTTCATACACTTTACCGTTTATAACAGGCCTGTTTTTTCCATAGCTGAATGTCGATTGTGTTTTACGGTTCCAAATATACAGACTTGCCGGACGCTTGGTATTCAGCTCCGCTTCAATCTTCCAGTCACCGCATTGAAAACTGTTATTGTCGGAACGTTCTATATTTACAATTCGGTTTTCGTTCGCTTCCACTTGAATAATAGTAAGTATACGATTGGCCTTACCGGGTTCATAACTGGCTGTCAACGACCAGGGAGCGGTAAAGTCTTCACCGCGGACACCTATTTTCCTGTTTGGCTCGGCGACAAACTTATCCGTTTGGCTGATAGTACATTTTTGTTCGCTGAACAAGCGGGCGACAGAAATATATTTGTCTTTTTTGTTACGGGTTGTCAACGTTGATGTTGTTTCGTCTATCTGGAATTTTACCGGACTGTGCAACAGCCAATCCCAACTTACCGCTTTAGTTGCTTCCAATTCGTCGTAGATAACCACGATGTTGGGGTGCAACAGGAAGATATGGCGGCGATACTTCTTCAGGGGAGTTTCTCCGAAACCGTTTTCCCGTGACTGTTCAAGATTGTGGCCGGCAAAGTTCTTTTGCCACATGGGGTATTCACTGATGCCGCAATAGGCGTTGGAAGCATCTCCCAAGGCATAGGAGACATGCTCCCCGTTGAACATGCGTACAATGTTTCCATACGCACGTGTGGTGAACGGTTGTCCGATGCCATCTATTAATAAGGTGTTGTGGGCGCGTGTATGGCGGTAAGACAACAGGTTATGCGGGTCGGAGAAGTTCATATAATGACCTACCGCATGGTAAATGGCTTTTCCGCCATAGTGCAAGTTGAAAGCATTCTGGTTGGAGTGCGTGTGGCTGCCGGAACCGAACGGACTGGAACGGAAGCTGAGACTGATGTTATGTTTATAGTCCTTCAAATCGCTGTTGGCTATCATTTCACCGGTATCTTTGAACCATACGGCTTTGGGAGCATCTGTCGGTAATTCGGCTTGTCGGGGACGCTGTTTGCCGCATGCCATACGGTAGAGGCGCGTTTCTGATTCAGTTTTATAACGGTTGTTGATAGACGAATACCAGGCGGCGTACGGGTCCTCGGTAGTGCGTGCCATGAAATCGGCAAAAGCGCTACGGATGCGCAGGGGCTTGCCGTTATTTTTTTCGTGTCCGTCGCCGAACCCCGCACTCAATGCCCGGGGTTGCCAGCTATACAGCATACCGATGCCGGCATTTTTATACCAGGGATGTTGCATGAAATCTGTTTTTGTCAGATAGCCGAACAGGGCGGGTACATAAGATAGGGTAACAGCATTGGCGCTGAAATAACTTGTTCCGTTATGCCATGAACCGTCGCGGTTGAAACCGGATGCAGGGGCGCGTGCCGTCCAAAGTTCGTAGCTGTATTCCAGATATTCTTTGGCAAGCGGATATTTGCCGTACATCACCAATGCGGCTTGCATGAAGTGGCGGAATGCGAATTGCCAGAAATGATTGTCGAAGATATGGGTTTCTTCATTTTCCAGAATATGGCTCTTATAATAGAGTGACAGTACATCCATAATGATACTTTCTATCTGTTTACGCTCTTGTGAACTGAAGCGGTCGTAACAATTCTCATAGGTACATGCCAATGTGTAAATCAATTCTCCGGCATTGAAATCATTGCCGATAACTTTCTTGTCAGGTTCTACGGCCAACAGGCAGCGTACGTTTTGTACCATTTTTTCTGCGTATACATCCAATTGCAGCATTTGATAGGCAGTATTCAGATTATCACATTCGACCGCCATACGGGTGATTTGTCTGTATGGTTTGGTATCGTTGGCATAGTTTGAACCGAGCGCATTGCGCGAGTCGGTAATCATGTTCTCGAACTCCGGATGTGAACGTACTTTCCTGCGCGCTTTCTCCAGATTGTCGTTCAGGAAACAATAGATGCGGGGATACGCTTGAGGGATGCTACTCAAAAAAACATTGGCTTCGGGTGTGACGAATCGGGGTATGTCATCGGTTACGGTAAAACTGTATGTCTTGCTCCAGGAAAACTCTTTACCTTCTTTGCTTACCGAACGCACACGCCAGTACCATGTACCGTTTTCCAATACTTTGTGCGGATTGAACATACACCAGGGCTTGGGTTGGGACAGCACGGTACTTGCATCCGAGAAGTCTTTGCTTCTTGATAGATTGAATTGCAGGAAATCCGATTGCTTGACGCTTTTTGGAACCAGCAGTGGCGAAGGGTTTATATATAAAGTATGTTCTTGTTGCGGATACGGCGTTTCGCGTTCATTCTCGTGGATACGCTGGATGTTTTCAGCCTGAATAGAAAGCGGTATCAGGCAGAATATCAAGAAGAGTAAGAGTTGTTTTTTCATGTTGGATAGTTATTTGTATAAAAACTGTTTTTATTAGGTTTGTTATTTATTTCTTTTCAACACAGATAGTTGTTGCCTTTCCTTCATTCTTTTTCCGGTCGAGTGATACAATCTTGAAAATCAGAAAATCGGTAGTTTTAAGTTCTGAGGAGGTATATTTGTATGACGGTTGCTTCACGCCGGTTGCTATCAGTTCGTAATCGGGATTGTTGCCGCGAGTACGGTATACGGCATAGGCGGCAGCATCTTTGGCAGGTTTCCATTGAAGGGAAACGGTATCTTCGTTGAAACCGGCTGTCAAATCCTGTGGGGCTGCCGTTACAGTGTGTTGCGGCACATTACTTATTGTATATGTTTGGTTGGCTTTTGTCGGGAATGATATTTTGTCCTTACCAAGCGATTTGTATCTTATCATTTTACCGGTGGTATCTTTCAGTTCTGCACATGCAATGCCGGGGTATTTCAAGACACAAGTGTTATTCTGTTTTGACAACACTTTGGCTTCTGTGAGCCGTCCTTCCTTCCAACTGGCGGATACTTCGAAGTTGCCGCGTGCAGTAAGCCCTTTGTATGAACCGTCTCTCCATGCATCGGGTAATGCAGGCAGTATATGTATATATCCTTCATGGCTTTGCAACAACATTTCCGCAATGCCGGCCGTCCCGCCAAAGTTGGCGTCAATTTGAAAAGGTGAACGCAGTACGGCAAGGCAGGTTGCCCAAAGATTTTCGCGAATACCGTTTGTCAGCAAGGCAGCTACGAGATCATGTGCACGGTTACCTTCTTTGGCACGTGCCCAAAGATTTATCTTATGGGCCATAGACCAACCGGTAGAAACATCGCCGCGACGGTTGAGCGTTACTTTAGCGGCATCGAGCCATGCGGGAGTATTCTCATTTATCAGTGTGCCCGGATAAAGACCGATAAGTTGTGATAGGTGACGGTGATGCTGTTCCAGTACGATATCGCCATAGTACTTTTCTTCACGGTATTCTTTTATCTGACCGGAGTTCCCTATTTGTACGGGGTCTAAACGCTTACTCTGTTCTTTAAAGAGACGGATATTTTCGTTATGCTCGCCCAACAGGTTTGCGGCACGAATGGCATCTTGATGGTTTTCATATATCATCTGCTGGTCGAAAGCGCAACCGATAGTGGGATAGGGACGGTTAGTGGCTTTAGCATATTGCTCGGGTGAAGCAGAAGGGTTGGCAAGTAAAAGACCGAGCGTATCGGTAGTAACCTTACTCAGAAAATCGGCTACTCCCAGTATGGCAGGATAGGATGTCTCTTTTAGGATTTGTTTGTCATTGGTGAAAGCGTAATAATCCCAAAAAAGTTTTGAGGTGAAAGCTGCCATGCCGGGACCGGAGTGTCCGCCGGGCATTCCTACCATATAGGCTCCCGCTCCTGTACCCATAGTCCAGCCATTGCCACCGGGTTCGTCAGAGAAATGCTGCGGGTGGTGTATTTTGATATACTTTGATGCAAATTGTTCGGCCATAGGTTTATAAGCCTTATGGTAATCGGAATAACTCTCAAACAGTTCGGTCAAATTGGTGTTGAAAGCAGGCCAATAGTTCATTTGTATGTTGATGTTGTGGGTATAGTTACCGTTCCAGGGGGCCAGCTCGTACTGGTTCCATACGCCTTGCAAAGTGGGTGGGAGAGCACCTTTGCGGGCACTGCTGATAAGCAGATAACGTCCGTAATGAAAAAACAACTCTTCCAGATACGTATCTTGCTTTCCGGCCTTGTATGCAGCCAACAGGCGGTCGGTGGGAAGATAGCTTTTGGGGCCGATATTCAGTTGCACCCTTTCGGTAAGCGAGGAGAAGTCGTTAATGTGAGTGGTGCGCAGTTGGCTATATCCTTTCTGGGTGGCTTTTATAAGGCGTTGGGATATTTCTGTGTGCGGGTCGGGATATCCTTTCAGCTTTTCGGCAGGTTTATTGGCAAATACTTGAGGCGATAATCGGTAGTTGGTTCCTAAAGCCAAGAGTATAACGGCCGAATCGGCATTCTCCACTCGGATAGTACCATGGTCTGCGTTAGAGTCGTTCCAAGCGGACATACTGCCATTTATGGGAATCACTTTGACTTGCGCTTCATAAATCAGTTTCAGATATTCGGTTTTTCCTCTCAGCGTAATCATGTCATCTTTAGCGAACACCTTACCTTCACGTCCGTTATAGCTGAAGCGGGTTTGCGTGGGACCGCTCAAGTAACCTATGGTCATGGTATCCGTACGTTGCAGAGGTCCGAAAGGTACTAAATGTGCGATTTGCGGGCGAACGGTAAAAGTGAGGCTTCCGGGTTTGTCGGCGGTCAGCTTGATGACCAGTACATTGTCCGGATAACTCATGAAATATTCGCGGTGGTATTTTACGCCTTGGTATTGGTAACTGACTTCGGCGATACCTTTGTTTAAGTTCAGGCTGCGACGGTAATCGCTTCGGAGGTCATGGAAAAAGTCCAGATATAAATCACCGAATGACGTTTGTGTTTCAGCCCCCCAAAGTCCCCGTATATATAAAGTTTTATCTGTCAGTTGCAATCTTTCGGTACTTGTACCGCCAAAGATACTGGCTCCCATATAACCGTTTCCGATGGGTAGCGACCAACGTTCCCAATCTATATCTATGGGACGTTCCGATTCATTGGCGGGAATCAGGCCGCCTTTGTTGCTTGCAGGTTCGTCGTACCAAAGTTCATAATCGGAGGTCAAACGTTTTATGTTTTCATGTTGTGCCTGTACATTGATTATATAAAAGAGGCATAATAGAACGATTAAGAGTTTCTTCCTGTTTTTCATATATGTATTCTTGCCTTTTTGTTCAAGGCAAATATAGGCAAGCAAATACTTTTCGGCTTATAGTGGCGTGTAATAAAAAGTGAGGCAGGTGCAAACCTGTCTCACTTTTGTCGAATTGTATTTTAATTCTGTCCGAATAGTTACTTTCCGTACTCTGACGGCAGGCAACCGAAGTATTTTTTAAAGCTGGTGGCAAAGTACGATGGGGTATTAAAACCTACCATTCCGCTGATTTCTGCTACTGTGTATCTTCCTTCTTTCAGCAGCTTGCATGCCCGGTTGAAACGTACCTTACGAATGAAGTCATTGGTCGGTTCGCCTGTCAGCGCTTTCATCTTGATATGCAGGTTGGAACGGCTCATGCACATCTCACGGGCAAATTCATCTGTGGAGAACTCTACATTATCTATATTTCGTTCCACTATTTCTATTGCTCTCTTTAATAACTCCTCGTCCAGCGGGTTGAGCGCCACTTTTTCCGGTTCCACTTCCAATGAGTTGGAATAATGCTCAATAGCCCGATACCGGGTACGGAACAGGTTCCTGATTTTCGCAACAATCACTGCCATTGAGAAAGGTTTGGGAATGTAATCGTCCGCACCCACTTGCAAGCCCTCCAATTGCTCTTTCAAATCGGTTTTGGCAGACAGGATAATAATAGGTATATGGCAGGTACGCAGGTTTTGTTTGATTTGTTTGCATAACTGTAAGCCGTCCATAACGGGCATCATGACGTCGGTCAGTATAAGGTCTATCTCTTGTTCTTTCACGATGGATAACGCCTCTTCACCGTTTTCTGCTGTCAGGATGTGATAGCTGTTGCCTAACTCTTCGCAGAGGTACTGCAGGATGTCCGTATTATCTTCTACAATCAGGATATTTTCTTTACGTTGCCTGTCTGCTTCCGTTGTTTCCTCTGTCACTTCCTTTACTTCCGTATCGATTACATACATATTCCGGTCGTTGGTGGTATACATTCTCTGTTCTTCTATGGGGTCTGATGCGGATTGCTTCTCTTCCGGAAGATAGGCCGATTCTTCTGTGGGCAGATAGACGGAGAAAGTGCTTCCTGCCCCTTCTTCGCTTTCCAGTTCGATTCGTCCATGGTGCAAGTCTGCAAGTCGCTGTACCAATGATAATCCGATACCGCTGCCCAAATGCTCATTATCTATTTGATAAAAGCGTTCGAATATTTTTCCCTGTTTGTCGATGGGAATACCGTTTCCTGTATCTTTTACCCGGAGAAGCAGTTCATGGTTCTCTTCCTGCAATGTAACAGTGACGCTTTTGCCCTCACCGGTATATTTGAAGGCGTTGGAAAGCAGGTTGTTTACAATCAGTTCCATATAATCCGGATCGCAGAGAATCTCGCGTCCCTCGACATTGGAGTTGAAGTTATAGGATATTCGCTTGCGTTGCGCCAAACGGTCGTAGAATAAAAAGTTCTTTTCGATAACATCGTGTATCGGGGTGAGTCTTACTTTAAGATTGAACACGCCTAATTCGGCACGCCGATAGTCCATCAGCTGATTCACCAGGTGTAGTAGCCGGTTGGTATTCTTCTGGACATGTTCCAATTGCTTGTGCAGCCATCGGTCGCTTACTCTATCCAGCATTTCCTGTACCGGAGCGAGAATCAGAGTGAGCGGAGTACGCAATTCATGGGAAATGTTGATAAAGAAACGCAGTTTCATTTCATTCATTTCTTTTTGCCGCTCACTGTCCACGCGTTCCATTTGCAGTTTGGCTTCCATACTTTTGCGCATCCAGAAGTAACGGAAGACGAAAATGGCGATGGAGATAAAGGCGATGATGAATAACAGGATAGCCCACCATGTTTTATACCAAACGGGCAATACCGTGATTTCCAGTTCTGTCGGTATTTCATTCCATTTCCCGTCGCTGTTGGCTGCTTTTACAAGGAAACGGTAGGTTCCTGCCGGCAGGTTGGAGTAAGATACCGTACGCAAGATATTGGAGTAGTACCACTCTTTGTCATAGCCTTGCAGCATATAGGCAAACGTATTATGATTACCCGATATGTAGTTCGATACCACGAAATCCAGTGAAAACATGGATTGCTTGCTCGATAGTGTGATGCTTTTCGTATCGCTGATGTCTTTCTTCAATATGCCGGTATCGTCATCGGGAAATACCGTTTGATTGAACAGGTGCAATCGGGTGATTACAACCGGTGGAGTGTACGGATTGTCTACTATCTGTTCCGGATGAAATGTAGTGACGCCGTTGATGCCGCCGAAATACATTTGGCCGTCTGATGCTTGGTAGTAGGCATTATTCGTAAATTGGTTGCTTTGAAGCCCGTCATTGTCCGTATAGTTACGGAATTTTTCAGCTTCGGGCTGAAAACAGCTTAGGCCTTTGTTCGTACTTAGCCACAGTCTGCCGGATGCATCTTCCAAGATTCCGTGTATCACGTTGTTGGGCAGTCCGTCAGCGGTGGTATACTGTTTATACTCCTTTGTGCTGTCGTCAAAACGGTAGAGCCCGTTTCGCGCTCCTATCCAGAAAATTCCGTTCCGTGCTTCGTATATGGCGTTGACTGCCTTACGCCGTACCGGAAAACTATCCGGGAGTATAGGGCAGACTAATAGGCCGTTATTGTCTTCCGTGTACACGTTCAGTCCTGTTTCGCTGCCCAGCCAAAGGCGTTGTTTACTGTCACGTAATATGTATGTAAATTGTTCCTGCTCCAAAGGGTGGCCGTTACTTTGGAGAGTTACGCGGGTAAATGTTTTCTGCCGGGTGTCAAAACGTAAAAGAACCGTCATGCCGGTCAGCCATAAGTCACCGTTGGCGGCCGGCCGGATGTCGTATACGTTTCTTGTATTTCTACTGTTAAACGTTTCGATATGGCCGGAATTCCGGTGCAGAATACTGAGCCCGCCGGTATGGGTTCCGATATAGACCAGATTCTGCGCTTCATCTATATGTATGGCTTTTACGTCATTGGAAGCGAGGCCGTCTTTCTGTGTATAATGTGTGAATTTTTGCGTTTGCGGGTTGTAATAGTTCAGACCGCCGTTATTGGTACCTATCCAGATACCTTTTTGTGCGTCTTCTTTGATACAGCCTATGGTATTGCTGTTTAACGAATTTTCTTTTGCAACGGATTGTATGTTATGAAAGCGGTTCTTCAACGGATGGTAATAGTTTAATCCGCCATAATAGGTTCCTAACCACATTCCTCCTTGAGTGTCCATGAAAATGTCACGGACGGATGTTTGCGAAAGGCTTCCGCTGACCTCTGAATTGCTGGTATAGCTGTTAAAGGAGTCGGTAGCCTCGTTATAGATATTCAGAGAATTGATAGTGCCTATCCACAAAACATTTTGCGAGTCGAGTATCAGTGAACGGATATAATTGGAACTGATACTTCCTTTCTTTCCGGGGATGTGAGTATAATTGATTGCTTCTTTTGTCCGGGGATTGATTTTGTATAATCCGTTTCCTTCTGTGCCCACCCATAGGCAGACCGGGGATTGCTGTAAAATAGAGAGTATTTGTTTTCCTTTCAGCTTCTCCGGCAGGACATTTTCGAGCGTGTTGCGGGAGATTGAGTAGACGAACATTCCTTCATAACTTCCGATGTATATATTGTCTCCTTGTCTGCTGATAGCGGTAGGTGATATGGATAGAAGCGAAGGGTGCAGCGGAGTATCGGAAAATCGGCGGGTTCCGGTATCGAACCGCAAAAGATTCTCGTCTTTGCCTGCGAATAGGAGCAACTGATTTTCATTGATTTCCACCATACCGTTGATTGGGGTATTGGCTTTATTCTTCGGGTAGGTGTAATTGTAGAATTTATCTTGTGTTGCATCATAGAGCGATAAGCCTTCCTGCGTACCTATCCATATATTTCCTTGTGAATCGCTCATGCACGCTCTGGTTATATCGCTTCCGATACTGTATGGATTCTGCTCGTCATGTTGATATACGGTAAAATCATAACCGTCGTACTTGTTCAGACCGTCATGGGTGGCAAACCACATATTGCCCTGTTTATCTTGGGTTATGTCAAAAATAGTATTCTGTGATAACCCTTCATTCACTCCGATATGCACAAAACTGATATGTTCCGCAGGCTGTGCATGAAGCGGTGATAACAATGCAATAATGGTTGCTATAAGGAAGGTGAAGTACTTTGTCATATTTTGTTTTTCTAAGTTTTTTGTATGGATATCTTGTTACGACTTGATATATTCCGAAGGCAGACAGCCGAAATACTTCTTAAAGCTTGTTGAGAAATAAGAAGGAGTATTGAAACCTACCATTGCGCTGATTTCAGCTACTGTATACCGTTCCTCTTTAAGCAGTTTGCATGCCCGGTTGAAACGGATTTTACGTATGAAGTCATTTGTTGTGTCTCCGGTGAGCGCCTTTAACTTTAGATGCAGGTTGGAACGGCTCATACATATTTCACGGGCAAAATCATCGGTGGAAAATTCCACGTCATCCATGTGTTTCTCAACAATGGCTACCGCTTTTTTCAGCAGTTCTTCATCCATTACGTTGAGTGCCACTTTCTCCGGCTCTACTTCCAAAGAGTTGGAGTAATGCTCGATAGCCCGGTAACGCGTGCGGAACAGGTTTCTGATTTTCGTGGTAATCACCGCCATCGAGAAAGGTTTGGGGATATAATCGTCCGCACCTACCTGCAATCCTTCCAGTTGCTCTTTCAAATCCGCTTTGGCGGACAGTATGATGATAGGTATATGACAGGTGCGCAGGTTCTGCTTAATCTGTTTGCACAGTTGCAAGCCGTCCATAACGGGCATCATGACATCCGTAAGAATCAAGTCCGCCTCTTGCTCCTTCATGAGCGCCAATGCTTCCTCTCCGTTACCCGCTTCCGATATGTGGTAACTTTTTCCCAACTCATCACTCAGATATCGACGAATATCGAGATTGTCTTCTACGATGAGTATCTTTTCTTTCCGTGTCCCGTCACTCTCTGCCGTTTCTTCTTTTATTACCTCTTTTTTATCTTCCGTGTCAACGATGTACATATCCTGATTGTTGGTGGTGTACACCTGTTGTTCCCCGATGGCGTTTGTCCGGGTTGCTATTTCTTCCGGTCGATATGCCGTTTCTTCTGTCGGTAGATAAATGGAGAAGGCGCTTCCTTCACCTTCCCGGCTTTCCAGCTCGATTCGTCCGTGATGCAAGTCTACAAGGCGTTGTACCAATGATAAGCCTATTCCGCTTCCCATGTGTTCGTTGTCCGCTTGATAGAAACGTTCGAATATCTTAGCTTGCTTGTCGATGGGTATTCCGTTTCCGGTATCTCTTACTTGCAGCAGCAGTTCCTTACCGGTTTCCCTCAGTACCACTGTAATGCTTTTTCCCTCATCGGTGTATTTGAACGCGTTCGATAGCAGGTTGTTGACAATCAGTTCCAGATAGTTGGGGTCACAAAGGATTTCTTTTCCCTCTACCTCTGAAGAAAGGTTATAGGCTATTCTTTTCCTTTGAGCCAGCCGGTCGTAGAATAAGAAGTCTTTTTCAATGACTTTGTGAATCGGGTTACGTCTGACCTTGAGATTGAATACTCCCAACTCGGCACGCCGGTAGTCCATCAGCTGATTCACCAGATGCAGCAGCCGGTTGGTGTTTTTTTGTACATGTTCCAGTTGCTTGTGCAGCCATCTGTCACTTACCTTATCCATCATTTCCTGTACGGGGGCGAGTATCAGGGTCAGTGGCGTGCGCAGTTCGTGCGAGATGTTGATGAAGAAACGGAGCTTCATTTCGTTCACTTCTTTCTGTCTCTCTTTATCCACCCGTTCCATTTGGAGCTCGGCCTGCATACTTTTACGCATCCAGAAGTAGCGGAATATGAATATTGTAACCGCGATGAAAGCCGCGATGAACATCAGCACGGCCCACCATGTTTTATACCATACCGGTAATACGGTGATTTCCAGTTCGGTCGGTTTCTCGTTCCATTTACCGTCACTGTTGGCGGCCTTCACCAGAAAGCGGTATGTCCCTGCCGGCAGGTTGGAGTAGGACACGGTACGTTGATTGTCTGTGTAATACCATTCTTTGTCATATCCTTGCAGCATATAGGCGAAAGTATTGTGTTGGCCTGATATGTAGTTGGGCGCTACGAAGTCCAGTGAGAACATGGATTGTCTCGCGGTAAGGGTTATGCTGCGGGTTTCCCGGATATTGGTTTTCAGTATGCGTGTACCGTCACCCGGTGTAACTTTCTTGTTGAAAAGCCGCAGGGGAGTGATGATGACCGGAGGAGTATACGGATTGTCTACGATTTCTTCAGGTTGAAAGGCCGTGATGCCTTTGATTCCGCCAAAGTACATCTTTCCATTGGCGGTACGGCAGTAGGCGGATGCTGTAAACTGGTTGCTTTGCAATCCGTCGTTGCTTGTGAAGTTACGGAACTTTTCAGTCTTGGGCTGGAAACAGCTCAATCCTTTATCCGTGCTTATCCACAGCTTTCCTTCAAAGTCTTCCGATATGCCGAATACGACATTGTTAGGTAACCCTTCTTCAGTAGTGTATTGTTTACTTGTTTTATCCGTTTCATCAAAGCGGTAAATACCGTTACGGGTACCAATCCAAAAGATACCGTTACTTCCTTCGTATATGCAGTTGATAAAACGATGATTAAGCGGGGAGTCCGAAGACAGTACGGGAATGCTTTGCAATTCGTTTCCGTCTTGTGTATAGACGATGAGGCCTGTCTCGCTTCCGAACCAGAGGCGCTGCTTGCTGTCCTTGAATACGGTGGTGATTCGCGTACTTTTAAACGGTCGGCCGTTCTTTTCGGTAGTAACGGGAGTGAACGTCTTCAGCGCGGGATTAAAACGTACCACCCCTCCCAATGTTCCTACCCAATATTCACCATTACCGATGGGTACGATGGCATAGATGCTTTTTGTGGCAATGCCCGACGGATACGGGATGGTAAAGGTTTCGATGCGGCCGGTATTGCGGTGTAACACACTGATTCCGCCGGCATGTACACCGATATAGACTTTGTTCTGTTGCTCATCCACATAGATTGTCTTTACGTCATCAGACCCCAGACCGTCTTTCTGAGTATAGTGGGTAAATGTATTGGTTTTGGAATTATAGAAGTTGACGCCGCCGCTGTTTGTACCGATCCATAAATTACTTCCCTCATCCTCTACTATGCAGTTTATTATGTTGTTGTTTAAAGAATTACGGTTGGGAACAGACTGTATCTTTTGAAAGCGGTTCTTCAACGGGTGGTAATAATTCAGACCGCCGAAAAAGGTTCCCAGCCATACTCCGCCTTGCGAATCGGTGAATATGCTGCGGATGGAAGTCTGCGACAGACTGCCTTTTCTCAGAGGGTTGCTCTTGTATATCGAAAACGAATCGGTTTCCTTTTGATATATGTTGAGAGAATTGATAGTGCCTACCCATAGCCTGTTTTGCGTATCCAACGAAAGCACGCGTATATAGTCTGAACTGATCGGGCGTGTGCTTCCCGGTGTTGCCGTATATTGTTTGACGTCGCCGTTCAGCGGATTTATGAGGAATAGTCCGTTACCTTCGGTACCTACCCATAACTGGGTGGGAGACTGTTGCAATACGGCGGATATGCGTTTCTCTTTAAATACCTCAGGTGCGATGCTTCCGATCGTGTTGTCCGGGACGGAGTAAGAGAACAGGCCTTCACGGCTTCCTATATAGATGTAGTCTCCCTGACGATTGACGGATGTGGGAGTGATGGTAAACAAATCGGGATTTAGCAGGGACTTGGAAAATGATTGCGTGCGGGTGCTGAACAGGATGAGCTCTTCATCCGTATAGATAAGCAACAGTTCCCCGTTGACTGTTACAATCTTATTGACAGGCATGTTTTTACCTTCTTTCGTGTATTGGAAATTTTGGAAACACTCCTTGTCGCTGTCATACAATGAAAGGCCTTCATAAGTTCCGACCCATATTCTGCCTTGGTCGTCAGTCTGTAACGAACGGACGATATCGCAGCCTAAACTTAGCGGGTCTTTTTCATTGTGCTGATATACGGTGAATGTATAACCGTCATATTTGTTCAGTCCGTTATAGGTGGCAAACCACATATTATCGTATTTGTCCTGGGCAATATCGAATACGGTGCTTTGTGACAAGCCTTCGTCCAATCCGATATGGACGAAACTGGTCGGTGCGGCAGTCTGTGCGTGAAGCGGATATATGAATAGCCAAAGTAATACGGATAATATGATAGGCTTTGTCATGGTTCATTGATTGATAAGGTTTTGTAACAACAAAGGTACGAAAAAACTCTATATGAACATGCCTGCGCCGAAAAGAATAGTTGCTTTTGGTACTGCGCATATTTAGAATTGAACTTTTATCTTTAAGAATTAAAGTTTGGTTCTTATGAATTAAACTTTGATTCTTATAAACTAAACTTTAATTCTAAGTATGCGCAGTAACAAAAACAACTATATCACCTTATACAGCTCTTTCCCATTGATAAGTCGCAGGTATCTCAACAATCCCTCCATGTAGTAATAATCGGCATACGAGAGTGCGCCGTCCAACTCACTGTTACGCAGTAAGTTTCCGGTGGCATGCATCAGGATGAAGTTTTTATGGGTTCCGGGTTTTGCCAGATAGGCGGGAGAAGACAGGCTTTTCAGCTGTTTTTCTCCGGCTTCAAAGTATTTCTTTCCCCGGGCGGAATAAGTGCTGAGTTCCATTAATGCGGAAGCCATAACGGCTGCTGCCGATGCATCGCGCATCTTTGAGCGTTCGGGAGCGGAGTAATCCCAGTAAGGAATCATATCTTCGGGCATGTTGGGGTGACTTAGCAGGAAATCCGCAATCTTTTCTGCGTGTTGCAGATATTTCCGGTCACCTGTTTCGCGATACATCATCGTAAAGCCGTAGAGCCCCCAAGATTGGCCGCGAGACCAGGTGGAGTTCGCCGTGTCGTCCGAACCGTTGTTCCAATCGTACTTGCGCATGGCTCCCGTTTCCGGTTCGTAGTCCACAACATGCGGACAGGACATGTTTTTGCGGTAATGATATTTCATGGTTTTGTCTGCATGGGAGACGGCGATATGCCTGAGTGTGGTATCGCCGGACATTTTGTAGGCTTCCATCAGTAATTCCAGGTTAATCATGTTGTCTATGATGACCGGAAAGAGCCAGTCTCGTTTTACATCCGGTTCCCACGACATGATAAGTCCTGTTTTGTACGAGTAACGCGAGGTCAGCGTTTTGGCAGAACGGAAGATGATGTGGCGGTAGGCCTTGTTTCCGGTCAGCAGATAACCGTTTCCAAAGCATGAATACATTTTGAAACCTATGTCATGGTCGAAAGCATTGTTCTGTTCTCCTTCCATCAAGGCGGTGGCTTTCTCGGCACGCGTTTTCCATGTATCTTCTCCGGTGTAGGTGTACAGATACCATAACGTACCGGGGAAGAAGCCTGCCGTCCAGTCTGTTTTGGGTTGTAATCCCCGTTGGATAGAGCGTGGAAGCAGTCCGGTTTTCATAACTTCGTTGTACATGGCTTCCGATTGTGTTTGCGCCACCGTGAAGGCATTTGCCACCCATGCGGGCACCTCCTTCACCTGAAGAGGGTGCATTTGCCGGGCTGTCAGGATACTTTGGCAACCCAGCAGGGTTAATGCCAATAGCAGTACGGGTTTTTTCATGATACGATTCGTTTTTGTTTATACGAGTGTATTTTATTCGATTATAAGATGTTTCATTTCTTCGTCTATCTCTTTTTGGAACTCTTTGATTCGGGCGTACATCTGCTCTGCGATTTCAGGATGTTGTGCTGCCATATCGTTACTTTCCTTGGGGTCGACTTCCATGTCGAAGAGGGCAAGGCCGATGTTTCCGCCTTTGGCAATCTGTTCGCCGGGCAGTCCGTCCTTGCCGGGAGTTTTTACGATGCGGTAGCTATG
>UMKV01049101.1_pt1 | contig 18345 bp, 24 predicted proteins | sample 1966381 | NCBI WGS metagenome assembly UMKV01 (sample SAMEA4836182, study PRJEB28245) | human gut metagenome | biome: gut microbiome; material: fecal sample | place: Denmark | collected 2008
TCAGCAAATATCCTGGTTGCCACAGAGCGTGATTTTGAAAAGAGCCGCAGAAAGCAGTTCGTATCAAGGATTGCGACAGGTGACTATGACTGTATTATCATGTCGCACTCGCAGTTTGAGAAAATCCAGATCTCAGCAGAGAGAAAGGAAAGAATACTCAATGAGTAGATTGATGAAATCAGCTATGCGATTGATGAGATGAAAGAGCGTAACGGAGAGCGTTGAACTGTAAAATAGATTCCTCATTACAGAAGATGCAGTAAAAAGAGACGATAAAATTGATTTGTTTGAAGTACCGAGTAAATCAGATAATCCAGATAAATTAGTAGAGCGAATGAAAGAAGTTAATAAGCAATTGGGTGATAGAGCTGGTGATATTAATTTAGTATATATTAAAAAGTAAGATTTAGATATATAATAAATTTGAAGAACCAAATTTGGGAATGAGGCTTTAAAAAAGATGGGCTAGCTTTTTTTAAAGTCTCTTACATGGGAAAGGTAGATGATAAATGAGATGGAAACAATTTCAATTACATATAGAGGTATAGTACATAAATTAACAGAATATGAAAAACTAGTTGATACAATAGAAATGATATATACTATGTGTGATCAGAAAATTACTCATTGGGGAGATAGCATAACAGGTAAAAATGGCGGTAAAGTGAAAAAGTATAAAAGGGGTAAAATCTTATATAATAGTCTAAAAAATGATAATTTAGAAAGAGTAAGTTTTTTTTCCTTACCGGAAGATTTTGTAACAGCAGCATTCGACTATACGATATATATTTCTATAAATTACAAGGAGAAGTATATAACGGCGGTATTTGAAAAAAATGTATTAAAGAATGAAAAAATTGAATCGATAAAAAATGTGCTGGCAAGTTACATGGAATCGCCGTATACAGAAGAGATATATACTATGGACAAGGAAGAAACCCCTTTACTGTATGCTGCAAAAATCAACCCTAGTAGTAGTTTTAAAACGTTGAGAGTATTATCTAGCAAAACTATAAATTAAGCGAGAAATCAAATGAAAGAGGAACAGATTTTAAATTGTTTAAAAAAAGAAACTTTATTGGATGAAAAAACAATATATACATATGCATCATCAAGGAGTGCGATAGGAGGTGCGATAGGAAGTATCAATGGCTTAGTATTATTAAGTATAAATGGAAATATCTTGTATATTCATCAGGCTAATATAGATAATTCTTATGGCGAACGACTGGCAAAGATTTATATTTCCGATATGAAAAATATTCAAGGAAAGGCTGGAATGTTTGGTGGAAAGTTTTCTTTTAATTATGACGGAAAAGAATATAAATTTAAACTGCCAGCAAAAGCTGAAAAATTTGTGGATTTTTTTGTAATGTAAAAGCGCGAGAAAGATCCGGCAGGAAGAACTGAGAAATTTGATTATGATGAAAAGGGAAGACTGACCGGACATATACAGGCAAGCGGCAAGAAAACCACGTATGATTACGACAAACTGAATGACCTGTTGGAGAAATCTTATCAGGATGAAAATACAGATGGAGGTAGTTGGTATGCATCGGTAGACGGAAAGGAAGAAATTCGTACTAGTCAAAGAATTTATGACAATAAGGGAAATACGTTATTAGAAAATGATGTTTCTTCGTATACAAAAGAAGGAAAGCATTTTTGGAATTTAGCTATTAGGTCAGATGCAGGATATAACAAAGATGATTTGCATCAAGAAAGTATATTGTATATTGATGATGCTGAGTACAGAGAAAAACTCAGAAAAGAAATTTTCAAAAATAAATTTCTAACAGCAACCGAAAAGGATAACAAATTGATAGTAGTTTACAAATAAATTTCACTGACTATTCCATGATATATATGGAATGGTCAGTAAATAAAAGACTAAAGGAGGAAAAATGAAAAAAATCATAGGAGGTCTAGTAATGATTACATTGATATCTGTATTAAGTGGATGTGGATTGAAAAAATCTAGTGTTAACAACCCTTTATCGGGTAAAGATACGGATCAAAGAATTGTTATGTGTTTGAATAATGCTTATCCAGAACATAATTTTAAAGTAGTTAAATCATTTGATAAACAAAAAAATGAGGGAACCTTTGAAGATGAAAAAGGTATAAACTTTAAAGTTAGAGATTTGTTATATGATAATATATATCATTTCGGGTGCTATGATGAATATCTTGCTACTATTTTAGAAAAACAAGATTTTTTTAATAAAGCAAAGAAAATTGTAGAAGATAAATACCATCAAAAATTTACATATGATGAAGATACTATGGCTATAGAAATTATTTATGATGATACTGATAATCAAATAACAACTGATGAAATCAGTCAAATGATTAGTGAAGTGTTAAATATGGTTGAGGCACCAAAGGTTATATATCCGGATAATCAAGAGTTTTCAACGGGTGTTGTTAATTATTACACATTACCTACTTTGGGAATGCTCCAATGTTATATCAAAAGGAATGGATGGGGTGTAACGGAAAGATTTTATGTTTCGGATAAAGCATTAGAACAATCTGAGATTAAAGAAAAAATAGATAAATTATATGAATCAACGGAAGAGTGATTATTACATGAAAAAAAAGAAGAGATTAATAATGTGTCTTGTGGAATTGTTGTGTTTGGGCTGTATATTATCTTGCTCCAAACAACCAGACTTCGATGCCAAATCTTACGTCCAAAGTTCTCTTGATGCATACTATCATGGAGAATATAAGGACTATGCGAATCTGTTAGAAATCTCGGAAAAAGATGCCAAGAAAGAAATCGAAGAGGATTTTAATGAGAGCATTCAACAGCAATTTGATGATTCTGATAACATTACAGACAAAGGAATGGCTGATTATGTGGAAAAACTGGCAGAAGTAAAGAAACTGGCAAAATACAAAGTACAAGATGTGAAAGAAGAGGATGGAGTCTATACAGTAAGTGTACAAGTTGAACCATCCAATGTATTTCAGACATTGCAGCAGGGCTCTGCAGAAGTTAGCAAGGAAAAGATTGCACAGGGAATGAAAGAAACGGATCCGGGTGTATTTGCATCTGTTTTAACGGAAAGCGTGCAGAAGAGCATTGATAAGAACAGCTATGGAGATCCGGTGACGGTGACTGTAAAAGTGGAAAAGAATCATTCAATATTTGACGATATTGCTTCCGCTAAAGAGAAAAGGGGATAAAAGATGGTAACAAAAAAACAGATAACAAATGATTGGGAGCAACTTTTTCCAGAATTAAAAAAGACTCGATTACTTGAAATGGATAATAGATTAGGACCATTGATAACAGGAATTTATCTAAAAGTAGTTAGAAATATGTACTATACACCTGTTGCTTATGTACATAATTTATGCAGTGAAGAGTCTAACATAATAACATCATTAGAGTGTACAAGTGAAACAATAGAGTTAGAAAAACATGAAGAAAGATATATGTTTTCAGCAGAAAGGTTAAAAAATAAATTGTTGATTCCACTTAAAGGCGATGTCTCAATAGATAAAATTATAGAAGGCTATAAGTCCTTTTTAAGTAATCCAAGAAGAAAATCATTTGAAGAATATAAAGATATTGCTCTGGTTTGTGGATGGTATGGAGAAAAGAAAATACTTGACGATATCCTCGAATATATTTGGAATAATGTGCAAAAGGATAAAAATCATCCATTTTTTAGAAATAAAGATAGAGGGGTAGAAGGATGGTTTGAAAAAATTTGCGAGGACTCAAATGATTATGAGAGACTTCATGAAATATGTGAGAGAGAAATACAAAAACATAAAGTAGAAAAGTTGCCATATAGAAACATTATTTAAACTCAGGTATATAAGAAAATGCAAGTAGAAGAATGTGTAAAAAATTAAAAAGCAAAGGTATTATTGATTCCAGAGAAATATATATATATGCATCATTAAAAAATATAATAGGTGGAATGTTTGGAAGCATAAGAGGATTAGTTTTGTTATGCATATATGAGGATGTTTTATATATTTATCGAGCCAATATTGATAATTCTTATGGCGAACGATTAGCGAAAATTTATATTCCAAATATGAAAAATATCCAAGGAAAAGCCGGATTATTTGGTGGAAAGTTTTTTTTCAAGTATGAAGGACAAGAATATAAATTTAAACTGCCATCAAAGGCCGGAAAATTTGTGGATTTTTTTGTAAAGTAAAAGTATGAGGATAGATACCAAAATGAAAAAATTACAAAAATATATAATGATTTTGGAGACAGTATTGTTATGTACTGGATTTAGTGCTCGTTCAAAACAACCAGACTTCGATGCCAAATCTTACGTCCAAAGTTCTCTTGATGCATACTATCATGGAGAATATAAGGACTATGCAAATCTGTTAGAACTCTCGGAAAAAGATGCAAAGAAAGAAATCGAAGAGGATTTTAATGAGAGCATCCAAAAGCAATTTGATGATTCCGATAACATTACGGATAAAGGAATTGCTGATTATACGGAAAAACTGTTATTGTAAAAGTATCCGTGGAAAAAGATAATTCAGGAAAATATGGTCTTTCGGATACAGAGATGAATAAGCTGGAAGCAACGATGTTTCCAACAGAATAGGTTAATCTATGAAACTGTTTCAAGTATGAATGATAAAGATCAAAGGAAAAACGTATTGTGTGATTTGGTTATTAAATATCCTGACGTATTATCAGATATCAGGTTGTTTAAGGCGCTGATATTAGATTACATTCCAAATGACAAATTAAAGAAAAATTTACTTATTGGTTGTTTGGAAGAAGATATACCACAGGAGATAAGTTCAATCAAGGATATATCTTCACAACAGATGTACAGATTTGAAGAAAAACTGGCAAAAGCATATGGATGTAACCATATGCTTGCTAATGAAGTTATTGAGATGTGGTATGAGGCATTGAAATGTAAAGTCAAGGAGAAGAAAATGTACTTGGTCAAGACGATAAAAGGTGATATAACGAAAGTAACAGATGTGCAGGCAATCGTAAATGCAGCAAACAGCTCTCTTCTTGGAGGAGGCGGAGTAGATGGTGCAATTCACAGAGCCGCAGGACCGGAACTTCTGGTGGAGTGCAGGACACTTCACGGATGTGATACGGGAGAGGCTAAAATCACTAAGGCATATAATCTGCCATGTGATGATGTTATACATACTGTCGGACCGATATGGAATGGTGGAAGAAATAGAGAAGAGGAACTTCTTGCTAACTGCTATTTTAATTCTATGAAGTTGGCAATGGATAATGGAATAAGGTCTATTGCATTTCCTTCCATATCAACGGGAGCATATGGTTTTCCGGTTGAGTTGGCAGCAAAGATTGCAGTACATACAGTAAACAGGTTCTTGCAAGATAATCCGGACAGCTTCGATTTGGTGGAATGGGTGCTGTTTGATACTCAGACTGAATCGGTGTATGAAGCCGAGGTTGATAAATTATACGACAAATAATTGGATTAATTATAGCAGACTTTATATATGACAGATATTTGAGACACATACACCATTAAAAATAGAATATAAGGATGCGTAAGGAACGATAAAATGAATTCATGCGGGAAAGGCATGGATTCTTTTTTTGGCTTCGAACGGAAGGCCTATCTGTAAAAAATATTTAAGTATATTAGAAGCAGATGCAAATGTCGTGTTAACACGACAAAATTGTCGCGTAAACACGGTCGGCAATTCATCCATGACAATATACAATAAACATGTGCTTGAGAGAGCACGTCACGAGAGTGAAGGCGCCGGAGCTCTCCAATACGAAATCGTAAAGGAGATAATTTATTATGAGTAAGAGAAAAATATCACATGCAGAGGAGTATGGATGTTAATTGATGGAGGTGGCAGAAGTGAGCAGAACTAAATTTGATCCATATGTGATTGGAAATAATATAAGAGATTTACGTGAAAAAAGAAAAATGACACAGATGAAGGCGGCTGAGGAAATGGATATGAGTTTATGTCATTATGCACGAATTGAGGAAGGCTCAAAGGGAATGAGTATTCAGATGCTTTTTAGATTTATTAATTTTTACAAAACTGATGCAAATACGATTTTAGGAACACATTTAGGAGGGATGGTGTAAAATGGATAAAAAGGATTTAAAAGACGAAAAGCTTTTGTACAATGTGCGTGAGACGGCAGCGGTATTAGGGGTGAATGTGCATCTGGTATATGAGCTGATTAACAGAAAACTATTACCTGCACTTCGGTTAGGTAGTCTAAAGGTTCGTAAATCAACATTGATAGATTTTGTTGAGAGATATGAAGGAATGGATTTGTCTGATTTGGACAACATAAAAGAATTGCAACAGAATATGAATTAGTGACATTAAGGTCAGTCTTGGAATCATCATGGTGTGGAAAGACTGACCTTGTTTTATTAGTATATTTCATAAGCGTTAGTATTGTAAAAAAAGATGGTGATGATATAATAAAAACGTGTTAGACACTTGATGTTATGTGTAGTGTGATAATGTCAGAATCAGGCAAAGTCAACGACAGGACAACATTGTAGAAAATAACATATTTCAAAAAATAATATTGGTAAGCATAATAATATTTAGGTAATAGCGTGTAATAGGTTAATTTGAAATCATTACTGAACATTACATGACATAGTGAAATATATTATTAAACGGAAGAATTTCGTGGGTAACAACCCAATGGTTGGTGCTACAGTAGCAGTTGCCGTTTCTGTTCAGCAGGCAGCCGATGAGGGCAAATTCTAAATAAAACCAGTAAAATCAATACTTTTAGGACTCTTGCATTTTTGTGAGAGTCCTATTTTTTATATAAACAGACAATTGTGTGTTAAAAATTATTTCAAGTCTACGAGAAGTCTACAGAAAGTTACAATGTAGACTTGAGATTTGTGTAGACATTCCAATGTGTTTGAGGCATTGAATTTATAATAAAAATCTTTTATAATAAACTTAGAAAATTTATGAGGTATCTTATGAAAGATCAAAAATGGTATAACGAATTATATTTACAGTATAAAAATAAAACTGATGAAGAGTTATTAAAAATAGCAAATAGCGGTGAAGAGTATCAACAAATAGCAAAGGATGTAGCAAAAGATGTAGCAAAAGACATACTTAGCTCTGATAGAACAGAATACTACAATAGTATAAAAGCAAAAATAGAAAATGATGAAAAAATTCAACAGAAAATGGAATTAACGAAAAGTCACCCATTATATGAAGATATTCATCAAATTGCTGGCGATATTAGATTTCTAAAGAATCTAATAATTGTTGGGCTTGTTTTAGGAGTGGTATTGATTTTAATTGGAGTTTTTGCAATGATATAAATTCACAATATAGAAGTCAAGGTTATCATTTGGAAATTCAATATGTGACAGATAGTGAAAATATAATTACAATCACTTATCATTTCCGTTTTTATAAATAATAGGAGAAGAACACATTATGAAAAACACACAGAACATTGCATCACTAATAGCAAAACTTGAATATGAAGTTGGAAGAGAATGTTACAATCCAAATTCATATGATGGATATACAGGAATAGAAGGTCTTGGATATAGATATCCTGTAAAAGTATATCAAGATGAAAATATGAGAACTTATCGTGGCTCTATTACTTCAATTTCTCCATCAGAAATTCATACTATGAAGTATGTATTCGGATCTAATCATTTATTCATCGGCAAAGGTATATATAATATACTTAATGAACTCGAAAAGAGATATGGATTAGATTTTGATAAGATGGAAGAAGAGTTGGATAAATCAGAAGAATAGGAGATTGCACTATGTCAACAAATAATAACCAAGACAAAAAATCCACAGATACCAAACCAAAAGGTGAAGTAAAAAACATCAATACTACAACCAAAGGGTTATTCGACTATCATAAAGAAAAGAAAGACATAAAAATAAGACAGATGATTGTTCATCTGCCTTTAATTATTTTTATATATGATTATCCTACTGGTATATAATTTTCTAAAATATAATGATTTGATTCAAGAAGTAATTTTGCATTTTCATTGTATTTGCTATAATTAAACATGATATTTTTTAATATATTTAAAAAATCACTTATGTCTACAAAATAGTTTGGATATGCTGCCTTTAAATTATCAAAAGATTTTACTGATACTAATACAGTATCTATTTTATTTTGTAATTCAACTTCTATTTTAGCATATATATTAGCAGCAAGTTCAAATTCAGAAGGCTTAAAAACTTCAATATTGAGCGATGGTTCTTCGTAATTTAATGTTAATAAGTAATAACCATTTTTTAAATTGAAATTTTTGTTATATTCAGTTATTTGAACTGCTTGATTAATAGCTTTCAATTTCATAATTATATTACTATTTTTATCAATTTCCATAATTTCACGAATCAATTCATCAGCCCATTCAGAAGTGTTTGGACAAACTGGCATATTTTCTTTAATGGCAAATAGTGATGATATCAATGTAAAAAATCTAAGAATATCCTTATTTCCGATACTTGATTTCAAATTTGTCTTTGTGTAAATACCCATCATTTCAACAGCAGTAGCCCATATATGTTGTAATTTTGTTCTGAACTGTATTTCTATTAACATATTCTTGTTATATGTTTCAATTTTGTCACTTTGAAATTGATATACCATATGATAACTTCTATAACCTGATTCTTTTGGATTTTGAATATAATCATATTCACGTTTTAAAATGTGACGTATACGAGAATTTTTATATCTTGATACTGCATCATATACCTGATCTATTGTATCTACGATAACTCTACATCCACCTAAATCTTGCATTTTGTATAATTGCATTTCAGGAAATCTTTCTATCTTTCCTGTTATTGACTCTAACCTTTTTAATCTTTGTACAACAATAGCATTTGGATTTCCTCGTCTTAATCCTGCATTTATTACATGTAAAGGATATGCGTGTGTAGCTCGCCAGTTATTTATTATTTCCAAAGCATTGTTTCTATCTTCTTGTGATGAATCTGAATTTGCTATTATTTGACCTGCTTTGTTAATTTGTTTTTTTGAATATATTGGTCTTGCCCATTCTGTTTTTGGTATTTTATTTGACATAGAAAGTCTCCATTCATTTGTGAGATTTTCTATAATTATATCATATATATCTTTTGGGCAGGTAGTATTTTCCATATTTTATAATTCCTTTCGGGTTAGAAATAGTATATTGGCTTGTTGGTTATATTATGTAATTCTCTATTTGAGTTGGAATTATGTTTGAATTGTTTTGATCGTGATTTGTTAAGGATTCGATATGAACATGTAATTACGTTGTCACGATTATTGTATTGTTTTAGTGACATAATTTGAAATGATATTGATTTTATTGAGGTCTGTTTAGTTACGAAGGAGAATGTAAATGTTAACAGAAGAAAAGAGAATTGAAAACCATGACAGAGTAGGAGTATACGAATTGAGCTGGACTTTATCACTTGAGAAAGCACGTTGGTTCGCAAATCGCTTCAGCTCATCGGGTTATCTCTTTTTTCTTAATGTGTTTTGTAAGAGAATATGATATACTTAGATTATGATTTTGGCAAAATATATTCATAGGAGTAATTACATATAATGACAGATGCACAGCAGAGAGTCGCAGCGAAAAAATTCGCTGAGGATTGGAAAGATAAGGGATATGAAAAAGGTATGAGTCAGCCTTTTTGGCTCAGTTTATTAAGGGATGTCTATGGGGTTGAGCATCCTGAGCAGTTTATTTCATTTGAGGAACAAGTACATCTGGACCATACTTCATTTATTGATGGAACGATACCAGCCACTAAGGTATTGATTGAGCAGAAGGGGTTAGGAAAAGATTTAAGAAAGCCAATTAAACAATCGGATGGTAGTTTACTTACTCCATTCCAGCAGGCAAAACGATATGTAACAGAGCTACCTTTATCACAGCATCCAAGATGGATTGTTACCTGTAATTTTGGTGAGTTCAATATTTATGATATGGAACAACCGTCAGGTGAACCGGAGATTGTAATGTTAGCTGATTTAGGTACAGAGTATTACAGATTGCAATTCCTGGTGGATACTGAGGACGATAATATCAAGAAGGAAATGGAAATTTCTTTACAGGCTGGTGAGCTTGTAGGAGTTTTATATGATGAAATTCTGAAACAGTATAAAAATCCTGAGGATGAAGATACACTGAAAAGCTTGAATATGCTCTGTGTTCGACTGGTATTCTGTCTTTATGCGGAAGATGCAGGTATCTTTGGTGGACATAATATGTTCCACAATTATCTAAAAGCTATTGCTGACAAAGATATGAATGATGTCCGTAGAGGGTTGATAGATTTATTTAAGGTTCTTGATACAAAACCAGAGGATAGAGACCCATATATGGATGATGCTTTAGCAGCATTCCCATATGTGAATGGTGGTTTGTTTGCGGATGAAAATATTGAAATCCCAAGATTTAACGAGAAGATAGTAGATGTATTGTTGAATAATGCCAGTGCTGATTTTGATTGGTCAGATATATCGCCTACAATTTTTGGTGCTGTATTCGAGAGTACATTAAATCCAGACACCAGAAGGGCAGGGGGTATGCATTACACTTCTATCCAAAACATACATAAGGTTATCGACCCATTGTTCTTGGATGATTTGAAGTCAGAATTAAATGAGATTAAGGAAATTACAGTTGAGCGAACACGAAAATCTAAACTATCAGCTTTTCAGGATAAGCTGGCTGGACTTAAGTTCTTAGACCCTGCCTGTGGCTCAGGTAACTTTCTTACGGAAACATTTATTTCTTTGCGTAGACTGGAAAATGAGACTATTATGGCAATGACTGGTGGTCAGATGGTGATTGGAGAGGTTCTTAATCCTGTAAAAGTTTCTATCAGTCAGTTTTATGGCATTGAGATAAATGATTTTGCAGTCACAGTCGGAAAGACAGCTCTTTGGATTGCTGAGAGTCAAATGTTAAAAGAGACAGAGGACATTGTGCATATGCAGTTGGAGTTCCTGCCTTTGAAGACGAATGCCTTTATTGTGGAAGGGAATGCGTTACAGATTGATTGGGAAAGTGTTGTTCCTAAATATGAATTGAATTATATTATGGGAAATCCGCCATTTGTAGGTGCTAGACTTATGAGTCAGTCACAAAAAAGTGATATGAGCAATATATTTGATAAGTTAAAGGGTGTTGGTAATTTAGACTATGTTTCAGCATGGTATAAGAAATCTGCTGATTTAATGAATGGTACAGCTATAAAGACAGCATTAGTATCGACTAATTCAGTATGTCAAGGAGAGCCAGTTTCAATTCTATGGGGTATGTTATTTAATCAAGGCATTCATATTGATTTTGCATATAGGACTTTTTTTGGAGTAGTGAGGCAAAGCTACAGGCACATGTTCATTGTGTTATTGTAGGTTTCTCATTTACAAAAGGAAATAAGAAATCTATTCTATATTACGGTGATAGATATAAGTTAGTAAATAATATTAATGGTTTTTTGCTCGATGCACCAAATGTAGAGATTGTAAGTAGAAGAAAACCAATATGTTCTGTACCCGAGATGGTATTTGGAAATATGGCTAATGATGGAGGTAATCTTTCAGATTATTCAAATGAGCAAAAAGAAAAAATAGTTGCAACGTATCCTGAAGCAAATACTTTATTTAAACGATTTTTAGGTGCAAGAGAGTTTTTACATAATGAGATTCGTTGGTGTCTATGGTTAAAAGGTGTAAATCCTCAGTTAATAAAAAAGATTTCACCTGTATACGAGGCGGTAAAAAGTGTTAAGGAAATGAGAGAGAGTAGTAGCAGAGAAGCTACTAAAAAATTAGCTGAAACACCTCAACTTTTTGGTGAGATAAGACAACCGGAAACAGATTATTTGATAGTACCAAGACATTCATCAGAAAATAGAAGATATATTCCTATAGGATATATGAATAAAGATACTATCTGTGGTGATGCAAATATGTTAATACCAAGTGCATCATTGTATATATTTGGTGTTTTGATGTCTAATGTTCATAATTCTTGGATGAGAGCTGTATGTGGAAGAATTAAGAGTGATTACAGGTATTCAGCTAATATGGTTTATAACAATTTTCCTTGGTGTAATCCAACATCTGAGCAGAAAGTAAAGATTGAACAGACAGCTCAAGGTATTCTTGATGCACGTGCATTATATCCAGATAGCTCACTTGCAGACCTTTATGATGAGGTACTGATGCCACCAGAGCTTCGCAGAGCCCATCAGTTAAATGATAAAGCTGTTATGCAGGCTTATGGATTCCCGATTAAGGATTTTACAGAGTCAGATTGTGTTGCTGCATTGATGAAGATGTATCAGGAATTAATGCAATAAGGGAGATATTATGATTTTAAATAAAACCGTAGAGCGAATGACCTACTATTCAAGTGATATTTATATAGCAAATGCAGCTTCGATCAGTCCTGAAATAATTGAGAAAGTTTCTAAAGAGGTTATTGGATATAAATAGCAAGTTTTTACTATTACTAAATACTGTTAAAAAGGAAAAGTTTATTATATGAAAAACATGAAAATAGACGCTAATGGAACAGAAATCAGAGTAATGGGCGATATTGTTAATGAGGACGCTTATATTTCGTTGACTGACATTGCCAAATATAAAAATCCTGATAATGCTTTTATCGTGGTGGCAAACTGGATGCGTAACCATTCCACGATTTCGTTTTTGGGCTTGTGGGAACAAATTCACAATCCCAATTTTAAACCTATCGAATTCGATAGGTTTAAAGCGGAGTCGGGAGATAATGCGTTTACGCTGACACCGCAGCAATGGATAAAAGCAACAGACGCAATCGGTATCGTATCAAAATCGGGCCGGTATGGTGGCACTTATGCCCATACAGATATTGCTTTTGAGTTTGCTTCGTGGATTTCACCGGAATTTAAACTCTATATTATCAAGGACTATCAGCGGTTAAAGAAAGACGAAGCAAACCGATTAGAGATTGGATGGGATGCAAAGAGAGAACTTTCAAAAATAAATTATCGTATCCATACAGAGGCTGTAAAGGAATTTCTGATAACACCGACATTATCTCCGCAGGAGATGGCATATACATATGCTTCAGAAGCTGATATTTTGAATATGGCTTTGTTTGGAAAAACGGCGGCGCAATGGAGAAATGAAAAAGGAATAAGTGGAAAAACACCGAATATCAGAGATTTTGCCTCGGCAGAGGAATTGGTGGTACTTATCAATCTAGAAGATACAAATGCCGATTTAATAAGGCAAGAAGTGCCGAAAATTGAAAGGCTGAAAATATTAAGGGAAAAGGCGTACAGGCAGTTGGAACTTCTTAAAAAGAACCAAGACACGATTCAGGCGTTGAAGAAAAATTTGATTGAGGATTCAAGAGAAAATAATTAAGAAATGGAAATTTAAGATAAGGGAGGTGCAGGACGTGTCAACAGAAAATTTTACAATAACCATTCAGGGAGATAGCGAAGGATATGTAACCTTCGAGTGCCCTTATTGCAACTCAGAATTTAAATTGCAAGCTGGAGAATATCAGAATGATGAGGAACCTTTTAAAGAATTGTTTTGTCCATATTGCGGTCTGGCAAAAGAGAAAAATGAATTTCTGTCATCAGATGTAATCGAGCAGGCACAGGCAATAGCTTATAATCATATGGTAGATGAATTGAACAAGACTTTTAAGAAAATGCAGAGGTCAGTTAATCGTTCCAAGAGCCTGATAAAAATGGACTTTAAACCACTGAAAAAGGTAGCAACAAAAGAATTAAAGGATAAAGATACTACGGAAACAGAGTTTACTTGTTCTTGCTGTGGTCGCAGAGTGAAGGTTCTTTATTGTGCCGGAGCGGCAAAGGTATTTTGTCCGTACTGTGGGGTGGATATATGAATAGATTAGAATTAAGAAAAATGAGTTTAGAATTTCGCAGATTATCAAGTAATCTGCTTAATAGTACTGATGATACAGCAGACATAAACCTTTCACGTTTTTTGAAATTTATTAATGGAAATGAGCTGATATTAGGATTCATTAAAGATAAAATCTCAGGTATTGATTATGATTTTAAGAAATGCTACGCTATAGGTTGTTCAGGGTGGGCAGATTTTAATCCGCCTGAAGATGAAGCGTGTCATATTAAGGCGCAGTATGATTATCTTTTGTTCATAAACAATGAGGATAAGGTAAATGTGCGTGGACAGGCAATGCGATATTGTTGGTCGAGTAAGAAATTAAATGATAATATTCAAAGTTTCCTTGACATGGCGTTTAAACCGCTTATAGATTGTATAAATGATTATCTTTCGATGGAAATGATTGTTTGTGACGAGGAGGCGAAAGCTATGTGCGGAAATACATATATTCAGAATATTGAAACTGTTAATGGTTCGGCAAGCCAGCAGAATATTGGAGTGATAAATACTTACAACACAACAAATGATACGAGTTCTATGAGTACTCTGATTGATAAATTACTTGCATCGTTGCCTGAGATACAGGGAGTTGACTCAGAAGAAATCGAGAACGTGAAAGATGATTTGGAAATGATTCAGGAGCAGTTGAAAAGCGATGTTCCGAAAAAAAATCGTATAGGAAAGGCTCTTGCAGGAATCAAAAAATTTGCAGGCGATTTTTCTATGAAACTTGCAGTAACACTTGCCTCTGGAGCAGTCACGGGAACAGATTGGAATATGTTGCTACAACAGGTTGAAGATTTTATTAAATAAAAGTGAAAGAAATACATTTATAATTTAACACGAAACATAATGCTATTATCCACAGTTACCGAGTGAGTGTTATCAATGCCGATAACAAAATGATAACATTAGCCCGTATAGGCATGATAATATGGATATATCAAATAATCAAAAGATTTACATACTCGACAGAAAATAATTCCTAAAAATTATGGCAATTATGTTGTGCACATTACATTTGATAAAATCTGTGAGTAAAGAAGCTTGCATAAAAGCTAAGTAAGTTATTAATAAAATTGTGTAATTTATTTCTCATGGAAATTCATCTCCTTTCTGTTTACGATGCCATTATAGAATACGAAAAGAATTATTACTTGCCAAAATAACAGAATATATAGTCAAAAGTTGCTTAATACAGTGACAGGTTAAAATATCCTGCAATACTGCCATTGGTCAGTTTATTTATACAATTTAATATTGGAACATTTTACAACTATGACACAAGTATGCAACATAATAAACGAATGCTTTTGATAGAGTAATGATACACAATATCAGTTACAAAGAAGCAGGAGGGTAGAAAGTGGACATGACACAAAATAAATGTTGCAGACGTGGGGCAAGTTTACGTCGAAGGAGACGCAGGCGCAGAAAAATACTGCGTTCTATCATATTTTCCTGTAGTATCATAGCTGTGGCTGTATTTGTGGCTGTTGGAAGCAGTATGATAAGATCCGGTGATGGCAGGACAAATAAATATGATGTTGAAGCCGGAAATAATACATATGATAATGCTGTTATAGAAAATAGCAAAATCTCTGAAAAGAATAAGATACAAAATAATCAGTCGATGCTTGATGATATAATGAACAGCACCCAATATCCAAAACAGCTAAAGGACCTTGCTTTGAAGAATGAAGAGGCACTTGAGTTTGTGTATGATTATCCGGCGGAACATGTGAAGGAACACACAATTGATTTGACAGAAGAAGCGTCTATGGATAGTGTTCCGTTATTTGTGCAGTGGGATAAACGCTGGGGCTACGAAAAATATAGCGGCAATTTCTTTGCAGCAAGCGGATGCGGTCCCACTACACTTTCGATGGTAGTGGTTTATCTGACGCACAATAGGGAGGCATCACCTATTGCAGTAGCAAAGTATTCAAAGGAAGCCGGTTACAGTGTGGATGGATCGGGAAGTTCATGGACACTTATAAGTGAAGGCTGCATGCACTACGGCGTAAAAGCAAAGGCAGTGGCGCTGGATGAGAGCAGAATGAAAGCAGAGCTTGATGAAGGACATCCTATTGTGGTAAATGTAGGACCGGGAGATTTTACCGATACAGGACATTTTATGGTTATAACAGGCTATGATGATGAAGGATTTTCAATAAATGATCCAAACAGCATTGAAAAAAGTGGAAAAAGGTGGTTATTCAAAAATATATCATCTCAGATTAGAGCTGTCTGGAGTATGTATGTGTGAGAATATATTTGTATAAGTGCCGGTAAAACATCCTATTATTGAGTTAAATAATAGGGTGTTTTTTACAACTATGGCACATCTTTATGCTATAATAATTCTATCATAATCATAGAAGAGGAGCAGCTTATGACCAGTATTCTCATAGTGGAAGATGACAACGACATAAATAATTTAATATGCAACACCCTGAAGGCAGAGGGATATCAATGCGAAAGAGCGTTTGATGGCAAGGAAGGGGCGGACAAAATTGAGCAGAACAGATATGATCTGCTGCTGCTTGATATTATGCTTCCTGAGATAAATGGTTATGAATTGTTTGACTATGTCAGGGGAATTGGGGATACTCCGGTCATAATAATATCTGCCATGGGACAGGTGGATGAAAGGATACGCGGGCTTCGTATGGGCGCGGATGATTACATATGCAAACCATTTCAGATAGGGGAGCTGCTTGCGAGAGTGGAAACCGTATTAAGGCGCACTCAGCGCATGGCAGAGCGTCTGGAAATAGAGGATGTCAGGAGGCAGCAAGGTAGATGTATCAGGCAGACTTATTTCGCACAGTATTTATCGTATTGCAGTTTCGGACAATGGAAGAGGAATACCGCCTGAAGATATAGAGCGCATTACAGAGGCTTTTTATATGGTTGACAAGTCACGATTAAGAAGTGAGCATGGAGCAGGGCTTGGGCTTGCACTTGTATCAAGGATTGCTAAGCTGCATGATACAAAAATCCATTATGAGAGTGAGTCAGGTAAAGGAACCAGGGTGTATTTTGACATGAAAGCGGAGGCATTGGATGAGAAGTAAGCATTTATCAGTGCGCAAATGTATTGATAAAAAACCGGATAAAATCAAGGGAATAGTGTGTATATGCATTATTCTGGCAGTTGTATGTGCGGGAAATATGATACCGAATTATCTGATTTCACTTAAAGCAGCAAAAATTGCCAAAACGAGTACTACGATAAGCAACGCAGATATAAGCCCCTACAGCCACTCTATTTCAGCTGAAGAGAGGCTTACTAAGATGATGTCTCTGATGCAGGACAATGTAAATGAGCTGTGGAATGGGAAATATAGTGAGAAAAGGGAACCGTTGGATACTGAGATTCCGGTGGGACAGGCTTATAAGGTTATTCAGACTTTTCTGAAGGGTGCCTGTGAGCTGCAGAAGCAGTCAGGTATTATGCAGATACTCGGTGAAGACGATATAGTTATGCTCCAAAGCCTTGAAAGTAACTATTCAAAGGATACAGACAGCGAAACAGAACAGACATATGAAGCAGCTCCTTGGCAATATGGTGCAGCAGTTACTTTGGATGATAGTATTGACAACACAATATCAGATTATTTTGTAACATCGGATATAAGCAAGGAATTATCGGCGTGGATATTTATAATATCATTTGAAGATACGAGAATGCTGGCCGCTGTTGATGCGGTGCTTGGAGTACCGTTTTATATTACATATTATTGTGCAGATGTGGATAGTCCTAAGGCACAGGCTGCAGTGATGAGAGATTTATATGCAAAGACATATGGCAGTGATTATTTTATGGGTGATCCAAAAGAGTCTGAATCAAAAATAGATTCTTCCTTTGAGACAAATATAATAGAGAATTTTTATTATGGGAATAATTATACGCAAGGGGATGATGAATATACCGGTTTTGAACCTTATGTATACTCTTGTTCATCGGACAAGCTGCAGATGGAATATCAGGTTATTACAAGAATCCAAAGATTTGAAAAAAAGGGAAAGCAAGTGTCATCATATAATTCGCGTGTTAATATATGTCTGTACTAACCGGACTAAAAAGCTCTCTGTGCAATGCACGGGAGCTTTTTAAATTGCATGCAAGCATCAATGATGCCTTTTGACCCTCATTTTATAATACAGTAATTATAACAGTATCATTTAGTGCATGATTTGTATAATTTATTACATTGCTCTTTGCAAGGGTTTTGTTATATCTTAGGTATAGCAAAGCAGTTATTGTTCTTGGTTTTATATATCAATAATTGGAAAGTGAGGAAAAATATGAACGCTGATATGAAATGGCTTGATAATCCGGAAGTGTTTAAGGTAAATCAATTGGAACCACATAGTGATCATTGCTATTATCT
>UMKV01013180.1_pt1 | contig 18237 bp, 13 predicted proteins | sample 1966381 | NCBI WGS metagenome assembly UMKV01 (sample SAMEA4836182, study PRJEB28245) | human gut metagenome | biome: gut microbiome; material: fecal sample | place: Denmark | collected 2008
AAACAAGAATTTATCTGATCTCTTGCAAGCAATATATCAAAAACAATTTGGTGAAGTCAGCTTGGGAGCAAATCAAGGAATCCTTTCGGATATTTGCTCATATTCCAAAGAAAAAGTGGCAGTTTCTGAACTGAATGTCAACACTTACTTCTCAACAGAGAATATGTTGCCTGAAAAAGCTGGTTCAACTAAGGCTACAAGTCTTCCAACTACGCTACAAACCACTGCTTGTCGAAAGGGCGATACATTGATTTCTAACATTCGACCTTACTTTAAGAAGATTGTCTACTGTGAGGACATGTGCGGATGTTCAACAGATGTTCTTTGCTTCACACCAGTTCAATCTCAATATGCAGCGTATTTGTTCAGCACTTTATATACAGACAAATTCTTTGCATTCATGGTTGCTGGATCAAAAGGAACCAAAATGCCCCGTGGAGATAAGCAACAAATTATGACATATCCTGTTATTCTTCCAGCAGAAAATGAGTTAGAAGAATTTAATGCCATTGCTTTTCCAGTCCTTGAGCAACTTAATTCTAATAAGGCTGAAAATAAGCGACTTTCGGCACTGCGTGATGCGTTATTACCCAAGCTAATGTCCGGCGAGCTTGATGTCTCAGACATCGACCTTTAAGCCGCTAAATTCTTGTTTCTAACGGTAAACTTATGCTATACATATCAAAAATAAAAACAATTATCCTATAACAAGATAATTGCGTGATTTTTATAGCCAAAAATAAGTTATCAGTCCATCAAGCTAATGATTTTACAAAGCTTAAAAGTAAAAATACACAAGGTACTAATGCATGAAAAAATAAAAAACAAAAGAAAAAGCAGCTTACATTGACAGGGAGGCGATGGGGTTATGTCAGATTTTTATACGGAAGGAGACTATGAAAATTCCGTCATAGAGTTGTTTCAAAATATGGGCTATCGGTATGTATATGCACCGGATTTGGAAAGGGATTTCCGCAGTCCGTTGTATGGAGAAGAGCTGGAAGAAGCAATTCACCGTATTAATCCGGATATGCCGGAACAAGCACTTGCAGATGCGATATATAAATTGAAAAATTTTGAAAATGCAGAATTGGTTTTGAAAAATGCAATCTTTATGGAGTATATTCAGCATGGTATAGAGGTGCGTTATTTTGTTGATGGAGAGGAACGTTCCGGACTGGTGTATCTGGTAGACTATAAAAATACTGACAATAATTCTTTCGTTGTTGCCAATCAGTGGACTTTTATTGAGAACAGCAATAAACGTCCGGATATACTGCTGTTTTTAAATGGTATGCCAGTTGTACTTATAGAATTGAAATCACCGTCTCGAGAAGAAACGGATGCATCAGAAGCATATATGCAGATTCGTAACTATATGCATGAAATTCCGTCTATGTTTATTTATAATTGTATTTGTGTTATGAGTGATCATTTAACCTCTAAAGCGGGGACGATTACTTCCGGGGAAGATCGTTTCATGGAATGGAAAACAAAAGATGGAAATTATGAAAATACACAGTATGCTCAGTTTGATACCTTTTTTGAAGGAATGTTTGAGAAAGAGCGTTTGTTGGATATTATCAAAAATTTTATTTGTTTTTCTAATGATGGATCACAGCAGATTAAAATTTTGGCAGGGTACCATCAGTATTTTGCAGTAAATAAAGCAGTTCTGTCCACAAAACATGCAACGGAAACAGATGGTAAAGGCGGTGTATTCTGGCATACGCAAGGCAGTGGAAAATCATTGTCCATGGTATTTTACGCACATCGTTTACAGGATACACTGGACAGTCCAACTATTGTTGTAATTACTGATCGTAATGATTTAGATGGTCAGCTTTACGGTCAGTTCGCAAAGTGCAGTAGTTTTTTACGGCAAGAGCCGGTTCATGCGGATAAGCGAAAACTTTCAGATGAAGATAAGGAACATAACAGACATCTGCGAAAAGGCGAGAAACCAGTTGTTGGTCTTAGAGACTGGTTAAATGACAGAAAAGCAAATGGCATTGTTTTCACGACGATGCAGAAATTTGAAGAATCCTTTGAATGTCTTTCAGAACGAAGAAACATTATTGTTATGGCGGATGAAGCTCATCGTGGGCAATATGGTTTGAAAGAAAAGGTTGATGCCAGAACAGGTGAAATAAAAATCGGTTCTGCCAGGGTGATTCGTAACGCATTGCCAAATGCAACCTATATTGGATTTACCGGAACTCCAATCTCCATGAAAGATCGTAATACGCGGGAAGTATTTGGTGATTACATAGATATTTATGATATGACGCAGGCTGTGGAAGATGGAGCGACCAGACCGATTTATTATGAAAGTCGTGTGATTAAGTTAAAACTGGATGAGCACACTCTGAAACTGATTGATCAGGAATATGATATCATGGCGAATAACGCTGATCCAGAAGTTATAGAAAAGAGCAAAAAAGAACTTGGGCAGATGGAAGCAATTCTTGGAAATGATAAAACAATCGCATCGTTGGTTGATGATATATTGGATCACTATGAGAATTATCGTGAAAATCTGCTTACCGGAAAAGCAATGATTGTGGCATATTCCCGTTCGATTGCAATGAAAATATATGAGCGTATTTTGCAACTTCGTCCTTCCTGGACAGAAAAAATTGCTGTAGTAATGACCGGCAGTAATAAAGATCCGGAAGAATGGAATAAAATAATCGGAAACAAGCGACATAAGGATGAGTTGGCAAAGCAATTTAAAGATAACGACAGCCCGCTGAAAATAGCAATTGTGGTTGATATGTGGCTGACCGGATTTGATGTTCCATCGTTGGCAACAATGTATGTATATAAGCCAATGCAAGGATATAATCTGATGCAGGCAATCGCAAGAGTGAACAGAGTGTTTGGAGATAAAGAGGGTGGACTGGTAGTTGATTATGTAGGGATTGCAGCTGCATTAAAACAGGCAATGAACGATTATACTGCGAGAGATAAGAAAAACTATGGTGATACGGATATTGCAAAGGCAGCATATCCGAAATTCCTTGAAAAATTATCTGTCTGCCGAGACTTGTTTCATGGATATGATTATTCAAAATTTGTAAGTGGTACAAATTTAGAACGTTCTAAAACGATCAGCGGTGCAGTAAATTTTATTGTGTCGGTTGATAAGGAAAAAGATCGAGAAGTATTTTTGAAAGAAGCATTATTGTTAAAGCAGGCATTATCGCTGTGTTCTTCTTTAGCGGAACGTGATCTGCGTGTGGAAGCAGCTTTTTTTGAATCTGTGAGAGTACTTGTAACCCGATTAATGAATCAGGGAGAGGGAAAGAAGATTTCTTTACCGGAGATGAACGCCAGAATTAATAATCTGTTGAAAGCAAGTGTACAAAGTGATGGTGTTATCAATCTTTTCTCAGATATCAATCAGGAGTTTTCACTTTTTGATCCGAAATTTCTTGAAGAAATTTCAAAGATGAAAGAAAAAAATCTGGCAGTTGAGCTGTTAAAAAAGCTGATTGCTGAACAGGTAAAAATATATCGACATACCAATGTTGTTAAGTCTGAAAAATTCAGTGAAATTATTCAGAAAGCCATGAATGCTTATTTGAATGGTATGCTTACTAATGAACAGGTCATTGAAGAGCTGTTGAATCTGGCAAAACAGATTGCAGCTGCCCACAAAGAAGGCGAACAGTTAGGATTGACTGCAGATGAACTTGCTTTCTACGATGCTCTCACAAAACCGCAGGCGATTAAGGATTTTTATGAAAATGAAGAATTAATTGCCATTACAAAAGAACTTGCGGATACGCTTCGGAAAAACAGAACAATTGACTGGCAGAAACGAGATTCTGCAAGAGCAAGAATGCGTATGATGATAAAAAGACTTCTGAAAAAGCACAGGTATCCACCGGAAGGTATGGATGATGCAGTGCAGACTGTTATGACGCAGTGTGAACTGTGGACAGACAATAACGATATGGAATTGGCACAGAAAGGAACAGATATATATACATATTCGCAAAAACCGGACTTTGGTAAAGTAGCAGAAGAATCTGTACCATATGGAATGGAAACTAATAAAAGCAAGAGTTAATTTTCACGCATAATTCCCTCATGTTTTCACATACTATCCATACAGTGCAAAATATGGAAAAGCATGAAGAATACAGGAGGAAACAGATAAATGAAAGCTACAGGAATTGTTCGGCGTATTGATGATCTGGGAAGAATTGTCATTCCAAAAGAAATCCGCAGAACATTGAGAATCAAAGAAGGAGATCCACTGGAGATTTTCACAGACCGCGAAGGAGAAGTAATTTTAAAAAAATATTCTCAGGTCGGAGAACTTGGAAAATTTGCCGCAGAATTTGCAGAATCACTTGCACAGACGAGCGGACACGGCGTATGCATCACGGACCGCGATCAGATCGTAGCGGCAGCAGGCGGCATGAAAAAAGAATATATCGGCAAAACGATCAGCGATGTGCTTGAAAATATGATTAACGAAAGAGAATCCATTCTCGCCGGGAAAACGCCGGAGCGTCATGTAGAACTCACCAATGGGGAAAGCAAACCGGATGTACCGCAGGTGATCACACCAATCCTCTGCGGAGGTGATGCGATCGGCTCGGTAATCCTCTCCGGAAAAGACCGGAGCGTCAAAATGGGCGAAACCGAAAACGCACTTGCGAAATGTGCGGCAGGATTTATGGGAAGACAAATGGAACAGTAAAGGCAAAGGCGTATGAAAAAAACGAAATTTTTTTCATGCGTCTTTTTGTCTGTGTTTAACTATTTACAGGGTATGGTAAGTGTGATATAACGAAGAGAGCTTCTCAGATATTGAAAAAAAGGTGCGGCATGAAGCACAGTTTATGTAAGAAATATGGAAGAGAGATAGTGGAGCATGGACACATCAGAATTTTACGGAAAAGAAAAAATCAGCCGCATTTTATTAAAAATCGCACCGCCTGTCATGCTGGCACAGCTAATCCAGGCATTTTATAACATAGTGGACAGCCTGTTTGTGGGCAAATATTCGGAGACGGGTCTGACGGCACTGTCCATTATTTATCCGCTTCAGCTGTTAATGATCGCCCTTGCGGTGGGGACGGGCGTCGGGATCAACACCGACATGGCATATTATTTCGGAATCCGCCAGGAGAAAAAAGCAGAAGAAGTGGCAGGCATAGGCACGCCGCTGGCAGTTTTTCTATGGATTGTTTTTGCAGCAGTCTGTTATCTGATCATGCCGTTTTATGCGAGGATTTCGACAAATTCAGAAGAAATCATACGAGATGTTGTCGTATATGGAAGAATCGTCTGCGTGGTCAGTATCGGACTGTTTACAGAAGGAGTCTGGAGCAAAATCCTGCAGGCACGCGGAGATATGAAAACGCCGATGGTGGCACAGATCGCCGGAGCGATCACGAATATCATTCTTGATCCGATCCTGATTTTCGGGATGTTTGGCATACATAAATTCGGAATCGCCGGTGCAGCGATCGCCACGGTGATCGGGCAGATCGTAGCGGCTCTTGTGGTCATGAGAAAAGCTTTTGTGAGATCACCGGAAAAATCCTGTTATCTGCCGCACATCAAAAGGATTTATCAGCTTGGGATACCGAACATTCTCATGCAGTTTGCGTACACGTTCTATATTTTTGGGCTGAATATGATCCTCGCAGGATTTTCGGATCAGGCGGTGACGGCACTTGGGCTGTATTACAAATGGCAGAGTTTTTTCTTTATTCCACTCGGAGCATTGCAGACCTGCATCGTACCGGTCATCAGCTTTAATTATGCGGCAAAAGATCAGGAGAGATGCAAAGCCGTGCTGAAAGAATCCCTGATCGCGGGAATGGCTCTGATGTTTCTTGGAACGCTGTGTTTTGAATTTCTGCCGGTTCAAATGCTTTCAACCTTTTCGAAAGATGCACAGGTGATTGCAATCGGAACGAACGGATTTCATTATATTGGAGTTGCATTTATCCCGATGGTCACTTCACTGATTTTTCCGGTGTATTTTCAGGCGATCGGCAGTGCTGTGAAAAGTTCGATCCTTACCGTTGTGAGGACAATGGTTTTGTTTGTTCCGCTTGGATATCTGTTTTCCAGGTTTGGACTGCAGTATTTCTGGCTGACCTTTCCAGTGACGGAAGTGCTCACAACACTGGTCGGATTTAAATTTTACCGTTCACAGCAGGCGTAGTATTCTTCCAGAACCTGCCCGGTGAGTGTCAGGCACAGAGCAAGGCTTCTGGTGACATACCGGATGTGCCATGGTTCCGCCGGGATCTTTGTCAGATGTTCTTTGCCTTTGGGATAACGTATGATAAAACCATAAAGAGGGGCATGGCGGGCAAGCCATCGCCCTTCTGTTGTTTCTGAAAAAGTCTGCGAAAGATTCAAAGAGACGGCCGGGCAGGATACATCAAGGGCCAGTCCGGTCTGATGTTCGCTGCATCCCGGCATGGCAGTTTCGCATAGAGATGAAGCGGCAGAAGATTTGCAGCAGGCCTTCTGATAGAGTATTTCCTGACGTTCGTAGCTGCGGTATCCGGAGATGCCATAGAGAAAAATTCCCTCTGCTTTGGCGGCGTCAAAAAGCCGTTTTGCGTGTCTGGCAGCCCGGACTTCCAGAAAACGCTTCTCGTCCGAAGGATCTGCGGCAAATGCAATATCCGGTGCAGCCAGTGATGGCGGCACAAAATCTTCAGGCAGTCTGTTTTCACAGTTGACAAGCATTTCATAAGAAAACATAAAAAATCCCCTTCCTGTACTGAGAACAGTCTATGAAGGGGATTTCTCTTTTATGCCATCTTAGTATTCCAGAGCTTCCAGGCTCATTTTTTCGAGCAGATCCGATTTGATCTTGTAGAGCTTGTCTGAAAGGTCTACATAGACATGCTGCGGATTTGCGAAACGTTTTGTTTCATCCCAGATAGTATCGAGCTCTTTTTTGCTGTAATCACGGATTTTCATCACGCTTGGAGAATCATAAACACATTCGCCGTTTTTAAACACCGGAACAAGCAGCTCACGAAGTGTATAGGTATTTGCACGTACTTTTGTCTTTTTCCAGGTTTCCTGCGGGTCGAAAATGATCATATCTTTACTCTCGTCAAACGTTTCGTCGGCAAGACAGATCAGATCGGCACGGATCTTTCCGGTCGTTTTGCTGTAAATACGGTAGATCGTTTTGTTTCCAGGATTGGTGATCTTTTCAGTGTTCTCAGAAAGCTTGATCTTCGGAATAAATTCTCCGGTTTCTTTGTCTTCTACGGCAGCAAGTTTGTATACACCGCCGAAAGCAGGGCAGTCCCTGGAAGTGATCATGTTGGTTCCGACACCCCAGGAAGTGATTTTACATCCCTGAGCTTTTAAACTCTCGATCAGATACTCATCCAGATCACTGGAAGCAGAAATATAAGCATCATCGAAGCCGGCGGCATCCAGCAGTTTTCTTGCCTGTTTGGACATATAAGCGAGGTCACCGCTGTCGAGACGGATTCCGTAATTTTTCAGCGGAATACCGGCATTTCGCATTTCTTCAAAAACACGGATTGCATTTGGCACGCCGGATTTTAACGTATCGTAAGTATCAACCAGCAGACAGCAGGCATCCGGATACATATTTGCATATGTTTTAAACGCAGTGTATTCATCCGGGAAACTCATGATCCAGCTGTGTGCATGCGTACCCTTTACCGGAACATCAAAAAGCTGTCCGGCAAGTACATTGGAAGTGCCGATGCATCCGCCGATCATGGCAGCTCTTGCACCATAAACACCGGCATCCGGACCCTGTGCACGACGCAGGCCAAACTCCATGATGCCATCACCTTTTGCAGCACAGACAACACGGGAAGCTTTTGTAGCAATCAGACTCTGGTGGTTGATGATCGTCAGAATAGCAGTCTCTACCAGCTGTGCCTCCATGATCGGGGCAACCACTTTGACCAGCGGCTCACGCGGGAAAACAACGGTGCCTTCCGGAATCGCATAAATATCACCGCTGAAACGGAAATCAGCCAGATAGTTCAGAAAATCTTCATCAAACGTGTTCAGGCTTCTCAGATAAGCGATATCCTCCTTGCTGAAACGAAGATTTTTAATATAATCAATTACCTGATCCAGTCCGGCAGCGATCGCATAGCCACCGTCGCATGGATTTTTGCGGTAAAAAGCATCAAAAACTACTTTCTCGGTATTCTGTGTTTTAAAATAGCCCTGCATCATCGTTAATTCATAGAAATCGGTCAGCAGGGTAAGATTCATAGTACTCATAGTTTCCTCCATTCTGCATACATTGGGGTTCTTTTCTTCCTGTTATAACACATCACGGGCTGGAAGAAAAGGGAAAATAAAAAAAGATTTAAAAAAGTTAAAAAAAGTGCTTGACATTTTATGAACGTTACTATATAATTCTCATTGTTGTGAGCAACAAAAACGCAACAGAGTAAAATAATGATGGGCTATCGCCAAATGGTAAGGCAACGGACTCTGACTCCGTCATTTCAAGGTTCGAATCCTTGTAGCCCAGTTAAGAAGGTTGTCTGCTAAGACAACCTTTTCTGCATATACAGAAAATAAAATGAGTTACCAGGCAAATGAAAATCAGGACATCCGTTTGATAGCATCCCCCTCACCTACCGCTTAGTGCTCTGCACACTTGAAGCGGGGAAATGTTTCTCTGCGTTCAAAAAACAGGATGTTTGGTTTTAAAGATGCCACAAGATTCGGGAGGAACGTATGATTTATCAGTTTGACAGCAGAGTTCGTTACAGCGAAGTGGATGAGAATCGCAGGATCACACTTCTTTCTATATTAAATTATTTTCAGGACTGCAGCAGTTTTCATTCGGAAAAGATAGGCTTCGGGATTGATTATCTGAAGGAAAAGCAGTGTGCATGGGTTCTGTCGTCCTGGCAGATCGTGCTTGGGGAGCTGCCGGTGTTTGGACAGGAGATTACTGTTCAGACCTGGCCATATTCTTTTAAGGGATTTCTCGGCGAAAGGAATTTCTGCATCCGGGATGAAAAAGGTGAAAAGCTTGCCTGGGCGAATACATTGTGGACTTACGTGGATTTAAAGACCGGACATCCGACCAGAGTTCCGAAAGAAGAGCAGGAAGCGTATGTGCTGCACGAGAAGCTGGATATGGATTATGCACCGCGAAAGATCGCCCTTCCGGAAGAAATGGAAAAGAAAGAGTACTTTCTGATCGTGAAACATCACATTGATACAAATCATCATGTCAATAATGGACAATATGTGCAGATGGCGATGGAGCTTCTGCCGGATGATTTCCGGATTTCCCAGATGCGTGCAGAGTATAAAAAGGCAGCACTTCTCGGTGATATGGTTGTGCCTTATATTCATATAGAAGAGAAAAAATGTACGGTGTTGCTGTGTGATGAGGCACAGAAACCGTATGCAGTGGTAGAATTTCAGTAACTGTGAAGGTGCTGAACAGTTACGAATTTCAGAACAAATAAACAGGAATACAAAAAACGAGGAGAAAGAATATGTTTCATTTAGGAGAAAGCCAGGAACTTTATGTAGTAAAAGAAGTAGGATTTGGAATTTATCTCGGAGAAGAGGAAAATGCGACTGAAAAAGTACTGCTTCCAAAGAAAGAAGTTCCGGAAGGCATCAAGGCAGGAGATACATTAGAAGTATTTTTATATAAAGATTCACAGGATCGGCTGATTGCAACGACACGTACGCCGAAAGTCCGCCTGGGAGAAACAGCCGTGCTTCGCGTCGCTGATACAGGAAAAATCGGTGCATTTCTGGACTGGGGACTGGAAAAGGATCTGTTTCTTCCATATAAAGAGCAGACAAAGCGTGTGCAGCCGGGGGAAGAGTGTCTGGCGGCACTTTACATTGATAAGAGCAGTCGTCTCTGTGCTACGATGAAAGTGTATGAATATCTGAAAAAAGATTCTCCATATCAGAGAGACGATAAAGTGAGCGGTCGTATTTATGAGATCAGCGAGAATTTTGGTGTTTTTGTGGCAGTGGATGACTGTTATTCCGGTCTGATCCCTGCAAAAGAAGCACAGGGCAAATACCGCGTGGGCGATATTTTAAATCTTCGTGTGACGAGAGTACAGGAAGACGGCAAACTGGATCTTTCGGATAAAGAAAAGATTCCGCAGCAGATGGAAAAAGATGCAGAAGCCGTGATGAAGGTGATCGAAGAATTTGAAGGCGTACTTCCGTTTAACGATAAAGTTTCACCGGAGATCATCAAAAGAGAATTCGGACTCAGTAAGAATGCATTCAAACGTGCCGTTGGAAGACTGTTGAAACAGGGACGTATCGAAATTACAGAGAATCGCATCATAAAACGGTAAAAACGCACAATAATTTTTTGAGAATCAAACAATTTGAAAATAGGCATTAAACATTATGCCATATTTTCCTGCGATTTTTTCACGAAAAATTTGCTTGCGTCGTTTGAAAACTGAATTTATAATAGGAAATGAAAAAAGATAGAAACATCTTTATCAGCAAAGAGCATACATTTGTTAGGAGGGCATGAGCATGAAGAAAGCAATCAGTACAGACAAAGCTCCTGCAGCAATTGGACCATATTCACAGGCGATCGAAGTAAACGGTATGGTATATACATCCGGAGTGATCCCGGTCGTTCCGTCAACAGGCGAGATTCCGGAAGGTGCAGCCGCACAGGCAGATCAGGCGATCGGCAATCTGGCAGCACTGTTAAAAGAAGCCGGTACTTCCACAGAAAACGTGGTAAAGACAACCGTATTTATTAAAAATATGGAAGACTTTGGTACCATTAATGAAGTTTATGCAAAATATTTCACCGGTGCCTATCCGGCACGTTCCTGTGTTGAAGTTGCGAGACTGCCAAAAGATGTCCTGATCGAGATCGAGGCAATCGCAATCAAATAAATAGAATAATCACTTTTCAACATTTTTATCTGAAAGGAGAATGAATTATGAAAGTAATGGGAATTAAAGATATTGATAAATTTTTTGAGGTAGTAGACAGCTGCGAAGGAAAAGTAGAGCTGGTAACAGGCGAAGGTGACAGACTGAATCTGAAATCCAAGCTGGCACAGTATGTATCTCTGGCAAATATCTTCTCAAACGGCGAAATTCCGGAACTGGAGATCGTTGCATACGAAAAAGAAGATATTGATAAACTGATGGATTACATGATCAGCCACAACGACTGATTGTATAACAATAAGTAAAAATCAAGATCAAGGCAGTCGGGCAATGCCCGGCTGTCTTTTTATCTTTGCCTTTAAAAATTAAACTTTAAAAATACAAAAAGAAATGGATTTTATGGTAGAATAAAATTATGATGCCAGGGTCAAAAGGTCAAATTGTCGTTCTTGCCGGCAAGACAGGACATTTCACTGACATTATTAAAAATAAAAAACGTGGAGGAAAACAAATGAACAAGACACCGAAGATAAACAGGCTGTTTCTGGTGACCGTTATCTGGATACTGCTTTCCGGGATTTTTCTGGGATTTATCCCGTTTGTTCGTTCAATGGATGCGACGCAGCTAATGCTTTTGAGCCAGCTTCTGTATCTGATGCCGGTTATTGGATTTATGATCATAAACAAGGTAGATCCGAGAAAGTGGATGCCATTTAAACCACTGAAGTTATCGGTGATCGCAATGGTCATTTTATATGCAGTGCTGATGATCCCTGTTACATCCTGGCTGAATCTGCTTTCTATGCTTTTTGTAAGAAATGCATTTGAAAGTTCACAGTCGGAACTGACGCAGAATGCACTCTGGGTCAATATGATCGTGATGGCAGTCATTCCGCCGATCTGCGAAGAATTTACGTTCCGTGGTCTCTATTATAATGGATATCGTCAGAGAGGTGTGTGGTGTGCGATTCTTGGATCCGCACTGGCGTTTGGTCTGATGCACATGAACTTTAATCAGTTCTGCTATGCTTTTGTACTGGGCATTGCGTTTGGCATTCTGCTGGAGGCGACAGGAAGTATTTTTGCTACGATGACAGCACATTTTGTGATCAATGGATGGAGTACGGCATTGATGGCAGTTTCCAAACTGCTTTATGGAATTTCTGCCGGCAGTTCTTCTACAAGTTCCGGAGCATTGACAACACAGGACATGATCGGTGTGATCAATGTTTATTCCGTGATCGCGGCGATCTGTATTTTTGCAGCGATCGGAGTGCTGATCTGGATTGCGAAACACTGTGGACGTTATGAACATCTGAAATGGTGTTTTAAACGAAGAGAAAAACGTCCGGGTGAACCGAAAACCATGTTTACACCGGCATTTGCGGTGGCAACAGTTATAGTAGTGATCTACATGATATTGAGAGGGTGAGGTGCAGTTTGAGTTTTACACATTTACATGTTCATACAGAATACAGTTTGCTGGATGGATCAAATAAAATCAAAGAATACGTTGCACGGGTAAAAGAACTGGGCATGAACAGTGCGGCCATCACAGACCACGGTGTTATGTACGGTGTGATCGATTTTTACCGTGAAGCAAAAGCAGCCGGGATCAATCCGATTCTTGGATGTGAGGTGTATGTAGCACCCGGATCCAGATTTGACCGAGAAGCCGGAAGCGGTGATGACCGCTACTATCATCTGGTATTATTAGCAGAAAATAACACAGGTTACAGTAATCTGACCAAGATTGTATCAAAAGGTTTTACAGAAGGTTTCTATTATAAACCGCGTGTGGATATGGAAGTCCTGGAAAAATATCATGAAGGTATCATTGCCCTGTCTGCGTGTCTGGCAGGAGAAGTCCAAAAATATCTGGTGCGTGGTATGTACGAAGAAGCAGTGCGTGCCGCCAGACGCTACGAAGGAATTTTCGGAAGGGGCAACTTTTTCCTGGAGCTTCAGGATCATGGCATCCCGGAACAGAAAGCAGTCAATACACAGCTCCTTCGGATGAGCAAAGAGACAGGCATAGATCTGGTGGCGACAAATGATGTGCATTACACGTATGCATCCGATGCGGATTCTCATGATATTCTGCTGTGTTTACAGACCGGAAAGAAACTGTCGGATACCGACCGTATGCGTTATGAAGGCGGACAGTATTTTGTAAAATCCGAAGAAGAAATGAAAAACCTGTTTCCGTATGCACTAGAAGCACTGGAAAACACACAGAAAATCGCAGACCGTTGTCATGTGGAGATTGAGTTTGGTGTGACAAAACTTCCGAAATATGATGTGCCGGATGGCTATACATCATGGGAATATTTACAGAAACTCTGCCACGACGGACTGGTTCGCTGTTATGGCGAAGAGACGAAAGGATTAAAAGAACGTCTGGACTATGAGCTTGGCATCATTCAGAAAATGGGATATGTCGATTATTTCCTGATCGTATGGGATTATATCAAATTTGCCCGCGACCACGATATTATGGTAGGACCGGGACGAGGCTCGGCTGCAGGAAGCCTTGTCTCCTATACACTTGGCATTACACAGCTTGATCCTCTGAAATACAACTTACTGTTTGAACGTTTTCTGAACCCGGAACGTGTCTCCATGCCCGATATTGACGTGGATTTCTGCTTCGAAAGAAGACAGGAAGTCATTGATTACGTTGTGGAAAAATACGGCAAAGATCAGGTTGCACAGATCGTGACCTTTGGTACGATGGCGGCAAGAGGCGTGATCCGTGATGTCGGCCGTGTAATGGATCTTCCGTATGCAATGGTCGATTCAATCGCAAAAATGATCCCGACTGAGATCGGCATTACTATAGATAAAGCATTTCAGAGAAATCCGGAATTCAAAAAAATCTATGACGAAGATCCGCAGGTGCATGAGCTGATCGATATGTCGAGAAGACTGGAAGGTCTGCCGCGTCATACCTCCATGCATGCAGCCGGGGTTGTGATCTGTCAGAAAGCGGTCGATGAGTTTGTGCCGCTCTCCAGAGGCAGCGACGGTGCGATCACGACGCAGTTTACGATGACGACACTGGAAGAACTGGGGCTGCTGAAAATGGACTTCCTAGGATTGCGTACCCTTACCGTTATCCAGAATGCAGTCCGTCTTGCAGAAAAATCGACCGGAAAAATCATTGATATCGATCATATTGATTTTAATGACAAAGCCGTCCTGGATTCCATCGGAACTGGTAAGACAGAAGGCATTTTCCAGCTTGAAAGCGGCGGAATGAAAAACTTCATGAAAGAGCTGAAACCGCAGAGCCTGGAGGATATCATCGCCGGAATTTCCCTGTACCGTCCGGGTCCTATGGATTTTATTCCGCGTTATATCAAAGGTAAAAATAACCCGGATACGATCACGTACGAATGCCCGGAACTGGAGCCGATCCTGGAGCCGACTTACGGCTGTATCGTATACCAGGAACAGGTTATGCAGATCGTGCGTGCCCTCGGCGGCTATACGCTTGGACGAAGCGACCTTCTGCGTCGTGCGATGTCCAAGAAAAAAGCAGCCGTCATGGAAAAAGAACGTCAGAATTTTGTCTATGGAAATGAAGAAGAAGGCGTGCCGGGCTGCATCAAAAACGGAATTTCAGAAGAAATTGCAAATCATATCTATGATGAGATGACCGATTTTGCAAAATATGCATTCAATAAATCACATGCGGCATGTTATGCGGTAGTTGCATATCAGACAGCATGGCTGAAATATTACTATCCGGTAGAATTTATGGCAGCTTTGATGACCTCTGTCATTGATAATCCACCGAAAGTGGCAGAATATATTCTGAACTGCCGCCAGATGGGGATCCGTCTGCTTCCGCCGGATATCAACAAGGGCGAGAGTGCTTTTTCCGTAGAAGAAAACGAAAGCACGGAAAAAACAGGAGAAGAAACATTTAAATATAATAAAAGCATCCGATATGGCCTTTCTGCGATCAAAAGTATCGGAAAACCGGTGATCGATGCAATCGTGCGGGAACGAAACCAGAATGGAATCTATCGAAATTTCCGCAATTTTGTGGAACGTCTGTCCGGAAAAGAATTGAATAAACGCACCATAGAGAATTTCATCAAAGCAGGAGCACTGGATGGTCTTTGTGATAACCGAAAGCAGCTGATGATGATCTATGTGCAGGTTGTGGACAGTGTAAATCAGGAGAAGAAAAATGCAATGGCAGGTCAGATGTCTCTGTTTGACTTTGTGGCGGAGGAAGATAAAAAAGATTTTGAAATCCGCATGCCGGATGTAGAAGAATATGATAAAGAGCAGCTCCTTGCCTTTGAAAAAGAAGTGCTTGGCGTGTATATCAGCGGGCATCCTCTGGAAAAATATGAAAAGATGTGGCAGAAAAATATTTCGGCAACTACCATGGATTTTGCCTATCAGGAAGAACTGCACGGCTCCCGCCTGTTTGACGGAGCAGAGGAGATCATCGGAGGCATGGTCGAAGGCATTACGATCAAGCATACAAAAAACAATAAGACCATGGTCTTTTTGACCATCGAGGATCTTCTTGGCACAGTGGAAGTTGTAGTTTTTCCAAGACAGTATGAAATTTACCGAAACAGCATTATACAGGATGGCAAACTTTTTATCCAGGGACACGTATCTGCAGAAGAAGAAAAGGCAAGCAAACTGATCTGCGATAAGATCTGGAAGTTTGAAGACCTTCCAAAAGAACTCTGGATCCAGTTTTCGGACAGGGAGAGTTTTATGGCAGAAGAGAAAGCGTTATATGAGATCCTCCGTTCATCCGATGGAACGGATCAGGTTGTAGTGTACATTCGTTCCCCGAAATCTATGAAAAGACTGGGTAAAGCATGGTCCATATGTGCGGATGAGACACTTTTACAGAAAATTGTTGAAAGATATGGGCAGAACAATGTAAAAGTTGTTGAAAAGTGTATTGAAAATAACGGTAAAATGAATTAAAATTGAGAGCGAAGTATTTGGTTAGGAAAATCAAAGAGTCTAAACAGCGAATCTGAGGAGGTTTCAAGATGGCAAAAGAAATAAAGACAATAGGCGTACTTACAAGCGGCGGCGATGCTCCTGGTATGAATGCGGCAATTCGTGCGGTTGTTAGAAAAGCACTTTCCAGAGGACTGAAAGTAAAAGGTATCTATAAGGGATATAATGGTCTTCTGAATGAAGAGATTAAAGATATGACAGCACGTGACGTATCTGATATCATTTCCCGTGGCGGTACTGTACTGTATACAGCAAGATGTGCAGAGTTCCGTACACCGGAAGGACAGGCAAGAGGTGCAGAAGTCTGCAGAAAGCATGGTATTGACGGGCTGGTAGTCATCGGTGGTGACGGATCCTTCGCAGGTGCACAGAAACTGGCTGCTCTGGGTATTAACACGATCGGTATCCCGGGAACGATCGACCTGGACATTGCATGCACCGAGTATACGATCGGATTTGATACAGCGGTCAATACAGCAATGGAAGCAATCGATAAAGTACGTGATACATCCACATCTCATGAAAGATGCAGTATCATCGAAGTTATGGGACGTGGTGCAGGCTACATCGCTCTGTACTGCGGTATTGCAAACGGTGCAGAAGATATCCTGCTTCCGGAGAAATATGATTACGATGAGCAGAAGCTGATCAACAACATCATCGAAAACAGAAAACGTGGCAAAAAACATCATATCATCATCAATGCAGAAGGTATCGGACATTCTGCAAGCATGGCTCGTCGTATCGAAGCAGCTACCGGCATGGAGACAAGAGCTACCATCCTTGGCCATATGCAGCGTGGAGGAAGCCCGACATGTACAGACCGTGTATATGCATCCATGATGGGATCTTATGCAGTAGACCTTCTGGCAGAAGGAAAGACAAACCGTGTAGTAGGATACAGAAACGGAGAGTTTACAGACTTTGATATTGATGAGGCTCTGGCAATGCAGAAGAGCATTTCAGAATATATGTATGATGTAAGCAAGGCCCTTTCTATCTAATTATATAGTCAGAAGAGCGACGTTTTAATATATGATATGATGTGGGTGTCAAAAGTCCCCAACTATGATGCCTACGGATTGTTCCGTGCGTTGCACTCCCACAATCCTTTCTACGCTCCGCTTCGGTCGGTGCTAAACATGTGCCACTGGCACATAGCACCCCAGTATTCGCATATCGTGGGATTATCATCCCGCTTTTATGCTCATACCGGGGCGGGTCCCAAGGTCTTTCATCCACCTATGAGCAAGCTCATGTGGATTTAGACCTTTTGACCCTGGCATCATGATATAAATAATCAACACCCATATTCAAGTCAAACGTATGTAAGAGCCGGATATTACCAGTGTGAAGGTACTACCGGCTCTTTTATTTTCAATCAGAGGAGAAAAATATGATAACCAGCACCGCAAATCCGCAGATCAAAAATCTGATCCAGCTTCAGAAGAAGAACAGGCTGCGTCAGGAACAGGGAATCTTTATTATAGAAGGAATCAAAATGTACCGGGAAGCACCGACAGACCAGGTAATAAAGACCTATGTATCAGAAAGTTTTTACAAAAAACATCAGAAAGAAGATATCTGGAAAGGGGAAAGCCTGGAAATCGTCACAGACCGCGTCTTTGAGGCGGCTTCTGATACAAAGACGCCACAGGGCGTGTTAAGCCTCGTGAAACGTTTTGAGTATGATCTGGACGATATCATTCAGGGCAGTACACCGCTGATCATGGTTCTGGAGAATATTCAGGATCCGGGCAATCTCGGAACCATTGTGCGTACAGGAGAAGGTGCGGGTATTACAGGCGTTATCATGAGCAACGGAACCGTTGATATCTATAATCCCAAAACCATACGTGCTACCATGGGGTCCATATACCGCGTGCCATTCTGTTATGCTGAGAATATGCAAGCGGTTATGCAGAAACTGAAAAAGTGCAAGATCCAAACCTATGCGGCCTATTTGGAGGGCAGCAGTGTTCACGATGCACAGAATTATAAAGAAGCAACAGCCTTTCTGATCGGAAACGAGGGGAATGGTCTTACAAGAGAACTTGCAGAAAGTGCAGACTGGCGTATCCGTATTCCAATGTGCGGGAAAGTAGAATCTTTAAATGCCGGGATTGCATCTGCGATCCTGATGTATGAGGCCCAGAGGCAGAGGCGAAACTAAGATAAACGCTTCGCAAGAGTCGTGTGCGTTTGAGTGAAATGTAAGTCTGTTTTAAGTATACTTAGAGCTGTTAGAAAAAGTTAGAAAAAAAGTTAAAAAAGTTGTTGACAGATCCGCACAACAGTGGTATCATACCAACTGTT
>UMKV01000910.1_pt1 | contig 18014 bp, 15 predicted proteins | sample 1966381 | NCBI WGS metagenome assembly UMKV01 (sample SAMEA4836182, study PRJEB28245) | human gut metagenome | biome: gut microbiome; material: fecal sample | place: Denmark | collected 2008
TTAGGATTAGAATGCCCAATAGCATATTTTTTTATCGCAACAATTTTATATTATTCTTTCCGTTTCGATCGATATGATTTATTAATACAGTCCACTTTTCTATTCGGAGTATATCAATACTATGATGAAAACTTGTCATTTCCCTTTAAATTAGCAGATATAGGCTTAATATTGAGCTTTATAACTGTCATCATATACCGAAAAGACAAAATACTTTGGAAAATATTATTGTTAACATTAGGCTACTTTCTTTTTTTATTCTTCATCGCTAAAATAAGTGATGAAAGTTTCGTTGTACAATTACGTAGAATGAGACATTATATGTATATTATATACTTCATGTTTCCATTATTATGTTTTGGAAATAGAGAATTTGATATAAAAATATTTATTCGACGTGTTTTATTGTACGCAATTATTATTTCTATATTCATTATATTTGATTCTTTAATCTTTAGTGAACACATCTTATTTCCACGTGCAGTTCATGGTTCTTTAGTTTACACTAATATTAACTTTGTTCCATTTAGTTCTTTTTTACGTATTTATCCGCAAGTAATATTTATATCAGTATTACTTATTTACCCTCTCATGTTTCAATATTCAATTCCAAAATGGATTTGGCCAATAGTAATAATCGCAACAATCTGTACAAAAACATTTAGTTATATGGGAGGAATTCTCATTACCTGTTTTTTCTTTCAAAAAAAAATAAAAAATAAAATAACCCAATTAGTACTATGTGTATGCTTATTATTTGTTGGTAGTATTGTAGATCAAAGCTTGGGCGGTAGCTTACGAATAAATCATTTATTAAATCAATTTAAGACTTTAATACCAGGTAAAACATCTGTATATAATGATCTTGAAACATTAGCCAGTTTTGGTTCTACTAGAGGAGCACAAATAATACCTAAGATTGAACTATTAACAGATATGAATAAACTTTCTTTAGGTTTTGGATTCCTGCATAATAAAGAGACAAACAATGACGAATATATCATTAATAATGAATATTATTCGGATATTAGTAAAGCGGAAGAAGTAGCTACAATGGTAGAAGTTACACAAGTGCAAACTGTACTTGACATGGGATTAATAGGACTTCTTGTGCAACATTTATTTTATATTTTAATTTATATCATAATAAGAAAATATCAATATAGTATATATTATATAACAGTAGTTGTATGTGTCTCCGTATGGGGAATAGGAGGTTTTGCAGGCTTATCCTACATTCACGGTGTACTATTAGTAGGCTTATCACTAGGTTCTATTCTATTAGTAAACAAGAATAGAGATTTGAAAACATATTAAAATGAAGTAATAATGAAAATATTACATTTGATATTCTCTTTTAATGTTGGTGGAGCTGAGACAATGCTTATCGATATCATTAACCAGCAAATACAAAAACATAAAGTAGCCTTATTAATAATCAATAATCAATATAACGAAACGCTCATTCGAAAAATAAATAGTAAAGTTGATATTATATTATTGAACAGGATTCCTAAAAGTAGAAACATAGTTGATGTATTCCGTCTTAATTATTATCTATCTAAAATTCATCCTGATATAATACATTGTCATGAATTCAATATAATTAAATACATTTTTTTCAAACGACTATATACGAGTGTACTGACCGTACATGATACGCAGCTTCCAATACATGGAAGTTTAATATATAACAAAATTGTAGCCATATCTAACGCTGTTCAAGAAGATCTTAAAATTAAAGAAATTTCATCAGATGTTATATATAATGGAATTGAAACTAAAAAAATACTTAAAAAGACAGAATATAATATCATATCTGATTTGCATATAATACAGATATCCCGTATAGAAATCGGCAAAAAAGGACAAGATATATTATTAAAAGCAATTAGTTTGTTGAAAGCAAATCATATTAATATACATGTTGATTTTATTGGTACAGGAGACTCTATGTATATACTAAAGAAAATGGTAAACGAATTAGAACTAACAGAAAATGTCCGTTTCTTAGGTATGCAAGATAGAACATATATTTACTCACATTTAAGAGAATATGATTTATTAGTACAACCTTCTATTTTTGAAGGATTTGGGCTTACCGTTATTGAAGGAATGGTAGCCGGACTTCCTGTACTAGTATCTAATGTAGATGGTCCAATGGAAATTATCCAAAATGGTGAATACGGATTCGTATTTCAAACTCAAAATGCTGAAGATTTGGCAAAACAAATAAATTATATAATACAACATCCTGACCTTAGTAAGAAAATAGCCTATAAAGGTCAACAATATGCAATAAAGAAATTTGATATTTCAACTACTGTTAATAACTATGAGAAACTTTATTTCTCTTCCATATGCCACAAACTATAAATAAAAAGACAGCAATTAATGGAGTAGTATGGAGTGGTATTGAACGATTCTCCGTACAAGGAATACAATTTCTTTTAAGTATTGTTATAGCCAGACTTATATTACCTTCTGACTATGGAATTATAGCTATGCTTAGTATTTTCTTAGCAATAGCACAATGTTTCATTGATTGTGGTTTTTCAAATGCACTCATTCAAAAACAGAATAGAACTGAGAATGATTTTTCAACCGTTTTCTATTTTAATATTTTTATTGGAATTATTTTATATTCATTATTTTACATAAGTGCGCCCTATATTGCTATATTCTATGACGAGCCACAATTGATTAAAATAACAAAAATAGTAGGAATTAACATCTTAATTAACTCACTTACAATCATACAACGTGCTAAATTAATTATTGAATTAAAATTTAAGATACAAGCTATTGCTTCTTTAATCTCTATCATCATAAGCGGAGGGATTAGTGTTTGGATAGCTTATAAAGGTTATGGTGTATGGGCACTTATATTTCTATCTTTACTAAATAACATGTTAATTATGATGTTTTTATGGATATCGACTAAGTGGATTCCGTCATTCTTGTTTTCCAAGCAATCATTCATTTCTCTTTTTAGATATGGTTCAAAATTGTTACTATCGGGACTTTTACACACTTTATATATTAATCTATATACATTAGCAATTGGTAAAAAGATGAGTGCTACCCAATTAGGATATTACAATAGAGCATATACATTAGCTTACTTTCCTTCGAGTAATATCACAGAAGTTTTGCATAAAGCAATGTTCCCGATACTATGTAGTATACAAAATGATGAACACAAACTTCGACAAACAATACTCAGTTATATGCGCATGGCCTGTTATATTATATTTCCTATGATGTTTGGTTTATGTGCTTTAGCAGCTCCATTTGTAGAAGTTATATTAACAGAACGTTGGAATCCGATAGTCCCTATATTACAAATATTATGTATAGCCTACATGTGGGATCCAATTATGAGAATAAATAACCATTTTTTATATGTAAAAGGTAGAACTGATTACACTTTGAAAGCAGAAATACTTAAAAAGATAGTAGCATTTATAATACTAATTACAACTATTTTTGGGAATTTGTATATTATATCTATAGGTCTTGTTCTCTATTCATTTATTGATATTTATATTATAACAAGATATACTAAAAAACAAGGGCTTAAACTTCGTGCGGAAATAAAAGCGGTCTATCCTATTTTTCTTTTAGCACTAAGCATGGGGTTATTGATATCACTAATAACACATCCCATAGAGAGTGCATATTTAAAGCTAATAATAGGTATTCCCATAGGTATAATTTATTATATTATAATGAGTAAACTTACTCGTTTTTCAGAGATTTCTTTTTTATGGTCATATATTAAAACAAAAATCAAATAATGAAAAATATAGCAGTAATATTAGCTGGTGGTTCAGGTTCAAGATTGGGTGAGTCCATTCCAAAACAATTTCTTAAAATAGCAGGAAAAAAAGTTTTAGAACACACTCTTGACGTTTTTCAGAATCATCCACTAATTGATGAAATCGTTGTAGTGTCAAATTCTAACTATGTTAGAGATGTAGAAGATATTTCAATAAGAAACTCTTTTTGTAAACTAAAAAAAATACTAATAGGAGGCAAAGAACGTTATCAATCTAGCCTTGCAGCAATTAATGCCTACACGGAAGAAGTTAATCTTATTTTTCATGATGCAGTTCGGCCATTAGTCAATGAAAGAATTATAACAGATTGTATACATGCATTAAAGAAATATAATGCTGTAGACGTTGCAATACCTACCACAGACACCATTGTACAGGTTAACGATGATAATGAAATAATAAGAATTCCTCAAAGAACCTCGCTGCGTAATGGACAAACTCCACAAGCTTTTAAATGGTCTATTATAAAGCAAGCTTATGAAAAGGCTATGAAAGATCCCGATTTTAAAACAACAGATGATTGTGGAGTTGTTTTGAAATATATGCCTGAGGAATCTATTTTTGTAGTAAGAGGCGAACAATTCAATATGAAATTGACATACAAAGAGGATATATTTTTAATGGATAAACTGTTTCAGTTAAAGTCAATAACAGATCAATCTAAGGAAATATCCGATGAAACATTAGCCTGTCTAAAGCAGAAAGTAATAATTGTTTTTGGAGGAAGCTATGGAATAGGTCTAGAAATATGCAAAATTTGTAGAAAAGCAGGAGCACATATTTACTCATTTAGTCGTACTACTGGAGTAGATGTCTCAGATGCATTAGCGGTGAAAAATACTTTCATCAACGTATATGCAAAAGAAAAACGAATTGATTGTGTAATAAATACGGCTGGGATTCTAGATAAAGAGCCCTTAGTTAATATGAATTATGCTACCATAGAAAAGAGTATTGATGTTAATTATTTGGGTGCAGTGATTGTTGCAAAGGAAGCTTATATGTATTTAAAAGAATCTTCAGGTTCTCTTTTACTTTATACCTCAAGTTCATACACTAGAGGACGTTCTTTATACAGTCTTTATTCCTCTTCTAAAGCTGCTGTTGTTAATTTAATACAAGCATTAAGTGAAGAATGGTATGCGTCAAAGATTAGAATCAACTGTATTAATCCAGAACGAACCAAAACTCCAATGCGCATAAAAAATTTTGGGAAAGAACCTGATGAAAGTTTATTGGATCCACAAACAGTAGCTATTGTTTCTTTAAATACAGTTCTTTCAAATATGACAGGTGAAATAATAGACATAAAACATCAAATTAAATGAATGCTATTATAAAGTTAATAAGAAAAACCCTCCAATATTTTCTATTGGGAATATCATATTGCTGCATCCGAAACAAAATAAAATGGGTTTTCGGATGTCATACAGGATTCATGGATAATCCTAAATACCTAATGCTTCAAAGAGTTTCATTATATCCTTGTACATGTTATTGGATATCCTCATCAAAAGAGGACGTTATTAAGGTACAAAAAATAGGTCTAAAAGCTTATCATAAAAATTCAATATTAGGGATTTACCATTGTTTAACAGCAGGAGTATATATCTATTCTCATGATTTGTATGATATCAATAAGTGGCTGTCTGGTGGAGCAAAACGGATATGTCTGTGGCATGGAGTAGGGATAAAAAAGATAGGAGGAAAAACACTTTCTAAACATTCTTATGGACAATATCCTGACATTTTTTTATCTACATCCCCTTTTATGACAACTCATTTTAAATATTATCTTCATTTACCTGACACAACAAATATTATCGAAAGCATGTATCCAAGATGTGAAATACTACTTTATCCTAACCATAAGCTTATTGATCACATAAAAAAATATGAAGGTGAAAATATGATGAATTTTGTCAATCGTTTAAAAACATATAATAAAGTGTATCTTTATATGCCTACATGGAGAGATGATAAAAGAGACTTCATTTCATATTCTGAAATAGACTTTGAACAACTAAATCAAATATTAGAGCAACAAAATTCTTTATTTATATTAAAACTTCATCCTAATACCAATTTAACCATTCAAGCTATTACACAATACAACAATATACATATATTGCAAAAAAGTATAGATATATATCCAATCTTACCATTTACAGACGTTTTAATAACCGATTACTCTTCCATATATTATGATTATCTTCTTTTAAATAAAGATGTTATTCTATTTTTATTTGACTTCGATAATTATCTTAAAAATTGTAGAGAATTAGCTTATGATTTCAACCAATACACCACCTTTGGGAAAAAAGTATATTGTTTTAGTGACTTACTTGCATTAATTAAACAAAAAAATGAAAAAAGCAAAAAATGTAATGATCTTAAAAAAATATTTTGGGCAAACAATAAAAATGCTTTTTCCTTAATATCTGAAATACAAAAAACAAGCTAAAATTAGAACTCAATATTAACAAGATAAACGTACATATTTTGAGTTTGTAACGGATACCATAAGCAATATATTATATAACCGATTTTACCCCATTAGAGCTAATAATAAAAACTATATAAATTTTAAATTCACCAAATATCTAAAATGAAAATACTATTAATAAACAAATACTTCTACAAAAAAGGAGGAGCAGAAACTGTTTTTTTTAACATCATTAAATTATTAGAGAAACACGGACATACTGTTATTCCTTTTTGTTTGAAAAGCGAAAAGAATATTTCATCCCCTTATGAACAATATTTTGTAGACTATCCTGAATTATCAGAATCCTCTTTGTTTAATAAGATTAAAAATACATCCAGCTTTTTCTATAACAAAAATGCGGCAGATCAACTCGGAAAACTCATTATAAAAGAAAAACCTGATGTCGCTCATATTCATCTTATGTTTAACAGTCTTTCCGTATCTATTCTTCCCGTATTAAAAAAATATAACATACCTACAATTATGAGCGTTCATGATTATCGTTTATTATGTCCCGCTTACACATTTACTGATGGAGACAGGAATTTTTGTGAACGATGCAGAACAGGACATTATTACAATTGCGTAACTCATTTATGTTCAAAAAGAAATTTTATAAATAGCTTAATGCTATGTTTAGATAGTTATTTTCGAGCAAAATATTTTCCTCCAATTGATTATATCAACAAATTTCTATTTGTTAGCAGATTTTCCATGAACAAGCATATACAAATAGAAAAAAGGTTTAAAGATATATCGTCCTATCTTTATAATTTCACTCCATCAGTAAAAGATTATTGTGAAATAAAAGGAGACTATATTTTGTTCTTAGGAAGAATCTCTGAGGAAAAGGGTATCGTCACTCTATTAGATGCAATGAAAAAGGCTCCTACTATCAAATTGAAATTGGCAGGAGTAGGTCCCCTATTGGAAAAATTACGATCAAATTGTTCTACTAACGTTGAATTTGTAGGTTTTCAACAAGGAGAGGAGTTACGAAAACTTATTCATAATGCATCATTTGTTATTGTACCATCTGAATGTTATGAAAATAACCCAATGACTATTATTGAATCATATGCGATTGGAACTCCTGTTATTGGTAGTAATTTAGGTGGTATTCCTGAAATTATATTAGAAAACAAAATCGGATATACTTTTGAGCCAAAATCTTCCGAGAGTTTAAAGAATGTAATAATCAAAGCATGTTCTATTTCGCAGGACGAATATAATAAGATGTCTAAGGCTGCAAAACAATTTGCTCGAGAGAATTTTTCTGAAGAAGTTTATTATCAAAAGCTTATGCTACACTATCAATCTATTATACCAAGTTGAAATTAACCAAATACCTGTTTTCTTTGAAAGAGTACTCAGTACCTAATTTTCCCGTCTGCTTATGAATATACATCACTAATATAACGTGAGTTTGATATAAGTAACTAAATATTTATTTGAGAATTAGGAACATAGCGATAAAAGTATTAAATGTTATAATGTTCAATTATAACATTTAATACTTTTATCGCTATGTTTTCAGAGTCCAAAGTTATAGAGATTTCTGAGGAGAGACATATCCTTATCCCTGTCAATCCTCTTCCTCCGGCCTCTTGTAAGCAAATGTATGGCAGGCACATCTGTCCTGACCGACATTATTATTGGCAAGTTCATGTATCATCTCTCATTCTACCGCCTGATATAGCAATACCGTAAATCCAGCATAGCCATAAGCGACTCGACCATGGACAGATGGTATAAAGCTGCAGTGAAAACACTGAAACGTCTCTATAATCTTCTCAAGAAGCAAATGCTATCGAGTGAATATATACAGATAGACGAGAGTGTAATATGCTATATAGGCAAACTGTACAGGGTAGAATCCGAACTTTCCATAGAAGAACGCAAAGAAAAACGTACCAGTGAATCCTATCCTGTAATAGTAAACTTTGAAAAGTGGATGTAGGATGCTGACCTTAAGGTACTGCCTAAAAGCCACACCAGAAAAGCCATTGAATACACCTTCACACTTCTACCCAGACCGTCCAAATATGTGAATGACGGAAGGGTGAACATCGATAACAATCTCATTGAGAATGTAATAAGACCACTGGATTTGGGAAGGAAAAACTATTTGTTCTGTGACAACGACGTGTCAGCATACAGAGCGGCCATTGTATATTCCCTCATCGTCACCTACAAGTCTGCCAGAGTTGCCCCCAGAATATGGATGGATTATATACTGGGGAGGATACCTTTATTATGAAATGGATAAAAAGGATATAACCGAGCTTCTTCCACGGAATTGGACGAAATCTAAACGAACTTGTTACGAATAGATATAATTTGATGTTATTAGTCCCGACTCTGAGGAGAATCTGAACGAATCATACCGAATTAGGACTAATTTCTCTATTTTACAATACGTGATTTACCGGAGACTTACGCTTATAATATGCTTTTCATTAGAGTATTGTTAGATTTATTGAGATTTTATCGGAAGCTAACTTTTGAACGGATATTGCTGCTTTGTGTGGGTGGATATTGATCGCTTTTCTATCCTCTTAGTTGCATCCTAATGAAACAAATAATTTTAGTTGTTTTTTCACATAAAATGAAAAAGTATGATGAAATAGAATTACCTTTGTAGCATTATATTTTGTAAAGTTCAAGATTGCATAACTTCCATAATAAATATGATAAAAAAACAGTTTTATTAAATATTGGAAATAAAAAGAAAATTAGACTCAAATGAAAATTTTTATTTTTGGAACTAGAGGTTTTCCTGATATTCAAGGAGGAGTAGAGAAACATTGTGAAGCTTTGTACACTCGATTGTCCGATACCTTTTCAATAACAATTTTTCGAAGAAAGCCATACATAAAATCTACTCCTCATTGTATCCATATACAATTCATTGATTTACCATCAACCAGAATCAAAGGATTTGAAGCTGCCTTTCATTCCTTATTATGCACATTTATATGTATTTGGAAAAGACCTGATATTATTCATGTTCACAATATAGGTCCAGGGTGTTTTATTCCGTTATTACGTCTTGTTGGACTAAAAACAGTACTGACATACCATAGCGCAAACTACGAACATAAAAAATGGGGATACTTATCAAAAAAAATACTTAAACTCTCAGAATTTTTTGCGTTATCTTTTGCTAACAAGATTATTTTTGTAAACAGCTTTCAACTAGAAAAACAATCTATTACGATTAAAAAGAAGTCTACCTACATTCCAAACGGCATCAATGACAATCTACAAAGAACAAATGAAACAAGCTATATAAAAACATTAAATCTCTTTCCTAAAAAATACATATTGGCCGTAGGTCGTATCACTCCCGAAAAAGGATTCGATGATTTAATTGAAGCTTTTACCATACTTAATGATCCAAATTATAAATTGGTAATAGCAGGAGGTGTAGAACATGAAATAAATTATTTCAATTTTTTAAAAAGCAAAAATCACACAGAAAAAATCATATTCACTGGATTTATAACCGAAAAACATCTACAGGAATTGTATACCCACTCTGCGCTTTTTGTGTTATCATCACACAATGAAGGATTCCCTTTAGTTGTATTGGAAGCTATGCAATTAGGATGTAATATTTTATTAAGCGACATACCCGCAACCCGATTACTGAATTTACCTGACAGTTATTATTATCCAGTAGGAGACATAAAAAAACTATTCAAGTGTATAAAAAGCAAATTAGAAACAAAATATATAAGTAACCATCAATACAATCTTTCAAAGTATAATTGGGATAGTATATGTCTACAAACAAGTCAAATTTACAAATCTTTAGTACGGAAAACAATATAATAGAGAGAAATTCGTTATATCTACAAATGAATACAGAATTTTTATTAAATAATGCTCCACTAATACGATATAGTAACAGAATGATAAAACGAGCATTCGATATTATAACTGCTTTGATAATCCTAATGTTATTTTTCCCATGGATTTATCTAATTATAGCCTGTTGTATAAAAATCTTTATGCCAGGTCCTGTTTTCTTTAAACAGAAAAGAACTGGCAAAAATGGGGTAGTTTTCACATGCTACAAATTTAGAACAATGGATGCTCAAAACCTTTCTGATAAATTTGTTGATCCAAAATTGAACAAATATTCATTAGGTAATTTTTTACGTGCTACTAGTTTAGATGAACTACCTCAATTTTGGAATGTACTTAAAGGAGACATGTCTATTATCGGTCCAAGACCGCATATGTTAGTACACGATGAGGAATATATGGGCAAAATCGAAGAATATTCTTTACGCTACATTGTAAAACCTGGCATTACAGGATGGGCACAAGTTAATGGACTTCGTGGTGAAAGAAATATTGAAAGAGTAAAAATGCGTGTGGACTATGATTTATGGTATATCCAACATTGGTCAATGGCTTTAGATGTAAAAATCATGTTTCGTACTATAAAAGTCATGATAAAAAATGACAAAACTACATAGTATAATGAAAGTAAATAAAGCGATGTTAGTATCACTATTATTCTCTCTAATAATAGCCAATATTAGCAATGCTCAAAACTCCACAGTATTTGTAGAATATGGAACAACAGTTCATATGGGAAGAAATACTCCATTATGGCAAATAAGTAATCAACATGGTTTATCATCCATAAAAAATAATACTTATATTAGAGGTGGAACGTTTTACAAGAATACTATTAATTCATGGACTTTAGAAGGATGTCTCGATTTGGCAATAGCCGCAGGATTTACTTCTACTTTTATCGCACAACAAGCATATATTGACGTTCGCCATAAATGGATAGGAATGTGGGCAGGAAACCGTGAATTAACAACAGAACTATTAAACTCTCAATTAAGTACTGGCGGGTTAGTGTGGTCTAGTAATGCAAGACCTATACCACAAATATGTATTGGTGTTTTAGATTATGTACACTTAACCCCTGGAATTCAAATTAAAGCACAAGTTTCTTATGGTTGGTTTACAGATGGTCAATATCAAAAGAAATATGCAAGTAAGGACTTTCCATATGTAAAAAAAACAAAATTCCATCATAAAAGTATCTATTTCCGCTTTGGTCAGTCGGAAAAACATTGGCTTTTTGATGCAGGTATACGGATAGATGATCAATTTGGTGGATATGCAACCAGGGGAATACATGAAGGTGACTTAGGAAATGGTTGGAAAGATTATTTAAATGCTCTTATCCCAAGAAATGGAGGAGAAGGGGAATATTTTGACGGTAACTATTTAGGTAGTGAACATTTAAAACTAACATATCAAAATAAAAGCATACAGTTATCTATCTATTTGGAAAATTACTATGATGACTTCTCCGGAATGGGAAAGCAAAATGGTATGGATGGACTTTGGGGTATTGAATATAAAACCAATAAGCGACAAGCTATAAATAATCTGGTTTTAGAATATTATCAATCAACTAATCAAAGCGGAGCACTACATGGATTAGACTTTTCAGATGTAGGAAAAACAGGAGGCGCAGACGACTATTACAATCACGTACTATATCCCGGATGGTCACATTGGGGTATGAGCATGGGTAATCCATTAGTTGCTTCACCTATTTATAATAACAACGGAAACCTTGCTTTTCAATATAACCGTGTTAAAGCCATCCATTTAGGTTGGAGTGGTGACATTAGTAATGAATGGACTTATCGTGCCAAACTATCATTTAATCGTACATGGGGAACTCCCTTTAAGCCAATCCCCGAAATCTTAGAAAATTTTTCTACTTTTGCAGAGTTTAAATATATCCCAAATAAATGGAAAGGTTGGAGCTTTACCGCTTCAGCAGCATTTGATATTGGAGACATTTATGGCGATAATTTAGGCTTGCAACTTAAGGTTCATAAAAAATTCTGAAAATGAATTATATACAAACAGAAATTGATGGTGTATGGCTAATAGAGCCGAAAGTATTTTCTGATAGTAGAGGATACTTTATGGAGTCTTTTAAAAAAGAAGAATTCGAAAAACATATCGGAAAAGTAAATTTTATACAAGATAATGAATCCAAATCATCATTCGGTGTATTACGAGGATTACATTATCAGACAGGTGAATATAGCCAAGCAAAATTGGTACGCGTCATTAAAGGTGAAGTATTAGATGTTGCAGTAGATTTACGTCAATCATCATCTACATTTGGAAAATACGTAAGTGTATTGTTAACTGAAGATAACAAACGTCAATTTTTCATTCCACGTGGTTTTGCCCATGGATTTTTGGTATTAAGCGAAGAAGTAATCTTCACATATAAAGTTGATAATATATATAATCCACAAGCAGAAAGATCTATCTTATATTGCGATAATGCATTAAGTATTGATTGGCCAATAGCCGATTTTCAAATTATTATGTCTGAAAAAGACAGGCAGGCTAAGACCTTTCAAGAAGCTGAATATTTTGTATAACTCCTCCAAAAACATAAAAATGAAAATAGCAATTGTAGGAACTGGATATGTCGGACTAGTTACAGGGACTTGTTTTGCAGAAATAGGTGTGGATGTAACATGTGTTGATACCAATATAAAAAAAATAAAAGCTCTTGAAGAGGGAGTGATTCCTATTTATGAGCCTGGATTGGAAGAGATGGTACTCCGCAATACAAAATCAGGACGCCTGAAATTTACAACTTCTTTAGAAAGTTGTCTTAATGATGTGGAAGTTATCTTTAGCGCAGTTGGTACTCCTCCTGATGAAGATGGAAGTGCCGATCTTAGTTATGTACTTGCCGTAGCACGTACTATCGGACAAAACATGAACAAATACAAATTAGTGGTCACCAAAAGTACCGTACCCGTTGGAACAGCACAAAAAGTACGTAATGTTATCCAGAAAGAATTAAACCAAAGAGGAGTAACAATAGAATTTGATGTTGCTTCCAATCCGGAATTCTTAAAAGAGGGAAATGCCATTAGTGATTTTATGAGTCCGGATCGTGTAGTAGTAGGAGTGGAGTCTGAACGTGCTAAAAAAATTATGTCTAAACTATACAAACCATTCTTGCTAAATAATTTCCGTGTCATTTTTATGGATATCCCTTCGGCAGAAATGACTAAATATGCAGCTAATTCAATGTTAGCTACCCGTATCAGCTTTATGAATGACATAGCCAATCTATGTGAACTTGTCGGAGCAGATGTAAATATGGTACGCAGTGGTATTGGCTCAGATACTCGAATCGGACGTAAGTTCCTTTATCCGGGAATAGGATATGGAGGCTCTTGTTTTCCAAAAGATGTCAAGGCTTTGATAAAGACAGCAGAGCAAAACGGATATGACATGCGCGTATTACGTGCTGTAGAAGAGGTCAATGAAATACAAAAAAGTGCTTTATTTGAAAAGCTTTTGAAATTATTCAATAATAAGTTAAAGGATAAAACGATAGCAATTTGGGGACTCGCTTTCAAACCCGAAACTGATGATATGCGTGAAGCACCCGCATTGGTCCTCATAGACAAGTTAAGACAGGCCGGTTGTAAAATTCGGGTATATGATCCGGCAGCTATGGAAGAATGTAAAAGAAGAATCGGAGACAGTGTATATTATGCACACGACATGTATGATGCCGTACTTGATGCCGATGTTTTGATGTTAGTCACCGAATGGAAAGAATTTCGTTTACCATCATGGCCAGTTATTAAAAAAACAATGACGCAACCTATTGTTTTGGATGGTCGTAACATTTATGATAAAAAAGAAATGGAAGAACAAGGATTCATATACCGTTGTATTGGGAAATGAAAAGATAATTGCTTAATTTTGCACAAAATTAAATAGATGATTAAGTTTATAACGACATCGTTATTGACGATTTTGTTGATAGCGTGCAATAATACTAAAAAGCAAAACTCTTTAGAGCAATCAGAAAATGTCAAAGCCAAAGAATTGATGCAGGGAATCTGGATCGATGATGAGAGTGACATTCCTTTACTGTTTATCAAAGGTGATACAATTTATTATGCAAATTCGCAAAGTACTCCTGTATACTTCAAAATAATAAAAGATACCCTATATACTTTTGGCAATGAATTGGCACGTTATCAAATTGATAAACAAACGGAATACAGTTTTTCATTTCATTCTCTGGCAGATAACATCGTAAAACTTCATAAATCGGAAGATCCGAACGATTCATTGGCATTTTCTGGAAAGCCAGTGGAGATCATTCCGACTTATACAGAAGTCACCCAAAAAGATAGCGTAGTTTTTTATAACGGAATCCGTTATAGAGCATATGTATACATCAACCCTTCTAAAATAAAGGTAATAAAAACAACCTACTCTGAAGAGGGCATCAGTATGGATAATATCTATTATGACAACATCATGCACATATGCATATATGAAGGTAGAAAATGTTTATTCTCAAGTGATATAACCAAACAAATGCTTGAAAATGTAATTTCCACCGACTTCCTACAACAATCCATCTTATCCGAGATGAATTTCAAAAATGTCGATCGTAAAGGTTTTCATTATCAAGCTACAGTTTGTATACCGGAAAGTTCCGTATGCAACATTGCAGACCTATCGGTTTCTTTTGACGGAAAATTAACAATTTATACAGCTAAATAAAAAAGGGTTATTTTCTACTTTTTGATCGATGATCTCCACCTGATCTCTTTCCTCCTCCTTTACGAAAATTTCGTGACCGATTGCCATTCCCTGTCCCAGTATTACGCGGCTTATACGCCGGTGCTTCGCCCAATTCCGATGGTACTGGGATCTTATATATATCTTTTTCCAGGAAATTTTCAATATGCTTAAAATTAGTCTGCTCCTTTTCGTTTACAAATGTAATTGCTACACCGTCATTATTGGCACGGGCGGTACGTCCGATACGATGCACATAGTCTTCACTATCATGAGGAACATCAAAGTTTATCACCAGACGAATATCATCAATATCAATCCCTCTGGACACAATATCAGTTGCTACCAAAATATTGATTCTACCCGACTTAAATTCATGCATGATAAACTCTCTTTGGGCCTGTTCAAGGTCCGAGTGCATCTCCCCAACATTTAACTTCATCATTTTAAGAGCTTTTGCAACCTCTTTCACTTTGATTTTAGAAGATGCGAAAATGATTACACGTTCTGGAACTTCCTCCGCAAAAAGGCTACGAACAATACCCAATTTCTGATTTTCATAACATACATATGCTGCCTGAACAATCTTTTCTGCCGGCTTGGATACAGCTAACTTCACTTCTACCGGATTATTCAAAATCGTTTTCGCAAGCTGTTGGATTTTGGCAGGCATAGTCGCCGAAAACATAATAGTCTGTCGCTCTTTAGGCAGATACTTCACAATTTGCATAATATCTTCATAGAATCCCATGTCAAGCATGCGATCAGCTTCATCCAAAATAAAATAAGATACTTTAGACAAATCCACATACCCCAAACTGAGATGAGCTATCAATCGTCCCGGAGTTGCAATCACAACATCAGCTCCAAGGCTAAGTCCTTTTTTCTGCTGTTCAAATAGCACTCCATCATTTCCTCCATACACAGCCACACTGGATACCGGCATAAAATAAGAAAAACCTTCCATCTGCTGATCAATCTGCTGCGCTAATTCCCGGGTAGGGGACATAACAATACAATTGATGGCATCTTCCGGATGTCCACCCTCAGAAAGTTTGTTCAATACCGGGAGTAAAAAAGCAGCCGTCTTACCGGTACCTGTTTGAGCAACTGCAATCAAGTCCTTACCATCAAGGATAACAGGTATCGTTTGCTCTTGCACTGGTGTACACTCATCAAATCTCATTGCATCAAGTGCTTCAAGTACGCGGTCATTTAGTTTTAATTCGGAAAACTTCATTTTATGCTAATTATACAAATTACTAATATCAAATTATTGAGAGATTCTACATATTCAAATACGAATCTTTAAAACCAAGGAAATAAAGCACCCCATCCAATCCGATCGTATTAATAGACTGCTCGGCATTGGCCACTACTTTAGGCTTTGCATGAAATGCAATACCCAACCCGGCGATACCTAACATCGGCAAATCATTAGCTCCATCACCAACGGCAATAGTCTGTGCTATATCTACTTTTTCAACCTGTGCTATTAAACGAAGAAGCTCAGCTTTCCGTTTTCCATCCACTACATCACCTAAATAACGACCGGTCAGTTTACCGTCTATGATTTCCAATTCATTGGCATATACATAGTCTATACCATATTTCTGCTGCAAATATTTTCCAAAATAAGTAAAACCACCACTAAGAATAGCAATTTTATAACCATATTTTTTCAAAACATACATCAGCCGGTCTACGCCTTCCGTTATAGGCAGATTCTCCGCAATTTCCTGCATCACCGATTCATCCAAGCCTTTGAGCAAAGCAACACGCTCACGAAAACTCTCGATAAAATCAATTTCACCACGCATAGCCCGTTCTGTTATCTTCTTCACTTGATCACCCACTCCGGCACGTATTGCCAATTCATCAATAACCTCGGTTTCAATCAGCGTAGAATCCATATCAAAACAGATCAACCTACGCATCCGTCGATACATATTGTCAAGTTGAAAAGAAAAATCCATCTCGAGTTCGCTGGCCAGTTTCATCAGTTGTTCCTGCATCACAATACGGTCTTTAGGCGTACCACGAACAGAGAACTCGATACAAGCACGTGTACGCGACTCACATTCGTTTAAAGGAATACGACCTGTCAAACGCTTAATCGCATCAATATTCATTCCCTGTTCTGCAAGAATACGGGTAGTTGCAGCAATCTGTCGAGCAGAAAGCTTACGGCCTAATAAGGTAAGAATATAACGATTCTTTCCTTGCATTTTCACCCAACTTTCATATTCCTCTGTTGAAATAGGATAAAAACGAATAGTTACTCCTAAAGACGAAGCTTTGAAAAGTAACTCTTTCATAATGAATCCGGAATTTTGTTCTTCAGTCATACAAAGTATGCCTAACGAAAGAGTATTATGAATATCCGCTTGCCCGATGTCCAAAATTGTAGCATCATATTTTGCCAATATTTCCGTCACAGAAGCCGTCAGCCCAGGACGATCTTCACCGGTAATACGGATAAGAATGAGTTCAGTATTTGACAGTTGCATAAAAAGTTCATTTAATCCTGCAAAAATAGGGAAAAAAGCCGGTTTCTATGCTAAAGAACATAAAAAAATACACCTGAAAAGTAAGAAATCTGCTTGTTTATTTGGAAGTTAATTTAATAAATACTTACCTTTGCGCCCGGTTTCTAAATCAAAGGCATTGACAATCAACGGATTCCTCTCCATTGAAGCCTGGATAAAGATAATGTTTCGGGAAGAAACCACTGTTTAAGGACAGTCCCGAATAGTATTAACCAAAACCGAATTACATGAGACATGTAAAATGGATTTTTGTTGTATTACTAATTTGTTCCTTGACCGCTTTCGTTGAAAAAGATAAACCAACAGGAGGCTTAAGCGTGGGAGATGTAGCCCCGGATTTTCGAATCGAATCTACATCAGGGGAGCAATACCCTCTTAAACTGGCCGATTTCAAAGGCTGTTATGTATTGCTTAGTTTTTGGGCAAGTTACGATGCACAGTCACGGATGCAAAACGTTAGTTTAAATAACGCACTCCGGTCTGATGCCCCAAATGTAAAAA
>UMKV01055696.1_pt1 | contig 17758 bp, 20 predicted proteins | sample 1966381 | NCBI WGS metagenome assembly UMKV01 (sample SAMEA4836182, study PRJEB28245) | human gut metagenome | biome: gut microbiome; material: fecal sample | place: Denmark | collected 2008
GAATCAAGGCTGGGATTTGACGGGGTTTACTGATTGCTTACTGACTATCGCTGTACTGATGTTATGCTTTTTGATAACATTAAATATTTTTTCAATACCATCATACAGGTTGCATTTTGGTATTAGAAAGTAGGCAAGTGGCCAATTCCCATCATGTCTTGCTTGTTCAACTATAGTAGTGTCAACAAGAGTCAGGTCTAAGTCAAATATAACTTTTCTCATACTTCAAACTTTGTATATGTAAATTCATGATAAAGTTGCTTTAATGCTTTCTACCTTTTAATACTTTTTTAAATGCATATGGTTAACACAGAACTAAAAAAAAGTATGATTTACTTCAATTAGTAACTGCTTACTAATCTCATCAATATTATCTCTTCCGGACAAATATTTACCACCATTTTTTACAAGAAGAGCGTTGCCAAGACATTTTTCATTGTTATTGATGGAATCATCTTTAAATTTCATTGCATACAAGGTTTTGCCTGCAATTAGTGTAGTTTTGGCCGCATGCATTGTTCCACCTTTCACTCCTGTTTGTATGACTATTGTAGCAATTGATAGCCCAGCCTGAAGTCTATCTCTTGCAACGAGTGAATATTTATTTACTGTTTGTCCGACGGAATATTCAGAAAGTAAGAGTCCACCTTTATTAATAATCTCTTCTGCCAGACTTCTATTTTCTGTCGGATAAATGGATTCATAGTCTAATCCATTTGCTAGAAATGCTGTAGTTTTTCCTCCAACTTTTAATGCTCCTTTATGTCCACAGGTATCACAGCCTATGGCTAGTCCAGATACAATGTTGAAACCTCTTTTAGCGAACTCTCCTGATATATATGTTCCGCCTGCAACACCTTCTGGGGTAACCTCACGAGTCCCTATTACAGCAATTCCAGGCATCTTCAATATAGATAAGTCGCCTTTGTACCATAATAGTAAAGGAGGATCCAATTTACCATTTTCATTTATTGTTTTACGAAGAATGTCAGGGAACTCTGCATCATAGTATGAAATTAGCCCTATATTGTGCTCTGCACTTTTCTCTATAATGCGTTTGGCAAGTAAATTTGCGTTGGCTAAATCATCTTTTGTGATTGCTTCTATTTTCTTGCCCTTTTGCTTTTTAAAAAAAGAATGTAAATCTTCTAGTGAAGTTATAGATGTATTAATCAAACTTGTCAACTTAAATATGGTCTTATTCCCTATGCCTTCTAATTGTTGGAGGGTAAGTATCATTTCTGAAGATAGTTTCATATCAATTATTCATTAGAAATTTCACGAATCAATTCATCCATACTAACTTTTAGTAGTCTGGAAATACGGTAAAAAGTAAAAATATCAGGTTGGTTTACATTCGTACACCATTTTGAAACTGTTGTTTGATCTACACCGACCTGTTCTGCAAGCCATTTATTTGTTTTGCGACGTTCTGCAAGAATTACTTTTAATCTGTTTGTAAGTTGCGTATTCATTTTACTTTGCTTTGCTACAAAATTAATGAAATAATCTCAATTAAATGAGAAAATATCATACTGTCTTTAATATTAATAATTTTTTATTGCATAATAAAAATCCCTGAATATCACTATGTGAATCTTAGCTGTAAGAAATTTACTTTTATAGCGTATCTGCAGCTGTGTCAAAGGAAAATTTTTCAGCGAAGTTATCTTGGATCTGTCAAACTGCAAGACGTGTCTTGTGAACAATCTTCCTTTAAGCGACAGGCACTTAAAGAGTATTCTTCACGCCATTCTTGCATTATTTGCCTGCTCCAAACTTCTGGTGCAGAAAAATATTCCCGACACACAGCAGAAAGGCTGTAACAAAAGGGAAGTAAATAATTTACATATTATGACAGCTACAAAATTCAACAATCGTTTGATGACCGCAGAACTGAGAGAGGCTCTGAGTGATTATCCCCTGTATTCACAGGACGCAAAAGGAAAGGATGCGCTTTGCATCGCAGTGTTTCACCTTGGCAATATCCGTTGGTATATCATGGAAGGACAGCCCGAAGGTGAAGATTTCACCCTATATGGTATAGTGGTGGGCTTGCAGGAAACAGAGTACGGCTATATGTCAGCAATAGAGATGGCCGATGTCACTTACGATGCAAGTAAGTACGGACTTGGCTTATTGAAGATAGAACAGGACAGGACTTTTAGACCTTGTGCCCTCAGAGGAATAAACGACGAAGAACTGCAGTCTTTTTTATCAAGACTATATGATGAAAACTAATGTATCACTTAAAAATTGGACACCTATGAAGATTATTGTTATGGATTGTGCAAATGCCCGCATCGATGTTTTGAACGTTCCGGAGAATATGCTTGGAGATGACGTTGAACTTTTCCTTGTAGAACACAACTACTCTTTGAATAACATTTCATGGATGACAGTTCCTGCAGATTATGTCCCGGTGCAGTTTCATGAATTTGGCATGGATGAAGAGAACGGCAAAGAGGTTCATGAACAGCGTGACGCCAGGTTGAAGAACTTCTCAATCTATGATAGTGTGCAGGAGGTAAAGCATCGCGAACAGGAAGAGCTCGTTTCTGCAGTCCGCCAATATGGTGAGAAGATTGCCGATGGCTATGAATGGCACTTTGATGGTGATTGCCCGATAGTGGCAGCGTATGACTATGATGAGCCTTGTGATGTGGTAATCCTTGCAGTGAGGGTCAGCAATGATGGAAGAATAACCATAATAGGCGATGAGAAAAACGACCGGGGCAATGAACATGAGATTGATGCCGATGATATTTTTGCCGGTCACACTGATTTTATTACATCTGAAATTAGATTTAAGTAAAATATATGAGGGACAGATTGTTTGGTTCTGTCCCTCATTTAATCTATACAATTAATAGCCATATTACTCTTGATGTATTCCTGTTCCTTTTATTGTTTGTCTAACTGGCTGTATTATATTCAACCAACTGCTCATCAAAAATCTCCTCACTGTAAATGATGTGTTCATGCCCAATATGCCATTTTTTACATATGGCGCATTGATAAGCGTGCATCTTTTGAATGTCGTTTGGATGTTCTTTTTCCCATTTTACGATTGCTTCAAGTGCGTCCTCTTTGGTGGAATATGCCATTTTTTTCTTGAAAACTATTTCTCCGGTTTGAGGGTCAAACATCCTTTTCCAATGTGTGGAATAACCTCTTGATACGTATTTTATATTTTCAACCTGTCCTATGTTATAGAGTTGATAGGCAGTGGCCCTTTTCATCCAATATCGTTCTCTGTTGGTATTTTCATCAGAACTTCTCTTATTTCTTCTGTGATAAGCCTGACACATCCTTTTTTCTATAATTCTACGGACTTTACGAGAGTCTGATTTACACTCAGTTTCAATGTCAAAATTACGAAGTAGCATACCTTCCTTGAATCGTAATTTCTCCTCAAAAATACGCTTTGTTTCTCCTTTAAATCTCGATTCTTGGCCTTCTTTTTTAATTCGGCCGTTTTGTTTAACTACGTAACAAACCGGTATTGTTTTTTGGGGTTCTATTAGTGATAAAACTTTCTTTATCTTATTCAATAAAGTTTCGTTGAGAGAAGAAGTTATAGCCATGTCGCGAATTTGGTGCATAAGCCTGTTTATTTCCCTTGAATCATTGTTACTTCTAAGATAATGGCCTATCATAGAGAAACTTTCATTAATTCTCCAAGAATCAATTTTTCCAAATCGTTCAATTGATGATTCCCATGCTTTTAAGATGTTTTTTACTGACTTTTCCATATTACTTATTTTTGATTTCATCTCTCTATACCAGCATGTACGAGAAAGGTAAACATGGATTTTAAAAAAAATACATGGCTTTATTTGAAAAGTCTATGATCCATTTGTTTTGTCGCAAGAAAGAGTTGCCCAATATACCTTCGAAATATGGTTCAGAATTTGAAGCATATAAGTCAATGTTATTTGATATGACGGAAAAATTATCTTTGAACACTATCGGGGAGGATAGATAATTAGCTATTTTAAATGTCACATTTAGGATTTTTGTATTTAATTTCCTCCCACAAAGAATAATTGTTGATGTTTCGTTAGAATTGGCCTTTACTTCAAAACCTGAGAGAGAGTCTGCTGCAATTATGTTAGTTGTAGAACCGGTATCAACTAAACAACCGATAGATGAAAAATCGTTTGTCATACAAATGACAGGCATGCCTATTTTTTTTATACCCAATTGAAGTGGATATAGGAACTTGGTAGCTGGAATATTATGCCATTCAGAATTTTTCCATGAGAAAGTTTTATCTTTATAATTAATAATGCACTTGTTTTTGACAAAAAAGTCAACACCTAAGATACCAATAATTGATTGATTTTTCAGAATATGGCTTATATTGGTGTCCTTTATAAATGTATGATTAAACTTATGTTTCCCCAATGAGAATTGTATTTTTGAATTATCACTAGTGCTATTCCCCTCCTCATTTTTTTTGTATTTATTGTGAGTATAGAACAGCAGACTTTTCGTGGAACCTGTATCTAATAGGAAGAAATAATCTTTCTCAATATTAGATACAGATACCAATGAATATCCTTCTGGACTAAAGTGAATCTTTACCGAATTATAGTTATTGCAATTCATGAAATGGATATATTTTCAGTATTTTCTTTTGTGGGTCAATCTCAACTTTTCCTAATCTATTTAAAACATTTTGTCCAAGGAGTAAAGGTGCTTCTTGATTAGGTATAACTGATGCTCTGACATTTTCAATAACTTTCCCCCCAATTCTAAATTTCTTTATCAATAATACTCTTGCTTTATGATAATCTCCTGTAGCATTCTGATAGTTTTCGTAACCCTGAAAATCATTCTGTGAAATATAGCCATTTTTAAGCATATAATCACTTTCTATTGATGATATTGAAACATTTGTACAGCCTGTGTCAAGAACCAGACTGACAGGCATTTCATTGAGAAAACATTTAACTGTATAAGTGCCGCTCCTTCGTAAGGTTAGTGGTATCTCCAAAACTTCTGTAGAGTTCAATGATGTTAATGTAATTTTATCGTTTGACTCTTTTTTGTTCCTAAATTGCTCCAGTAGAAGGTGATATTCTGATGACTTCTTGATATTGTCTAAATCATTATCGGATTCGATATGTTTTATGCGTAAGTATCCGTTTACCAAGCATTTACGTAGAAATAGGATTGCCTCTTCCTGTTTACCCATACGACTATAAAGACATGCAGCATCATAATACACGCCGGCATCTTGACTGTACTTTGCAATGATGCTATCGTTTATTTCAATTGCTTTATTAAAATCACCCAGCCCGACATATGCGTATTGACGACAACTGGATTGTTCTATTCCTTTATCGAGTTCGATACACTTCAAGAATGCTTGTTCTGCTTCCTTTTGCTTATTTAAATAATCTTTTAGAATGAAGCCCTTCATCATATAGCTATACGCATAGGTGTTGTTTAATGCTATACTCATATCATAACATGACAGAGCCGCTTCATAGTCTTTGTCCATCTCTTTTATCCAGCCAAGCATATAATAACAGAAGTAGCCATACTCTTTGTTGAGCTCCATTGCTTTCTTAAAGTCCTGTTCTGCTAAATCAAAATCTTGCAGAAAGAAACTTGAATAAGCCCGGTGATAATAAAAATCTGCATCGGTAGAATCTATTTCTATTGCAATATTCATCAATTTAACAACCTCTTCGTCTTTATACAAATAATCGTTACAGACAGCTGTCAGATAAATTGCCAATAGCTTATTTTCACTTTCGGAATTTACAATAGGAGTAAGGCATTCAATAGCTTTATTATACTGTGATTTCTGCATATATACATGACTTAGAAGTATATTCCATATATCATTCTCTTTTTCCAAAAAGCTTTGTTTAATAATTCTATTAACGACTGTCTGATAGATCGTGTCAGTTAAATTCATAATTTCTGAATATGCTTCAGAGTTGGTGTTATTTTCCTTAAGAATCTTAATGGCATATTCCAAAGCTTGAGTATAATTATTAGCCATACTTTCTACCCGCATCTTCATGATATAAGAGCGTTCTTTGTCAGAGTCCAGCAACTCTCCTTTGTGAATGTATTTGCGGGCTTCATGGAAATCATTATTAAAATAAGCATTACGTGCAATACCATAATAGGGATATGGATTGCCAGAATCTAATTTCATAAGTTGCTCGTAGGTAGAATTGGAATAGTCATAATCTCCTATGTAAAAGTATATATCAGCCAACTCTTCAAAAGCTTGTGGATTGTCTGAATTCAGTGATATAGATTTCTTGTAATCTGATATGGATTTTACGGTATCGCCTAATATAGCATGAATACCTGCTCTATGGTAATATACAGTAGATAAGTCATCTTTGTCTTTTTTTCTTGCATATTCTATTGCTTTATTAAAGAGACTAATAGCTTTTCCGTAATTTCTGTCTCTAAAGTAAATGTAACCAAGAAGATCCAATCCTTTAACAGAATGTGGATTGTTCTGAAGTTCTTTATTCAAATATTCTTTGGCTGTATCAATATCTTCATTAGTAATACACTCTGCAGCTCTTGTTAAGTTGTATGTGATTTCCTGTGAATATAACACTGTATATACACCCTGGAAAACCAATATTATTGATAATATAAAATGTCTCATCGTCATATAGCTCAATTGTCATTCAAAAAATAAAAACAACTATTCCTTGTTTTTTTATAGACTTTTAAAGATAAAACCTCCAATTTTACGCTCTATACCGGAGCGTGTTGTGGGAATACCAGTTCTCTTTGTAAAGGCTCTTTTTAGTTTGGTTACGCCCAATGCTCTCTTAAGAGAAAAGCTAACCCCCGGAATTCTAATATTCTTAGCCATTGTCTGTAAATAAGTTCATGAAGTATTTTAAAACCTCTGATTTAAAGTATTTACTTTCTCCATTTACATGTACCTGAATCCACTCTTTGTTCTCAATTATGGGTAATGCAAACTCCATATCTTTCCATTTCATTTTGAAAATTACTTTTCCTAGGATAGTACCTACAAACAATTCTCCTGTTTCTTCTGTTAATGTATATGCATTACCATTTATCCTAAATAATGCTACAGAACCTAATGATTTAATTTCTTCCATATCAGTATAATAAATTTAAGATGTCACTTGGTGACATTAATAAGTGATCGTATTTAGAATCTAATAATAGCTCTTTTTCTTTTGTCCCCCAACAACATGCTACACTTTCAATTCCAGCAGCATTTGATGCTTGAATATCAATGACTCTGTCACCAAAAGAAATGGCTTCTTTGGCATTACAACCTAATAGCTCTAATGCTCTTTGCATTGATGCAGGATGGGGCTTTATCGGCTTTGCATCATGATAACCGACTATATATTGAGCAGGAATGTTGTAGTAAGAAACAATCCTTTCGATATATGGACGCGGGGTTGTGCTAACTATAGCTACTTTGACATTATTCTTTCTGATGAAATCAAGTACTTCAGCGATTCCATCGTACATTTTTGTCTGGGGAATCATGCTATATGCAAGTTTCCAATTCCGGTCGTGTCTGGCTGATTCCAAGCAAGTTGTATCGACCAATGTAAGATCCAAATCAAAGATTACTTTTTTCATTTTTTTTGTTGAGCTAAGAGTATCTATCTCTTTTTCTGAAAATATGTTCATACTTGTTGATGTCTTTCTATTTACAATTTTAGAATATACAAGATTAATTGATTTTTCCAGTAATTCTGTGTTGATAGGGAGAGCTTTACCTTCATTTATCATTTTGATGTTGCCTTGCGTCTTTCGATTGCAAAGGTCTACAGATTTATTGTACTTGACCATAAATAATGGCTTGTGAGAGGCTATTGTTGCATTTACTGCGTGCATGGTACCTCCGTTCACATCTGTTTGAACTGCTATTGTTGCATAGCTTAATCCTGCTTGAAGCCGGTCTCGTGCTATGAACGCATACCTTCCACACTTTTGTCCGACGTAGTATTCTGAGAGTAATAAGCCACCATTGTCAACAATTCGCCTTGCCAGATCTTGATTTTCCTTAGGATAAATAGATTCCCAATCAAGACTGTTTGCAAGGAATGCTGTGGTAGTTCCACCTACATTCAGTGCACCTTGATGTCCAGAAGTATCACATCCAATAGCAAGACCGGAAACTATGTTATAACCTCGTTTTGCAAACTCTCCTGAAAAAAACAGACCTGCCTTAAAACCGTTTTCTGTTGGTTCTCTTGTACCAATAACTGCAATGCCTGGCTTTTCCAATGCCTTAATGTTGCCACGATAGTATAATACTATTGGAGGATCAAGAGTTCCTTTCTCATCTACACATTCACGAAGTTTTTGTGGAAACAAACTTTCAAAATAGGATATGATTCCTATATTTTCTCTTTCGCATGTTTCCATAATTTTATGTGCAGTCCTGTTAGCCTGAGAAAGTGTTTCGTTGTCAATGTCTGCAAAACGCCCCTTTTTGATGGCACGTATGCATTTTGATAAGTCTTCTATAGAATTGGTATTTACTGATTGAGCAAATTTCAATATCGTTTTGTTGCCTATATTAGGTAACATCTGTAGAGTTATTAATAATTCTGTGTTTAAAGCCATTTCTTTTAATTCTAGATGATTAATTAATTGTCCTGTTTCCTAACCCGATGAATTTTACTTATAAGTATTAAACCCAATTGGGCGTCTATCCTTCACATGCTGTTTTTGCTCTGCATCTATTTTGCTAAACTCTTCTTGCAAAGCATCCTTGATTATGAAGAAAGTCTCAAAAACACTTCTCATATACAATGCCGGTTCAGGTAGTGATGGATGGACAATGATATCTCTTCGTGAGTGAAAAAATATGTTACCTTCGCTATCCGGCTTTGATAAGACAATCGTAGGACCAAAGCTATAGTTCGCTTCGTTGATAGCTTCCTTTATGTTTTTTAGGTCAGGAGAGTTAGTATTTATACTATACCATGAAGGATCCCATATCCGGACATTATAGCCTTGACTTTCGATGAGGAAATTTTCACCCTGATATGCTACAGAAATAGAATTGTCTTCATTAATATTAGGTTGGCATCCCATATCCTTAAAAGCTTCTTGCATTACTTTTAAGACTGCATCTTTAGGCAGAGAACTCATATTCCCGGTGTGTTGTCCTTTGGAATATTGTTCATCTCTCTTATGATTTCTTATTATCGCTATTATGATAACGGTTATAAGAATAATGACAAATATGACTGACTCCATCATATAATACTATTAACCGAATATTAAACCAAAAAGCCATATCACAACAAGAATGCTGATTGCAGTTATAGCTATCCTTGCCAAGCAGCCTATAGCCATCATACCACCGGCAAAAGCACCTCCAGCTGCTCCACTGCCTTTTTCTCCATCTTCAGAGCTCGCAGCTCCGAAGATGGCTCCTATGATGACAGCAATAATTATAATCCAAATCCACATAACCTTTTCTTTAATCAATGTTCCAATATGCATCAGGGTCTCCGTCGAACACATCATCTATGTCTTGATCACTCCAGCCTTCTACATCTTGTGCGTATGAACCGTTGTAACGTTCATAAGTTTCTTCCTCGTAATAGTCAGGTTCGTAGTTTTCTTCCTCATAATAATCTGGAACATAATCTCCTTCCTCTTGAATGTGAGATGGATGATAATCTGGGTTAATTGTTTTTGCTAGGAATAACCCAGTAACGCTTTGAGCTCCATTGGATCTGAGAGCATCTGCAGTAAGATTGAAGGTAGTTCCTCTGGTTATGATATCATCAATCAGAAGGATTTTACGACCGGAAATCTTAGATCTGTCAAAACCAAAACCCTCTATTGGATTACCGGTTTTTCCGGAAAGATAGCCTGATTCTTTGTCATATACATTGTAAATAGCCTTTTGCTCAACATTGTATCCAGCATCTTTAATGGCTGCTGCAAGATTCTTAAAACGGGTAAGGGTCTTTTGAGTTGAGGATGCAGGAATAAAGCATATCGTCCAGCCTTCCTTTTGATTATGAGTTATCTCCTGAATCTTATTCAAAAACATGTTTCTCATGGCATCGGTAAGAATACCGTTTTTAAAGGCATAACACATGTCTCTGTCTTGTTCTTGTTCCATAGTTGCCATGTATCTCTTTGGAAGATACTCAGTGATGTAATAATAATTGTTCATTTTTGTATTTTTTTTGTTGTTTCTATAGATTAATACCAGGATAGTCCTAAAGGATAACATGCACATATAATTTTTTATGCAATATGTCTCACGTTCTCACAAGGATGAATCGTTTTTGCCAGAAATAGGCCGTAAACTTGGTTTGCTCCATTATTTATTAGCTTGTCTGCCGTGAAGCAAAATGTACGTCCACGGGTTATAACATCATCTATCAATATGATATTCATTCCTGCTACATCGGATCTGTTAACATCAAAATCAGCGGCAGGATTAAGCTTTTTCCCTGCTATGTGTCCTGATTCTTCATCAGTTTGCTTTATTATCGTATTGATACTACATGGACATCCTGTTTCTCTTTCAATCCTGGCAGATAACTCTTTGTATCTTTGAATTGTCTTAAAACTGGTAGAAGCTGGGATAAAGCAGACACGTGTGCGTTCTCCTAACACTTTGTCTTTAATTTCTTTTACACATGCTACTATTTTGTTCAGTACGTAATCAGAACTGTGGCCATCTTTGAAATTATACACTGTTCTACGATCTTCTTCTTGTGTCATTGTTGCGTGAAATCTGACTGGAACATATTCCATCAGATAACTGTAATTATAGCTTCCCATTTTTATTTATTTTTTAAATCCAACATATAAATATTTTCACTGTTTAGTTTGGAGGTGATTTCATATTCGCCTTCAGGTAATACTAAATAGATTTTACTGTCAATTCTATCAAGTTCGGTTATATCACCATCAAAAAAACATGGCAGAGAAAAACCGGCTAGTTTCAGCGCATCGCCTGTAATCAGAGCAGATTTGCCTTTTATTACTCCCTCTATAAGTTTTTCATCACCTTTCAAGTCAATTAGTGGCTTTACATTCTTCAAGTCCTGTTTTGATGAATTCTCACCGAAGGGAGTGGTTGTTGTAAATCTTAGCATATCATCTTATTTTGCCTCTTTATACCCCGCAAGTGAATAAGGATAACAGGGAAGGAACACAAAATTTGTATTTTAACATCTGTTAGTAATTTGCGGGAGATGATTGAGATAAATCAATAATAGTTGCTTGATTATCATTAGTTTTGATATAGATTTTTTATTTTTGCAAAAAATACAATAGCTATGACCACAATCATAATACTGATAGTACTGCTTATATTAGCAATGTTAATCATACCATTTACACGTCAACTGGTTTTAGATAAAGAGGAATTGCGTAAAACTCCTATAAATGAAAAGTTTAAAGAGTTGGTTACAATAATAAATAGTACAATGCTCAATAGTGAAGGTGAAATTACCCTTTTCGACGATGATCCACGTCTCATGAATCTTATGTCAGAAAATATGAGAAATATGTTGATTCAGTTTTATTATAGTACAGGAAGTCTTACTATAATTCTGAATTACAAATATTTCCAGAAAGAACTAATACATAAAGAAGTTTACAATAATCTTCGTAATATAACCATATTTACTCAAAAAGACATAGCCCGTAGTTTTATTGAAGTATGCAATAAAAAAATAGCTGAACATCAGCAAATGGTTATGAAAAGTCAGACTGCAGCTATGCCATATGGCTCTGAAAATGTTAATATAGAAGGAGATACTACAAGTTTTCTGGCATCGCCCTATGAAGATTTGTCTCTCAGACAGAAACGTTCTGTTATAAATTTACTTTATATAATAGCTAAACACAAAGGGTTAAATGATAATGAAATTGGAGAATTAACTTCTATCAATCAACAGGCTGTAATCCTTGGTTTAAGATTAGATGATTGCAAACGCCAGTTTATGCAAGATGGTAATAGCGAAATTTCCATAGTTAATGACTTGAATGGTATTGATGAAGGTTGTATGTCATCTATCATTTTATCAGTGATGCAACTTATTCATGATTTAGCTAAATCTCCAGATGATTTAGATCAAGAGTTTGAAGAATACGTTAATATGCTATTTGAACAAATGGGATATTCACAGCAAAGGATAGAAAATGTCATCAGAAAAATCTCTCTATTGGGGAAAACATTTGGCTTATGAAAAAGAATATATTGCTGATTTTCTTATTACTATATATATTTATTCCGATAACAGCAAAAAATCGATGTCTACTCATTGGGATTGGTAACTATCCAGAAGGAAGTGGCTGGAGAACTATCAACTCTGTGAATGATGTGAATCTACTTGAACAAATTCTGTCCAAAACATTCTCTGTTTCTAAGCTTATAGATGAAAATGCAACCCATGATGCTATTATTGGGGCAATCACCTCACTAACAGGTGAGGTGCAATCGGGTGATACTATATTGATTCACTTTTCTTGTCATGGACAGCAGATGCTTACACATCAAAAAGATGAGCCGGATGATTTGAATGAATCATTGATACCTTATGATGCTTTAAGTACCAAAACAAAATCATATTATGGACAAAATCATCTGGTTGATGATGAAGTAAATAAACTTGTACATTCCTTGAGGCAGAAAGTGGGCACTCATGGTCTTGTTGTAGTTACGTTGGATGCTTGCTTTAGCGATTCAATGAACAAAGGAGATAAAAATGATGGGAATGTTATCTATAGAGGATGTTATGATATTTTTGGAAGTAACGAAGTATCTAAAGACAGCCTTGTTTCATTAGAAAATAAGAAAAAGTTGGATAGTGATGTCCATATAGAAAGATTAAAAGATTGTGGTGATGTTGTTTTTCTAAGTGCCTGTAGATCTTATCAAAAAAATATGGAAACAGTAAAGGAGGGAAAGGGATATGGCTCTTTGTCTTATGCCATGTATCTTGCCTCTGCAAATGTTGGTTTCAGCAACATAGAGAAATGGATAGAAAATGTAAAAGAGGTGATGGGCGAAATCGTTTATACTCAGGTTCCCCAGGTAAGGAGCTCATTGGATCTTGGAGGCAGTAGCTCTCAATCACAGAACTTCTCAAATCCAGATGAAAATAAAGATGATTTAAATTTATATCTTTATGTTACTATCTTTTTAGTTATCGCAATAATCGTATCTATTATCTTATGGAAGAAAAAATAATAAATAAGCCTCCTTTTACCTTAACTCTACAGTTATTCATCTTTATGATGATTGTTATAGTAAAAATTGAAGGCTTAGTAAGCAATCTAAACGGGCTATGGTGGGATAATATAGGACAAATATCGTTGGACCATTTTATTGCGTCATGGTTAGTTGATTTACTTGCTTATGGATATTGTATAGTGTCAATATATAAGGCATTACAAGGTAAACCGTACAGCGTAGCGATGCTTAAATTCAGTTCTATCTATATATTAATCCAGTTGATATTCACTGCATTAAATAATGCTGGTTCAATTATACCGCATTTACCTTATATCTTTGTCCCGATAATCGTAATATGTGGAATATTTATAGTCTATCTTTATCGTTCTAAAAAACTCAGGAATTTTATACCATTAGAAACAAGAACTTTTGGAATTTATGGTTGCTTGGGATTGGCTATTTATATAATGTCTGTAAGTGGTGCTATGTATTTTGAACTTCGACCAATTATTAAGCGATATAAAAGCTTACCGGTAAATGTAAAGGAAGTTTCTTTGCAAAAAGGAGAACTGACTGATGGACTGATCGTTTTTAAGCCACTTCCAAATTGGAAAACAGACACCATAACAGGTTCTTTCGAAGATGGATTTGTATATTATTATAATGATGAAGAAGATAATAAAATAATGGTAAGTAGCTTTATGCAAGAATCCTGTAATAATAGAGTCGATTATAATGCAATTGTTGCAAGCTTGTATAAAATCATAAAGGATAAAAGTACAATACATGGTGAAGTTACATATGCTGATTCAATAATAAATGACGCACAATTCTATTCAAATACTTATGAAATTATAGATTATAAGGGTGAGCATAAATATTGGACGGTATCTGCACTCGTCCCCAAGAACTTTTGCAAGATGACGATAGTATCTTATTTTCAGAAAGATGGATACAATAAATCCATTTCGGAGTCAAAAGCTTTTATGAATGGAATATCATTTGATTTAAAACAGTGAGTTGTCATGCATCAATGTATAAATCAAATAAAAAATGGCTACCAAAAGAACTAATTTAACTAGTTGCCAAAGCAATGGAGACAAGAATATCTGCAAAGTTCTATCCTTTAAAGAAGATCCCAAACTCTTCTTTAAAACACAATGATCATACATTAGTATGAATATAAACAAGCAGGCCAAAATGTGAATGGCAAATTTCACTATATAAATAATCATGGATACAAAATTATGAAAATAAATAGAGTAAGACCAGAAAATAGGAATAATTCTAATATAAAGAATAATCTTTTCCTTAATATCTATTATTTTTTAGTATTCTATAGATATATTATTTTCATTATCATTGGTTTAGCCTTGTCTGCCTTTGTTATCTTGTTCTTTGCTGATTGGGTTGCGCCAAAAACGATGAAGAATATTGATAAGAAAACTACGCTTCAAATTTTTGATCAATTACAGGAGGCTAACCAGCATCATGAAGCCATTATTATTATGGAAGCAAAAGGCGATATATTGAAAGACGATCCAAATGAAATTGTATACAAATCAAAGTTGGCAGATTCATATATTCATGTTGGTGACTATAGTAAAGCTGAGAAGGTTTTACTTGATGTATGGAATAAATTGCCGGAGTATTTGAAGTCGGAAAAATTCTCTGATATGAAAGATAAAGAACGACTTTCATCTTTTCTCATGTTTGGGCTTTCAAGAACTATATACCAATTTTATGAAAAAATAGGTGATAAGAAGAATCAGATAAAATACTTCAATATTTATAAACATTACTATGACAAATCTGAAGTCGACATTGATTCTCTTACTATTGCTCTTTATAATTCTAAGACCTGGTTCCAAAAAAAGGAAGCATTTAATTCCAAGGAACTTATTGAATATGATTCTATTGTGGTGTCATATGAATTAGATCAGGCAACGGCGGTTAGTCATATGGAGGCTTTTGTTGATAAAATTTTAAACAGAAAAGAATATAGTCCTGCTTATAAAGTAAAATGTCTGAACAAATTGATTAAATGGCAGCTGGATGCAAATAATCTGATGGGGGCTTATGAAAGAATTGAACAGGCTGTCAGTCAAGTAAAGCTGATGAAGATGACAGGTGAATATATAGGTTTAGGGGAACTTTCTGATTATTGTTATGCGGTTCACGATATTGAAATGAGTAAATCTCTATACAGAAGATATCAGAACTATCTGGATGAGAACTTTAAAGAGAACGATTATGAGTATATCGCAAATTATGTGAGAAAATTTCGTTATCTGGAAGAAGATAAACAGTGGGATAAACTTACAACTGAGGTGATTGATTATTGCAAAGGTATGAGAAACCAGATAGCTAAGAATATACCAACTATGACAGAGGAACAAAGGGAATACTTCTCTAAGCAATTTGATTTTGCTTATAGGTATGCCTTTGAATTGCTTCAGAAGCATCCTACAGACAAGCTGGCCGCTACTTGTTTTGATAATGTAACTTTCAAGTCCGGCTTGCTGCTGAGATCAAATGTAGCATTAAAACATAGTATAGAAAATCTCAATGATCCTCATCTGACAGCATTATATACTGAATTGATGGACTGTCAGAAGGAGTTGATTTTTCAGGAGGTCATAAATAAGCATTTCTTTAGTCAGCAGACAAAACTTCGAAACAAAATAAATGAGATTGAAAAAGAGTTGGCTTTAGCATCAACTGATTTTAAAAACAAAAATAACATAGAGGAGAAAACATGTTCTAATATTGGCGAAAGACTCTCAAAATCAGAGGCTTTAGTAGAATTCATAGAACAGGATGGTCATCTGTTCGCATTGGTCCTAAAACATGATAAAGACGTTGAATATGTACCAATTGGTGAGGTTAAGGATATTGAAAATAAACTACAACGAAACATTTATGAGGTATATCATGATAAAGAATTTACTCACTATTTGTATGCAAATGTAGGTAAGCTCATAAATAACTGTTCTACTGTATATTATATGCCAGTTGGATTGTTTAATCAAATCGCAATTGGAACATTATATTCAGGAAACAACACTTATTTGTGTGATGCTAAAGATTGGAAACTTCTGTCTAATCCATCTGTAATCGTGAATGAAGAATCTCCAATTTCTTTATCTTCCGCTACGAATATGGTAACACTGTGGGGAGGTATTGACTACGGAGGTAATGCTAACTTTTCAGTTGCAGATACTGTTAAACGTGCTTCTATAAAACGTGGAGAAACATTGAGAAATCTTAGATATGCTTATCAAGAGGTACTTGATATTTCATCTATGTTCAACGAAAATAATATAAGAAATATTTTATACACAAATCATGAAGCGACAGAGGGTGCCTTTAAAAAGCGTAGCGGAGCTAAAGATTACATAGTACATATATCTACACACGGATTCTTTAAGGACAATATGAATGAGTCGAACCAGATGTTGCAATCCGGACTGTTCTTTGCAGGTGCCAATAAATATTGGAGTAATGATACGTTAGATATAATCAAAGGGCAAGAAGATGGTATATTATATTCAGATGAAATCTCAAAAATGAATTTATCCGGTTGCTATCTGGCTGTTTTATCTGCCTGTGAAACAGGTTTGGGATTTGATGAATCGAGTGAAGGTGTGTATGGTCTGCAGAGGGCATTTAAATTAGCCGGAACTAATTTAATACTTATGAGTTTATGGGAGGTTGATGACAGAGCAACCAATATGCTTATGACAGAATTCTATCGAGATTTAATAACTTATAACGATGCAGATAAAGCCTTAAAAGAGGCCCAAAAGAAGGTTCGGGATTATTATCCATCACCGGAAGATTGGGGAGGGTTTGTTCTACTTCATTAAAAGATATGAGGAACTTATAGGTGTGCCAAAGGATTTGAATAATGGATTTGATGACTTGCGTTACATATTTCTTATGATGGAGTTTGTTTGTAAGAAATCTTCTTCTGTTAAGAAATTGAAACGTCTTTTTCCTAATCTGACTAAAATAAAATTGTGCCAGAAACTACCATTGTGATTCTTAAGTCCGTTACTTCCTGGAAACGGATTACTACAGAAGTCCATATTTTCTTTTAGCCTGCTCTTATCTATATTGGGTAGATTTGTTTTCATCAGTGTTTCATACACCTCGTATGCGTCTTTATAGTGTTGGATTTCTATAAATGCGGATGATAAGCGTAACATGACATTTGATGCAGTATAGACATTCTCTTGATTAATGAGCAGCTCATGCTTTAAATACTCAGTCATGACTAAAAAATACTTGTATTTACGTCTGAATTTAAAATAGGAATAAATCCATATCAGAAATACTACTATCAGAATAATGGTCATAGCATAAAAATTAAAAGTTACACATTTATCTTTTATTGATAATTCATAAGATATGATGGTACAAAAATAAATACATAATGAATTTTATCAAAAGTAATCCAAAGGAAAGTCGATAAAATCTTGTACTTTTGTGTTATTAATGTATTATATTCAGTATTTCAAGTTGTATAATGGCCACTATTAAACACAT
>UMKV01037059.1_pt1 | contig 17631 bp, 15 predicted proteins | sample 1966381 | NCBI WGS metagenome assembly UMKV01 (sample SAMEA4836182, study PRJEB28245) | human gut metagenome | biome: gut microbiome; material: fecal sample | place: Denmark | collected 2008
ATCATCAACTCCTGGTGTGAAAAAAACACAGAAGGTCTGATCCCGGAGATCATAACCCCGGACCTTATCAGCGACAGTACCGGACTGTGTTTAACCAATTCCCTGTATTTTGAGTCCGGATGGAGCGGGGAGCCATGGGATGTTTCTGAGACGGAAGAAGAATTTGGGGATAATGAAAAGACCAATTACATGACATGTACAGGAGACCGGTATTATGAGAACGACAAAGCTGTTGCATTTGGCAGGGACTACGCTAACGGATTAAGTTTCATAGGTATCCTGCCAAACGATCAGGGCGATTTCAGCCTTGAGGATCTGGGTATTGGAGAACTTCTGAAATCCCTGCCAGAGTATGACGAAGTCCAGTGTAAGATGCCAAAGCTTGAGTTTGAGACTACTGCTGTATTAAATGATATGCTCTCAGGTCTGGGACTGGACAATATATTTTCCAGCAATGCTGATTTCTCCGGTATTGCAGACCGAAACGTAAATGTGGATACTATACTACAGAAAACAAAACTGGAGCTGGATGAAAACGGCACGAAAGCAGCGGCAGTGACTGCTGTCATCATGGAATGCATGTCAGCCGCGGAGGAGGATGAGCCGATCATCAAAACTGTGGAACTTACCCGTCCATTTGCCTTCCTGATCTATGACAGTAGTAATGATGAAATACTATTTATGGGAAAAGTAATGACTGTTTCCAGATAAAAAGAGGGATGCAATGTGCATCCCCTTTTCATGATCAGCCTCCAAATGCCAGATTTTTAAACAATGGTTTTTTATAAGCTACTATCCGTTTTATTCCTTTCACCCAGCCAAATTTTCCATTGTATTCAACTCCGACCAGAAGTGTCTTCCGATTGTAATAAATCTTTGTTATTTTTATTTTTGCACCTTTTTTGATTGAAAATGCCCTGTCTTTTGTAGTGATGTCATTGTATGCCGTCAGTTTTCTGGCAGGGCTGACATATGAAGTCCTGAGCATTTCATGCCCGGTGGTATACCTGTCGAGAGCTGCAACGTCATATACATTGTGTCCTTTTCTCTTAATATCTCCATCCTTGTATACAAAGACACATGGTTTTAATCTGGTAAACCCGGTAGATCCTGTCATTAGAGAATATTGGACTGTAAAAGTATTACCCGAAACACTGAGATCACTCACGCCGTACAGCCATCCGTAATCGCCAAAATCAAGGTTGATGGACTTTGGCTTGCTGTTTTTATAATAAACAATAGTAGCCTGAGCAAGCTCATTTACACCATAGCTTTCGATGAATAAGAATGGAGTACCATTCTCAAATCTGCAGTAGCGGACAGTCGGATCATACTCGATCGGAGTTTTGTCTTTGTAGATGGTCTTTCCGTTAACAATGACAGACACATATTCATCAAATGCCCATTTTGTCTGTATTGAGTCTTTTTTGTTGTCCCCTGTGATATCGTAGCTTTTACACGGTCTTTTGGTGTTGATGGTCTGCATTGTGGAAGCCTGTACTCCAACCGGTTTCATGCAGAACAGTACCGCACAGACAAGCAGCATCAGGGCGGCAAATTTTACATTTTTCGACTTTTTCATAAAAAAATTTCTCCTTTCTTTTATCTGTCTTAATTGTAGTACTATCAAATGGCAAAGTCAATCTGCGGAAAACAATTCCCCCACAATTTCCCCAACTTCTCAGCCATCTGCCTGTGTTATTTTTTGCATCCCTTATACGCATACAATGCCCCGAAAAAAGATTAAACTGCTGGTATTTTGTACAACGCAAAATGTCGAAAAAGGCAGGTATTTTGCGAACTGTTTTTATGGAGAAAACAGAATATCTGAAGTATGATAATCATACACACAAAAACACATAACAGGAGGTTCACACATGGACGCAAACACAGTATACGAAATGGTAATGAGAGCAATTACAGAAGATGAGGCTTCAGAAGAGTACGCAAAAATACAGGATGAGTTTTCAAAAGACTCAGAATGCGACAGGCTGTATGGAGAAATATATGAAGCTAAGCAGTATATCAGCCAAAAACTACATAAATCAGGAGAAGAAGATCCTGATGTGGAATTAATCATCAATCATATGTTCGACATTTGCCGTATAATTAGCATCAAAATGTTTGAATATGGTGCAAAAGCGGTATAAAAATGTATACATATAGGCAGCCTGCAGATGCAGAGCTGCCTTACTTATTTCTGAATTTTTGATTCAAACCTGACTTTGTTGTCATGGTGGAAATCCTGCCTGTTAAGTGCGGGGCTTTCTATTTTTCCTTAATCTCCGCGGAATCACGAAAACGCCGCGGAGATTTTTGATTTTTAAAAAATCATAATTTCCAGTAATAATGCGGATTTGACGCTATTCTTAACTTTAATACTGCATCTTAACTTAAAAAGAGTTATATTGCAAAAAATAAGTTAAGATTTTTTTCGTACAAAAAGAAAAGTTTCCCGTTCTGTCATATTATTAAAGAAAAACAGAAGGGAGAAAACAAATGTATAGTAATCAGTCTCCGCAGACAGCATATCAGCAGTTTTATAATAACATGCCATCTTATCCTCAAAACAACCAACAGGTTCCAGGTAAACAGACTATGGTAGAAAAATATCCCCTGCAGATCTGGGTAGCTGCCAGAGCAGGAATGTCTTTGACCTGCGCCGCGGACCTTAATGTCCCGGGAGAAGGGGATACAAAAAATTCGCCAATGGAACTGCACACCGGTTATTCCGTATTCCGTATGGCCATCGCCTCTTCGGAAAAGGGAAGCGTGGTTGCCAATATCCCGGCTAATGACATACCGTATCTCCTGAACCAGTATCAGTTCCAGCGAAACATATTAAACCGGCAGGCAATGAGCAAGCCAAATACCCCGGCCTATACCGTCCCGATCAAAGAAAGGAACTGCAAGAACCGGACTGCCGCGGAGGTAGTGCAGATGGAAAACGGGCTGAACATCCTTACGAACGCGAGAAAGTTTTTTGCAGCCAATTTAGACAGATACCCCAAAAATAAACAGATGGTAGAAGCCATAGATGAAGCATTGTACCTGTATCAATCACATCGTCTTTCCCAAACCATCAACCTGCCTCCGCTGTATTCTTCCCCAGTCAAACCAAAATCTACTGCGGATAAAAACAACAGGCGTACCGCTTACTCAATCTCAATTTCAGGCTCCTCTTCCTTAAGTGTGGACTGGACCTTTGAAATCTTTAACTGCAAGGCATTTTTAAGGGATATGGGAAAGCTGAAGACCGTGGATGTGGAACATGCAGAAGATAAAAGGACGCTTACCTTTAAAGTGACCCAGCAGGAAATGGATCTCTTCATCTACCGGCTGCAGTCCACCCTGGAGAACTTTGAAAGAATGAACTTTTCAGGACAGTACAAAATTGCAAAAAAACATGTTAAATACAGCAGGGAGGTGCCGGTATGACAGAAAATCCATATAAGACTATGACATTTGATGAGTTAAAAGCAGTGTATGCGGATATCCAGGAATCAGAAAAAAACGGCAGGAGAGCGGATAGTCTCCTTCCGTACGCAAAAGAGCTGAGAGAAAAGATCGGAGCAAATGAGATCAGCCTGCGAGAGACACTGGATATCGCAAAAAAAGAATATTATGAAGAGGTTGCCAGGAGATACTTCTACTACTGAAATGAGAGGACACCAAAAAGACCATTCAGATGGTCTTTTTATTGCCCGGAAATCAGATGTTTTCCGTACCAGAAAAAGGAAGTGTCAAAAGATAGTAGTATTTCAGGTAGAACAAATGAGAGGAGAAAATATATGTCTGATATTTTAAATGGTTTGAACCCGCAGCAAAAAGAAGCAGTCATGCATACCGAAGGCCCGCTGCTCATCCTTGCAGGCGCAGGTTCCGGAAAAACAAGAGTTTTAACCCATCGTATTGCCTATCTGATTGAAAACGGGTTTGCAGAACCGGAGGACATCCTTGCCCTGACTTTTACCAACAAAGCAGCAAAAGAAATGAAGGAAAGAGCAGCTTCCCTGACCGGCAAAGCCGCGGATAAGATGCTGATCACAACCTTCCACTCTGCCTGTGTAAGGTTTTTAAAAAACAGGATGATGCTTCTTGGATACAAACGTGGGAACTTTGTCATCTATGATACCGATGAACAGAAAAAAATAATAAGGACTATTTTCGAGGAAACAGGTTTCCAGGGAAGATATCCGGATATCAGAGTATACGATGTCATCAGCTTTATCTCTAAGCAGAAAGAAAAAATGCTCGGACCGGATGAACTAGAGAGCATCTATCCGGATTACCCATTGATCACAGTCTACAAAGAATATGAGCGGATCCTCAAGAAAAACAATGCCCTGGATTTCGATGACCTGTTATGGAAGACCGTCCAGCTGTTTGAGAATTACCCGCATATCCTTCATTCCTACCAGGAGCAGTTCAAGTACATCATGGTCGATGAGTATCAGGATACAAACCTTGTACAGTTCAAGATCATCAGTATGCTGGCGGATAAATACCAGAACCTCTGTGTAGTCGGAGACGATGACCAGAGCATTTACAGTTTCCGCGGAGCTGATATCCGCAATATCCTGGAATTCGAGAAGGAATTTCAAAATACAAAGGTGATCAAGCTGGAGGAAAATTACCGCTCCACCAAAAACATCCTTTCCGCAGCCAATGCGGTGATCTCCCATAATCAGGAGAGAAAAGAAAAGAAACTCTGGACACAGGGGGAAGAGGGGAACAAGCTGCGGACCATTACTCTGCCAGATGCCACAACAGAAGCGAAGTTTATCGTATCCGAGATCGAACGGATGCATAACAGGGAAAAGGCTGATTATAAGGATTTTGCCATCCTTTACCGTACCAATGCCCAGTCCCGCCTCTTCGAACAGTGTCTTACAATGAAGGATATCCCGTACCGCCTCGTGGGTGCCTTAAGTTTCTTTGAGAGAAAAGAGGTCAAGGATATGCTTGCTTATCTGCGCGTCCTTATCAACCCGGATGACGATTTCGGACTGGAGCGGATCATCAATGTCCCACGCCGCGGGATCGGTGCAGTGACAATCAAAAAGCTGAAAGAGTATGCGTTCCGAAATAACCGCAGCCTGTATGATGCAGCCTGCTCTGCGGATGAGATCTTATCAAAGACAGCCGCGGATAAATTAAAGGGATTTGCTGCAATGCTGAGGAAAATGACCGAAGAGTCAAAATACCAGACGGCAGATATGACCATCAAGATGATCCTTCATGAAACGGATTTCTTTGCAGATTATCCACAAAAAAGCGAGGAGCTGGAAGAACGAACAGAGAACGTCTATGAACTGATCAATATGGCCACTGACTACAGCAGGAAAACAAACCATGAGGGAGCAGAAGCCATTGAAGGATTCCTTACAGAATCTGCCCTGACATCCGGAATTGACTCTTTAAAGGACGACGAGGACGGTGTAGTATTAATGACGCTCCATGGCTCCAAAGGACTGGAATTTCCACATGTGTTCATGGCCGGTATGGAAGAAAACACGTTCCCGGGATACCGGGCGATCAACAGCACGGATCCAGCTGCCATGGAAGAAGAGAGACGTCTTTGCTATGTCGGCATCACCAGGGCAAGGAAGACCCTGACGCTTACCAGTGCCGCCCAAAGAATGAATTATGGAAAAACTTATGCCATGGAGGTCTCCCGTTTCATTGACGAGATCCCCAGGGATCTGGTTGACCATATGGCGGTCCGGTGGTAAAAAAAGTGAATTCGAATTCACTTTTTTCTCCTGCCAGAGATGGCAGGATTTTTTTTATAGATTTTTTTCCATATTAGGTACATCAAAGGAGGTTTAATTGAATGACAGATTTATTTAGAACAGATTTTTCCGCGGGGCTCCCGCTTCAGATTTCAAAGCATATCGCAAGACTGGTTTCCGGAAACCTGCTTGCCGTCGGAGGGACTGCGGATGAAGTACGGGACCTGATCGTCCTGAATCTTCTTGCTGCAAACGGATCCTATCTTGTCTTGGATTATAACGGGAAGATCAGTGAAGCAACCGCCGGCAGGATGAAGGCAAAGGGGTACCAGGTCTATGAAGTGGATCCACTTAATAAGAAATACTGCTCCTGTGTCGAACTGCTCGTCTGCAAGCCGAAGATGTTTTTTGAGGATAAGGTTGTGATCTATCTGAAACATCCATGCCCCTGCAGTACCCCGAGGTTCGTTGATATGCTGTTAAGGGGCAAATATCTCCACGGACAGCATCTGACACTGATCGCTAATGGTTTTGATCCAGATTATTCCTACATGTGGGACAAAGGATACGATGAAAGCCAGCTCTCTGCATTTGTACATATCGACAGCCTGGCTGATGCTGATGAGACAATCATCAATTCCTGTGACTATAAGCTGTTTTTAGATAACAGTGATGATTCTTCCATCTCTTACCTGAATAAGATCATCCCTGTATTTGCCAGCTTTAAGGATATCAACCTTGCAGATTACCGGGATGTAAAAACCAGCCATGGTTCCGCAGCAGTTGATGTGAAGATTTTAGAAGAATTCCGGGACATGGATAAAGACGACTGCCTTTTTGTGGAGAATGGAAAGACCTTTATTTTTGATAAAAAGAAGACCTGGAAGCCGGAGATCGAGGAGGGTCTGAAGCCGGACCATACGGGACAGTTACTTGCCGCACTTTTAGCTGGTACAGCTGCCGGGATCCTGCTCTTTATGACTAAACGAAAAAGATGATCCAATATGGGCCGGAGTTTCTGGTCCTTATTTGGAGGAAAGGATACTATGCTCTTTCTTAAAATACTCCGGATACTCAATGGAATATTTGTAATATCTGTAGCATTAAGTGCTACTGCACGTATATTCCCCATTTTTCGAAATAAGAGGACGGTGATGGTCAATCTGTTTGTGCTTGGTATGGCAGGGATACTTACCTCACTGCTCTTTAAACAGTTTTCCATGGTCTGCATCAGCCTGGCTGTCTCCCTTCACCAGCTGTATACGCTGGAAATGTACCAGCGGGATGCCCGGCTGAGAAAAATAAAAAAAAGCATGCTGCGGATGAAAAGAAGGATCGACCGGCTGGAAAGACGGATCGGAGGTGACGGGGATGTATGAATCGGGGAATGCTCTCCGCGGGATCTTTCTTACCGCTTTTGTTGCTTTACTGCTGTTTTCCTCTTTTATTTTCTGCTTTCATCTGGAAAGGCCGGATGCCATGACGGTAGAACCGGAGATGACAGGGTATTATTTTTACCATCCGGATATCGCCGTCTTTCATCCATCGGAAAACAACGCCGCTCTGACGGCGAAGGATCCGACGGCAGCTGGCTCAACTGCTGGTTCAACGTCTGCAAATTCGATGGCTGCTAATTCGACGGCTACAGGTTCGACGGATGCAAGTCTACCGGCTGCAAGTCCAGGTGAATGGTGGGTTAATTTCTCTACCCTTGGGATGCTCCTGTCATCCTGTGTCTGTCTTGCCTGTATCTGTTTTGCAGAATACGAAAGCTATATGTGATTTTATCAATCCTCTTCATTTTTCATTTTATCTTAAAACCAAAAACGAAAGGGGATTTTTTTATGAAAGAATATGACCTGGAAAAAATCAAGGAATGCGTCAGCATGGAAGATATCTGTGATATACTTGGCATAGAGAAACGAAGGATCGGAGGACTGACTTCTGTCCTTTGTCCGTTCCATGATGACCAGAGGTTCGGAAATGCCTTTATCAGAAAAAATAACAAGATCAAATGTTATGCCTGTGATACAGCGGGGGATATCTTTGATGTCTATATGCACCAGACAGGGCTGTCCCTGCAGGAAGCTGCAAAGGAGATTTCTGAACGGTTCGGCCTTGCGGACGTAACGCTACAGAAAAGATCCTCCGGGATGCCGCTCAGCCGGGAAGAACTGACTGCAATCGGTCTGCTGACCGGAGACAGGAAACCGGAAAGATACCCGGAATCCGTACTGGAAGCACCGGAAAAAAGACTCGGGTATACTGTCAATAAAGAAACCACTCTAGGTTACTCAAAACGTACCAGAGAGGTTGTCGCAGTTGTTGATGATTACGTACTTAGTAAAAACGGACAGCCAATGTACAAACACCTGGCAGACCTTTATGAATCAGATAAAGGAACCTTTTACTGGATGGTACGCAACAAATGCCGCGAATATTATAAAAAATACATTGCGGCAAAAAATACTATTTCTGTCCTCCAAGAGGAGATCCAGAACGATTTTTTGGATTATCAGATGTCAGTTGTCAACAAAAAACTTGCACTGATCGAAAGTGCATACAAGAAGGCTGAGAACCGAAAATACCACAGGTCACAAAGAAAGACTGCTTAAAGACGGGAGGAATCATCCTCCCTTTTTCATAGGAGGAATTTTATGTTATTGTATATAGCCGAGAAGCCTTCCACCATGATACTGGTGAAAAAGGCTTACGAAAGATCAAATAAACCCTGCGGGGACATCACATTCGTTGCCCTTGCAGGCCATGTCTGTGGACTGATGGAACCCAAAGAATACAGCCAATGGAATTTGAAATGGAAGGACCTGAGGCTTCCGATGGTGCCTGACAATTTCCGCATCAAATCCATCAAGCCGGATCTGGTAAAAAAGATACGTGATCTTATAAAGTCCGGGGATTACGAAGGCATCATCGTCGGCACCGACAGTGATGTGGAGGGGAACGGGATCTATGCCCTTTTGGAAAAGAACCTGCATCTGGAAAAGATGAAAGCATACCGTTTCTTTGAGACCGACCTGACAGACAAGGGGATCATGGATTCCTTCAAAAACCTGACGGACTTCCATACCTGCCCCAGGGATGTGGGTATGACGCAGGCATTCTGGATCCGGGCACAATTTGACTGGCTGATCGGGTTCAACCTCTCTGTCGCATATACCGTCAAGACCGGCATGCTCATGAGGGTGGGAAGAGTAAAGGCGCCTACCCTGAAGCTGGTCTATGACAATTGTAAAGCGATCGATGAATTTTCCTCGAAAAGTTCCTACCTTCCGGTCATCCAGACAAAAGATCCGGAAATGGTAGCGACACTGGTCGATGAAGAAGGAAAAGACCTTGCCTTCCCAGAACTGGAAAAAGCTAAAGAACTGGTAAGCGGTCTTGGCCCGGAAGCCATTGTAAAGAAAACAGAAAAAAAAGAAACCAAAAAGCCTCCGCAGCAGCTGTACAAACTCTCAGACATCCAGGTGGAGGCAGGACAGAAGTACGGGTACTCCCCGGATGAGACACTGCAGGCTCTGCAGTCATTATACGAGACGCACAAGGTCATGTCCTATCCGCGTACCGACGGAAAACATCTTTCTTCTGAGAAAGCAAAAGAATTTTCTTCCCTGCTGCGGACGGTATCCGCTGTTCCGGGGATGGAACCATATCTGTCTTCCATCACCCCTGAAGCCATCAAAAAGACGGCGGCAAACAAGCGATACGTAAACGATGAGGAAGTTAAAAAAAGTTCCCATGGTGCCCTGATCCCGACAGGGAAGATCCCAGATTTTTCCAAAATGTCTGAAATGGAAAAAAATGTATGCATCATGGTCTATAAGCGTTTTCTGGCGATCTTTCTTCCTGACCTGGTGGAAGAGAAGAGAAAGTATCTCCTCGATGTGGATGGGAGTTTATTTGTGAGCAGGGGTTCTGTTATCAAAGACCGGGGCTTTACAGCCATCTTTGACACGAAGATCAAGGAACTGCGCCTGCCGGATGTATCGGAAGGACAGAAAATAGGGATCGCCCAGAAAGGGATCCATGAAGTCGTGACCAGGCCACCCAAACGGCTTACCGAGGCTACACTGGTAGATGCCATGGAAGACATACAGAAATACATGACAGACCGGGATCTGAAAAAGATCATGAAGGAAGCCAAGGGAATCGGGATGCCTTCTTCCAGAGCCCAGATCATCAAAGACCTGATCACCACCGGGTACATGGAGGTAAAAGGAAAAGGACTTTATATCACCCAGTCCGGAAAAGATTACATTGAATATATAGGAAACCATAGTATCGTCAATCCGGAATTATCCGCGGAGTGGGAAACCCACATCAAAAATGTCCGTCAGGGAACAGAAGCCTATGAACCTGTCCGGGAGCAGATCTTAGGATATGTGGACCAGACCGTCGATGAGGTCATGAACCGGAAATTTGAAGTATATGAGAAGAAGGCATCCGGTCTCACCTGTCCTCTCTGCGGAAAACCATTGAGAAAGACAAAATTTGGTTACGGATGTACCGGGTACCCAGAGTGTAAATTTCTGCTCGGGGAAGTGGCTCACAAAAAGCTTACAGACAAACAGATATCCGATCTGCTCACAAAAGGACAGACAGGGGTGATCAAAGGATTTAAGAAAAAGGACGGTGGAAAGTTTGATGCGATATTAAGGTTAGAGAATGGGAAGATTGCTTTTGCTTTTCCGCCGCGGAACTATTAATTTTTAATGTTTTTTCCAGATCTGGCGCCGGCTCTGGGTGTCAGGAAATTGACCGCTTCGGCGGTCTTTTTTTTGTGTTTTTTTCGATAGTGTAAGCCTGAGTTTTTGTCATATTACGGACAAATAATAAATCTCAAGGAGGACTGTATTATGAAATTGCGTAACCTAAAAACATGGCTTCCAGGCATGATCCTGGGACTCTCTCTTCTGGCAGCAGTGCCAGTCTCCGCGGATATTACTAATTCTGGTAGTACCCCCCCCCGATAGAATTTTCGAAAGCAAGTAATACGAATGATGTAGCTGCGGAAACGGGATCTCAGAAAAGCAATGATTCCGAGAAAGTATATGATTTTAAGGATTCCAAAACTTCCGGTGTAGTAACTGTTACCAAATCGTGGGATGATAATATGACTAATGACGAACGGCCGGTACCGGATGTTTCTATCAGTACGGAAAACCAGGCAAAAATCCACTGGGTTATACCATTACTTATCATGGAAATGGGCTTACTTTCGCAGATGGAAACTCAGAAAATGAAATCATTGTAAATAATTCTGGAAAAATTGTGTCCGGACAGTATAAACTTCCTGGAAATACTGCTGTTACATGGTACTTAGATTCTCAATGTACTTCAAAAATTGAAACAGATAATAATGGCTTACCTTTATCCGGGATTTTCTCTGACTTAGACTTATACGCTAAACCGAAAACATTTCTTCTTAAGGGATATAACTCATCTGAAGACTTGAATGAGTTTTCTTACTTAATTCCATCTACGGCAACTTCTATTGTATTTACAGCTGAAGCAATGCCAACATCTGCAGTCCTGATTGACGTAGATGCAGATGGAGATGGCGGAGTTGTCGCCTGGATGGATGGTACTACTATGAAAGTATCGACTCAGATATCGGGACAGAAAATAATAGCTCCTTCAAATTCCGAATGCATGTTTTCAGAATTAAACAAAGTATTAAGCATAAATCTGTCAAATCTTGATACTTCCAACGTAACCACAATGGAGGCTATGTTTTACTTTTGCAGGAGGCTTACTACCATTGATCTGACTCCATTAAATACCAGTAACGTTACCAGTATGAATGAGATGTTTCGTGGCTGTAGTGGAATGACCAGCCTTGATCTGACTCATCTGGACACAAACAACGTTACCGATATAAGCGGAATGTTCCACGGCTGTAGTGGACTGACAAATCTTGATTTAACTCCTTTAGATAACGGTTTAGTTACCGATATGAGTAGGATGTTCTATAATTGTAAAAGGCTTGCTAACCTCAATCTTACTCCCCTGAGCACAAGCAACGTTACCAATATGAGTTCCATGTTCAGCGAGTGCAGTGGACTGACCAGCCTCGACCTGACTCATCTGGATACACAGAAAGTAACGAATATGAGTGGGATGTTCTACAACTGTAGCAACCTTACCAGTCTCAATCTGGCTTCTCTGGATACCAGCAAAGTTTCCAATATGAAATATATGTTCTCTTACTGCACCGCACTTACAACCTTGTCCCTTGGGGAAAAGTTCGCCTTTGTCGGCTCAGATTATTATCTTCCAAAAGGCATCTGGTATTCCTCAAACGGCACCGCCTACACCTCCGACGGTACCACTTGTACAATACCAAATAACAAAGCCGACACCTACACAAGACGATAATATTTTTCTCCGCGGAGAACCCCAGCCTCCGCCACCCTTTAAGCTTTAAACACTCTCAAATCAGTCTTTGGGGAATAGCTTTTTTTCGTACCAGTTTTTGCAGGCTTTCAGTATCAGCTATAATACAACCATGAACAGAAAAAACTGTTCATACATATTTTTGTTTTCCCCCCTTCGTTTCAAGTCATCCGTGGCGTTCGGAATTTGCCGCGGATGACTTTTACTCTGTTTGGAGAGAAACAGATTGTTTAAGGATAGGAGAGAATAAAACTGCGGATAACTGCCAGCAGCCGTTAATAACACGGTTAAAAGTATATCCATTTTTCAGTTGAATTTTTTTCTGCATGATTTTGTTTTCTTCGTTTCTGTTTTTTAAAAACGTTTCCCGAAAGAGTCTGCTGTGTACAATTCTATTTTTCCCGGTTTCTGAGCGGGACTACCATACACTGTCCATGGCTCTGGATCCGTTTTCCGATTCTTGTGATCTTAAATCTCGCCCTACAGAATGTCAAATATTACAGTTATTTTCAATCAGAATGGTAGGGATTGATGCCTGTCAGTATCCATTTTTGTATGTTTGTAATCAGCCGCGGAGTATTTTTTTTATGTAAATGCCCTATATTGGTAATATATTTTGATTTACGAAAAAGTGAATTCGAATTCACTTTTTTTCTCATAGATTAATTTTTTTTAAGTTTTCAAAAGACCGCAAAAAAATATTTTTTTCGTCATAGTATCTGCGCTCAGGCAGTGACAACCAAGAAAAAGAGAGAAGCTGACTAGAGAATCATCTCCCGTATATCCGTAATTTCTTTTTATCTGTTTACTCCATTTTTTCGGACGCAGATGCCGGCAAACAAAAATATTTTTTTTAATCATATTAGTATTGCTGAAAAAACGATAACCGGAAAACAGGCAATAAACTGATCCTTTCAGCGTCAGGGTTTCTTTTTATGAAATAATGCTCCAGCCCGTGAGTTGGATGTCTGTCGACCTTCGGTTTTCACAAATTTATTTTTTATCCAAGCATATAAGATTTTTTTTTCGTAAACATGAACAAAATGCTGATAACGGATGAAGTTACAAACAGAAAATAAACATTAACGGTGAGTAGAGAAAATCGGTATCTTCCGATAAATAACGTCAGTGCAAAACTGACACACCTCTCAATACCGGATGTATCTAACAGTATTTATCATATTGGTATTACACGGTATCCGAAAGAGCTATGCGATCAAAGGCTCCGGAAGATGCTAAGGCACAAAAATATGTATATATGAGATGTCACTCCTTATAGCGGAGGGGCAGGAGCGTTTACCAAACACGCAAACCTGCCTGATGGGAAACGAGACATGAAAACAACGTTAAGTGGTCGATCGAGCGGCAAGAAGTCGATGGGGTGGCGGAGAGAACAGTTCCGATCTTTCTGCTGTACCAAAGAGGTTGGAGCGGGCGCAAGACCTCAATAAGCCTAAGTGTGCAATCGCAACGCATATGGTTAAATGTAGCGTCTGGAGGCAAATCGTCAATAGTGACGCGGAGCCAGGACGGAATACACCCGTTACAGATTAGTATAATGCAGATGGAAACAGAGTAGTGTGAGGGGGGCTCCAATTGATTTCCGCTTTTATAGGGGATGAAAAGACTACACTACGCAGATAATATATCTGCGGCATTATGCTGGCAGGGCAGCCTGCCACTATATCGGAACCATGGTGAGTGACCGACCGACGGTGACGGAAGACATTCTGTAAGTCGTTCAAAAAACGAGCCGGGGCATAGGGATCCTCTAATCCAAAATCAAGGGGGAAAACTATGCCTCGGCTCGTTCATCTCCCTCTGGCTCTGGAAGGGGCCAACAAAGTTCATCTGATTTCAAAAATTCATCATATTATCTACGAGACTTTATCCATTTCACAAAACTCAAGTTATTCACAAGGCTGGTTCATCAGTGATGTCGGAAACCCGTAGTGCACCAGGAATCCTTCAGTCAGCTCCATAAGCTTCAGCACTTCCCCCAGACAGCCAAGTAGAACCCAACCAGCAACCTCGACTCCTGAAAAAGTTGGAGAGGCCTGACGGGAGTACCAGACTCTTTTTTTTATGCCCCAAACAGAACCGGCGTTCCCTACAGTGTCATATAGGTTACCTCTGTTTTTCAGACAACACAAATAGACAGAGGAGCTCTCTGCCTTAAAAAAATTTCACCTGTAAACCAATGCATTATGGATGTCGAACAGATTTCATGAGCAGCTATACCTGATAATCAGGAGCAAATCATTCGCTACGCAGCCCTACACCGAATAAATGTAGTTTATGAGTATGCACTCCTCCTGATACAAGCATGTACCCGCTTATTGCTTTTCGCAGCTTCCGCAGGGGGCTTGCCTGATTCGGTTAAATGATCCATAAGAGCATGGCATATCATATTATGCAGGTTTCCAGGTGCTTCAGACTTTTTATTCCTGAACGATAAGATGTCCTCAATCTTTCGATGAAAGGATTGATCGACAGGCTGATCATATGTCTGCTTCCGCGGACATTCAAAAAATCTTCGGTCTCAAAATCTGGAGCCTGCATCTTAGGTAATAATCCGGCTGCTCTTATCCATATCCTGTTTTTAAAATCATACCAATACCTCCCTTTTTTATAGCTACTTCCAATATGATTAAAAAAATAATTTTTTATACCTTTTTTGTCATATTGCAAGCGCTGGCAAAACACTATATCTTGTGTATGCTATTTGTAAAAGATGCACAATTTCCGTACCAGATTTTGAGGCACACACAAGATATGGTATAATGGACGTATGAAAAATATTTTAAAAAAATTTGGGGAAAGTGAGGAAAACTGATGGAAATAATTACTGGAAAAATGAAGCATATCATCTTTCATAATGATGAGACAAACTACTATGTCCTCACTGTCGTTGCCGGGGATGAAGTATTTACGGCTACCGGCAGCTTCCATGGAATAGAAAAAAACGTAAAAACCGACTTTTACGGTGAATGGGTAGAACATCCCAAATTTGGCAGGCAGTTCTCCTGCGGATACTGGGAGAAGGCCAAGCCGGTCAATACAGAAGATATTGTATCCTACCTTTCCGCCAAAACTGTTAAAGGGATCGGAAAGGTAACGGCGAAACGGATCGTAGATGCTTTTGGTGTGGATACATGGGATATCCTTGATAACAATATTGAAAGGCTTTTGGAGATCAAAGGGATCTCTCCTAAAAAACTGGAACGCATAAAAAGCTCCTGGCAGGAGAACAGTATCCGCAGGATCGCTTTTGTGTTCCTGTTAAAATACGGGGTATCCTACAAACTCGCAGATAAGATCTACCGGACTTATGAGGAAAAGACGATCACAATCATGTCCGCTAACCCATACAAGGCTGCGGATGATGTGAAAGGCATCGGATTTCCCACTGCGGATGAGATCGCAGAGAAAATGGGGATCGAGAAAAACTCACCTTTAAGGATAGAAAGCGGGATCAAGTACGCACTGGATCAGCTTGCCATGAAGGGACATGTTTTCGGTTACCGGGAACAGGTCGTAACTGAAGCCATGGGAAAAGAAGTCCTTGACCTGCAGGACAAAAACCTTGTTTCCCTCACACTTTCGGATATGCTTGCCAAAAAAGACCTTGGATGCGAGATGGACTGTATCTACCTTCCGCAGCTTCTGAAAGCAGAAAACTTCTGTGCTGAGAAATTAAAGAAACTGGCTTCTGTCCCCGCCGAAGACTACCTGTACCGCAGGATCTGGTATGAAAGACAGCGAAGCGGCAATCCGGATCTTTCCGTGGATGTATCCGGAATGGCAGAGGAACTGGGGATCCAGTATGATGATGTCCAGCTGTATGCGATCCGTACCGCAGCCGCATCGAAAGGCATGGTGCTTACCGGAGGCCCAGGTACCGGAAAAACAACGGTCACCCAGGGGATCATCGAGGTATTTAAAAAGTTTAAGCTGCACATCCTTCTCGCCGCACCTACAGGACGTGCAGCAAAGAGGGCTTCCGAGTCCACAGGGATGGAAGCAAAAACGATCCACCGTCTGCTGGGATATACCGGCTCCGGGACTTTTGAACACAATGAAGAACACCCGCTGGAGGGAGATGTCCTGATCATTGATGAAAGCTCCATGGTCGACATCCGTCTGATGAGCAGCCTGTTAAAGGCTGTACCGGAAAACATGCGTCTGATATTGATCGGGGATGTCAACCAGCTGCCTTCCGTTGGTCCGGGCACCGTTTTGAAGAATATCATTGACAGTGGGGTATTCCCGGTCGTCCGGCTGACTAAGATCTTCCGGCAGGCTGCAGAAAGCCATATCGTTACCAATGCCCACAGGATCAATGACGGTCTCTTCCCGGTGATCGACGATTCGGATCCGAAAAATGATTTCTTTTTGGAAATAATGGACAAAAAAGGGGAAAAACTGGAAGCCTCGGAAATCGCAGAGCGGACTGCACAGGCCATTATAAAACTTCTGACGGATACGATTCCAAATATGTACCATATCCAGCCTAAGGATATCCAGATCCTTGCCCCCATGAGGAACGGCAGTGCCGGAACAATAGCGCTGAACAAACTTGCCCAGGAAGCTTTAAACCCGGAAGGTCCGTCCATTGCATTTGAAGGATATTCATACAGGAAGGGAGACCGTGTCATGCAGACGAAGAACGACTATGAGAAAGGAGTATTTAATGGCGATATTGGGTATATCGTGGCAGTCAATTTAGAAAAAGAACTCCTGAAAGTCGAATTCCTTGATACGGACAAACAGGAAACGGATAGCAAGTTCTGGCTGGATTATTGGGATATGGATGAGGACGAAGAAGAGGATGAAGAAATAGAAGCCCATGGTCCAAACCCTTACGTGACTTATTCCCGGAACGACCTTGAAAACCTGGACCCTGCCTATGCGATCACGATCCATAAATCACAGGGTTCCGAGTTCCCTGCTGTAATCATGCCGTTTTTGAACAGCCACTTTGTCATGCTGGAAAGAAACCTCCTGTATACCGGAGTTACACGTGCAAAGAAATACCTGTTCCTGGAAGGACAGCGAAATGCGATATACAAAGCGGTAAAGACTATCTCCATGCTTTCAAGGAACTCTAATCTGAGGACGAAGCTTCAGGGGGATTTTGGACAGATCTCCTTCTTTGGAGAAAATATGGGATTGTATTAAGGCCATCCGCGGATGGTCTTTCTTTTTGCAGTTTCCGCCCATTTATGGTAATATTCTCGTATGAAAACAACCGGCTTCCATATCATGGTATCCTGACCGTACATACGAAAGGAGAACAGATATGGCGATCGATAATTTTTGTGAAGGAAAAAATATGGAAGAATACGAAGTACTCAAAAAAGCTGCTGCGGAATTAAACGAGATCATGCATGCAGCCCACATCAATGCTTCCGACCGGGCAGTCTATGCCAGCGGAATGCTTCTGGCGATGCATGTGCTGACCCCGGATTCCCTGTACGCT
>UMKV01042490.1_pt1 | contig 17609 bp, 16 predicted proteins | sample 1966381 | NCBI WGS metagenome assembly UMKV01 (sample SAMEA4836182, study PRJEB28245) | human gut metagenome | biome: gut microbiome; material: fecal sample | place: Denmark | collected 2008
TCACATTTTTAGGTTTTACGAAACTGATTTCTCATATTTCGTTTACCATTATTCGTGTGAATTGCGCCTTTATATTTGATAATAATTACGCTATTGCAACTGACATTATGCTGTTAGTTTAGAGAATTTCGCTCTTCTGCTAAAGGTCAATTTGACCTGCGACAAGGGACTCCGTCCCCTTGACCCCTGCCACCCTTTGAAAAGCGTGGACGTAAACTTTGGTTGGCTTCGCATAGCCCGACAAATATCAGATTTGCAAATAATTACGCATTACGAATTACGCATTGAGTCCCCGTTGTCTTTTTCGTCAAAATATATCGCCGATGTACTGTATTCGTCTTTGCCTATTTTGTCGCGCATCTCTTCAAGCTGTTTATCCGAAACGGCGATGTTTTTCTCCGTTCGGCGGTTCATATTCGCTATGCTGAATACTATCAGCACTGCGCCCGTTGCTATGAGCATATCGCCCGTATCAAGTCCGAACCTTGATTTATTCAGCCACATCACTGCCAGCATCACTGTCATCAGTGCCATTAACGCTGTGAGCATCGGATTTCGTCTTTTCTTCGGTTTATACCGTTCCTGCCTGAGTTTCACACGCATCGTCCTTTATTTCTTCAAAAGCTTTTTGTTGGTCTTGTTTTCGGAAGAGAACGACATTGTGAAAAGCTTGTCGCTCGTGAACATTCTTACCGCAAGGAACATACAAACGGCAAAGAACACGATCTGGTACGCCAGTCCTCCCCAATACATTATCATATCACCCGACAGAAGATTTGTCAAGGCTATATAGCTGTGCGTGAACGGGATAAGGAACATTATCACCTTTGCGGCAACGGGCATTTCGCCGAAGTCCATAAACATCGTTACGAAGAACGGTATCATTACCGCGATCATTATCGGCATTACAAGCGTCTGCACCGACTTTACGTCCGTTGCCGCTGCGCCGAGAATAAGTGATATCGAAAGACCTATTGCAAGCGTAAGGAACAGCTGCAAGCCGAAGAGGAGGATATCCATGCCGCTGAGCGAGAAGCCAAGCTGTGAGATAGCGTCAGCCGTTGAAAGCACGTCTGTTAAAGCTCCCGTATCGGGAACATTCGTCATTCCTGCAATGTCCGATATATTTGCCGAGCCGTTTGTTGCGCCGCTCATTGCTCCGCCCATGATGCTTACCATATAGATGCCGAAACCGACTATCATAAATACTGCGTTGAGAAGTGCGGAGATTATTGCCGCAACCATTTTTGCCGTTAAAACCGTCATTCTTGAAACAGGTGTCGAAAGGAGAGTTTCAAGCGTTTTGTCGATCTTTTCCGTCGAGATAGCTGTCATTATCATCTGCGATGCGAGGAGAAGCAGGAAGAAAATTGCGAACGGAGCTATCATCGATTCCATCATAACTATAGAGGAAACAGCCGCCGCGGAAACTTCAGCACTCTTGCCGTTCGCCGCCGAGAATTCGACAGTGTTGGCAGGTGAGGTGATGAGCGAAACATCTTCCGCAGTAAGACCGTAGATGCTCTCCATTGCCTCGTCAGCGGAGTGATCAACGATAGTGCTTACCGCATCGCTCGATGAAATAGAGGACATTGCCGCACTGAATCCAAGCGAAACCTTGCTTGCAAAGATAAGCTGACCCGGTTTCTTTTCATTTACAATAGTATCACCGTAACCCTCGGGGATAATTACAACATATTTAAGGTCAAGTCTTTCAAGCTCGTCACAATAATTGTCACTCCGGATATCAACAATGTTAAGCTCAGTTGTTTCGTCAGCCTTGATGCGGTCGATAACATTTTTCGTGAAATCGGAGTTGTCCTTGATGCAGATGTTGAGCGTTGAAGTGTCAAAACCCTCTTTCATGGAATGACCCATTATCTGACCCATAAAAACGAAAAGCACAAGCACAAAGACCATACTAATAATAGCCTGCTTCGTGATAAGTTCACTAAGCTCTTTTTTAAGAAGATTACCGAACTTCATGTTCAAGCACCACCCTTTCAAAAACTTCTTCAAGGTTTACTGCATTATAACGCTCCTTAAGCTCGGGAACTGTGCCCGTTATCATAAGCCTGCCGTTCGTCATAATTCCCACACGATCGGAGAGGTACTCGATCTCAAGCATATTATGCGAGGAAAGCAGGAAAGCCATATTCTTTTCCTTTGCAAGCTTTTTGATAGTGTTGCGTATCTCGAGCGCATTGATAACGTCAAGTCCCGAAGTAGCTTCGTCCATTATCGCAAGTTTAGGCTCGGTCATAACGGCTCTCGAAAGCAGGAGCTTTCTTATCATTCCTCTTGAATAGCCGCCGATCTTATCGTCAAGGCGTTCGCCCAAACCGCAGATCTGCTCGGCAGTGCGAACATAGCGCTCGATAGTCATTTTGTCGGCTGTGAAAAGTCCTGCCATAAAATAGAGGTACTTCCGACCCGTCATAGTCTTGTAAGCGCCCGCCTCGTCGGGAAGATATGTAATGCTTTCGCGAACCTTGTCAGGCTCTTTGATGATGCTGTGACCTGCAACGAGCGCATCGCCCGAAGTCGCCTCGATAAGTGTCGATATCATTCGTATAGTAGTGGTCTTTCCTGCGCCGTTCGGACCGATAAGAGCGAAAATCTCGCCCTCTTCAACATCGAACGAAACCTTGTCAGCCGAAAAAACGTCCCTTTTGGGATATTTCTTGGAAAGCTCACGGACTTCCAGAACCTTTGCCATAATGTTTCCTCCTGTCAAGTGTATTATCTGATTAGTACAATAATATTATATCACCGTTGAAATAGTTTGTCAAGGGTTTTTGGAAATTTTTTTAAGAAAGTGTGATTACTGCACGGCGAAACAAATTCGGAATTATTTGCGGGACTTACATTTGTATGAGGACTGCGAAGCCAAGCGAAAGTTTCGTAATTCTGCAAGAATTTACCTTTGTTCAAAGGTGGTGGGTGTCCAGAGGGCAAAGCCCTTGGTCGCTCTCCGCAGAGAGCGAAACTTCCTAAACTATGGATAACACATTGCCGTAAAAGCGAAATCACTAACAGCAAAAAAGGCGCAATTCACACAAAAAGGTAAAACGAAATATGAGAAATCAAGTTTTGTAAAACCAATAATGTGAATTGCGCCAATTCTTTTTCCTCAAAAATCTATCCTTGAAGCAAAAATCCACGAACAAAGTGAGTGGATTTGAAGCTTCAACACAGTATGAACAGCAGTGGGATATGAACGGGAAATGACATTATAACGTAGGGGCGGATTCCATTCACGCAAGCGACAGCCGTAAATTTATTCCTTGCCCCCACAGCCAAATGCCCTGTTGCATTATTGAAAGACTGCAAAAAAATTTATGATTGACAACTACGGGAAAATTGTATATAATGATGATGCTGACCAAAAAACATAATCTGATTATGTTTCAACCCGAGTAATGTACGCATTGCTCGGGTTTGTTTTTTATAAAAAAATTTTTTTAAACAGTCTCATTGCATTGCCATAAAAACAGCGTTATAATTAGAAAAAACACATTAGAGGTATTAAAAATGGCAGGAGAAGAAAAGAAAGATTTTAATGCAATGTTGCACGACAGCAAGGATATGCCGAAATTCAAGATCATCACCGATGATGCAAGCATTGAAAAATATGGCGGAAACAGAATGTATTTTGCTCCGCCTATCGACTATGATACAATTATGAGAAAAGTTCCGTTCGGCAAAGTAATTACAGTGGGAGAGATAAGGGAATATTTTGCCCGAAAATCGGGTGCAGACTTTACAGAGCCTATCACAGCAGGGATATTCGTGTCCATCGCAGCATGGGCGAGCTATCAGCGTACCGAGGATAAAACGTCATATTGGCGCACCCTCAAAGCCAACGGCGAGCTGAATGAGAAATATCCCGAGGGTATTGAAAAGCAGAAAGAACTGCTTGAAAAAGAGGGTCACACCATTATCCAAAAAGGCAGGAAGAATATCCGTTATTATGTCAAGGACTATGAAAAAGTTCTTTTTATTCCCGATGAAACTATATAATATTTTCCGCAAACTAAATCGGCGGATATAGAATCCGCCCCTACTATATTGTAAACTCTAAAACTATATTTCTCATACAATCGATAATTCGATAATTTCGTGGAGTTCTGAGCAAAGGGCAAACCAACAAGAGGGAGAGGGGCACTCTTTAACCTATGGACGCGAGCCGTCCCCCTCTCCCCCTTAATGGTCTTCCCTTTGCAATCCCTTTCCTTTATTCCTCTCTCCTCTGGCTAAGACTATATAGACTATAGAGTACACTTTTCCACTTTGATTTGTTGATTTCTATAGGGCTGTGTTGAATAAAGTTATTGAAAAACGAACCAATAGAATTATAAAGTTTTCGGGTTTGCAGAATACTACAATCGACACTTTCCATATAAAACAAAAGTCGGCGAAATATTCACCAACCAAATTAAAAATATAAAAAGAAAACGCCAGGACTATTGCCCTGACGCTTTTGATGTGGAGCGGATTACGAGGCTCGAACTCGCTACCTCCACCTTGGCAAGGTGGCGCTCTACCAGATGAGCTAAATCCGCATAAGTGCTATGTCAACACTATTGCACCAACTAAGCACCTATTTGTCTTTGTGGTGCTTCCGGACGGAATCGAACCATCGACACGGGGATTTTCAGTCCCCTGCTCTACCGACTGAGCTACAGAAGCATTTATAAAGACAAAAATGGCGACCCGAAAGAGACTCGAACTCTCGACCTCCGCCGTGACAGGGCGGCGTTCTAACCAACTGAACTATCGGGCCGTGTGGTGGGAACAATAGGGCTCGAACCTATGACCCTCTGCTTGTAAGGCAGATGCTCTCCCAGCTGAGCTATGCTCCCACATTTTTGTTATCACTCGGAGTTTTTGTTTCTCTCTCGTGACGACTTAATTATAATACACTATTCTGCGGAAAAAGTCAATACTTTTTCACCTATTTTTTTGAGTTTTGTCACATTGCACAATCAGGCGTTGAATATACGCCGCCTCACTTATTACATTATAACAAGAAAACACCGTTTTTATCCCTGGATCAGCTATTTTTCTTCTTCCAAAATCTTATTTTTTGATAAAAAATCACTTTCAAAAACCCGAATTTTACAAAAATTTTTTAAATATCAAAAAATGAGTACCGCCGACCGCTTCAACTGCCATTTCCGACGATCTTCCGAGATGCTTTTCCGAAATTTCGCCAATTGAACGCCTTTAACATTGTAATACTAAACACCAATAAAATACAGGAAAAAATCTGCGCCGAAATCCTATATATGCGAGATTGTCGGCTTGTTTTTTTCCAAATTTTAAATGGTGTTTAGTATAAAATGTCGTATTCTCGGCAGTCAGCGGCACTCTTTTGCCGCAGGAAATACCTGCGGCAATGTATATTACTCAAAATTTGTTCCGCCCGTGCTGTCATCGGGGACGAAAATCACCTCGGAGGCGTTATCTGCCGCTGTTGTAGCTGATGTTCCGTCCTGCTGCGTGACATCTGCCGTGTTTGAAGCGGCATCATCGGAAACCGTTCCGTCGGGAGCATCTCCCTGCGGCGCAGTTGTTTCAGCTTTGTTTTCGTTCGGCTCGGCTTCGCTCTGCTCAATATCAGTCAGACCCTTTGTGATGAGCGGCTTTACAAAGCCGTTTTCCTCATCGTCATATCTGAGCTGACAGGCGATGAGCTTATTATCGGCAACGAGGAGGTCTGCGAACACGTTCTCGGAATATTCGGGATAGTTCAGTACCGCATAGCTGAAAAGCGTCGCCTTGTCACCCTTATGCTCGGCGAGGTCAAGCCCCTGCGCCTGCTGCATTTCGACATAGCTTTTGTAGGTATCGTTGAACTCGGACGGCACTGTCACGTCCTCACGGCGAACGGGGTCAGGCTTTACGATATAGCCTTGTCGGTTGAGGAATTCGACCCTTTCTGCGTTGCCAGCCATTGCGAAAAACTTATCGGAATCCGCCTCCTGCTTTGCTTTGCCGAGCAGAAAGACCGCCGCGGCGATAACCAGCACAAGTAAGACTGCAAGTGCGACTTTGCCGCGCGCTCTGGAAGATTTGCTCATTGAGATCCACTCCTTAATATTATTCCCATGTTGATAGGATAGCATTGATTTGTATAATATTATGCAGGAATTGTCCCAAAAAGTACAGGCAAAGACAAGTTTTTCACTGTCAAAATTCTCTCTTTTGTACGAATTTCTGTCTGAATTTTCGTTGTTTTATCTAAAGGTTTTTGGACTGTCGAAATAGTATATTGCATTTATGCAGATTGACAAAAAACAACAATTCATATTTCGTCGGCGCTAAACGTTCGTCGCTTTGCTCCTTACGTTTATTTGCCGAGGATAGTTGTTCCGAACATAAAGAATAAGCGCAATTCACATTTTATAGGTTTACAGACCGATTTATCACGTTCTGTTTAACTTTTAAAATGTGAATTGCGCCTTTTAACTTATAAATATTTTGCTATTGCAGCAATGTTTGGTGCTGTTAGCTTAGGGTGTTTCGCTTCTGCGGAAGCGACAAGGGACGCTGTCCCCTTGACCCCTGCCACCCTTTAAAAAGCGTGGACGTAAACTTTAATTCTGTGCAACTTTTTTCAATAATATACTTTTTCGACAGACTGAAGCTTTGCAAGCCGTTTTTGACCTGCAAAGCTTTAAACATTATCTGTGACCGCCGCTTCCGCCGCCGCCCATACTGTGACCGCCGCTGCTTCCGTGACCGCCGCTTCCGCTGCTGCTTTCGATCTTTGTTCGTGTAACAGTTTCGCGGAGGTAGGTGTCGTTCTTTCTGTACATATTAACGCCGTCCTGACGAACATAGTTCGTGGCACTCGTTTTGCTGTGGAATTTGTATCTTGATATAACAATGCCAACGCCTATCGCAGCTGCGACAAGTCCGCCGATAATGCCTGCGATAATGCTCACGCCGAGCGCTGAACCCTCGTCATTTGTGAAATAGCCTTTGTCATAGACCTCTCTCACGCACTCAAAGTAGGTTTCAACGTTGCCCATATCATCATAAGCGTAATATTTCTCGTTGCAGCGTTTTATCATATCCTGAACTCTTGCATCGTTGAAATAGTTCACATCGGGATCACCGCCGATGGCAAAGTGACGATAGCCCGTGTCGATGAGGTAGAGGATACCGCTTGCGCTGTAACTGCCGTATATCTCCTTGTATCTGCTCTCGGCGTAGTCTATAGCTTTTGAGCCGTCGGTAGGGAAGTCGGTATCGGTCGTGATGACCGCGATATTCCAGCCCGTGTAGTCGCAAAGCTCCTGCTGTTCCTGCATAAGCTCCTGCTCCTGCTCATCGGTGTAGAGGTTTGCATTATCCTCAAAGTAGATGCTTGCCGCGAATGAGTTTATGCAAAGGCAGAGCATCGCCGTAAGAGCCGCCGCAAGGGAGAATGCTGTTCTGAATAATTTTTTCATCCGAGAAGCCCTCCTGCGATCGCGCCTATTATGCCGCCGAACACTGCAAAAAGTCCAACTCCGAGGGCAATGAGCTTCGGCACGGAAACAGGAAGATAGCCCTCGATCTTGCCCGTCTGACCGTTCATTGCGAACTCATAGTCCTTGCCCTTGTACTTATAGTTCAGGAACCACACGGGGAGCATCACATAATGCCAGTTTGTGCGGACAAGGCGGATATTTTTGTACTCGGGTGTTACGGAAGTATATCCCACAACTGAATCCATAAGGATATTTTCCGCACTGCCGCTTATGCGAGCCTTGATATTCGGCAGGACTTCGTCCTTTGTAACATCGTATTTATCGGCGAAAAAGCCCGAAAGATAGGACATTTGGAACTGTTCGAACTTTGTATAGTCGAACGGCTCGATAGCGGTCATAAGCGAGTCCTCGATCTTCTTCGAACCGTCGGCAGGAACGCCGTCATACGTGATCTTCGCCGCGCGGTTTATTCGGTAATATTTCGTCCTTGTAACGTTGTATTCGCCCGAAGTATAGGTCGAAACTATCCTTGCCTCGGCATCGATCTGAGCGTCAACCTTGCAGTCGGCGAGCCAGAACGGAACATAAAGTCCCGTGATCTTTTCGAGGGTGGAGAACGATGTATAATCATTGGGCAGAAACCACTTCTTTTTGCACCATTCCTTATAGTTGAGCATCGCCTGATCACGGGTGTGCGTGAACGGAATTATCATTTCGGGGCGGCACTCGCCCGAGAGTCTGCCCTTGAGCGAAACGGGGCTGTGGCAGTAATAGCAGAAAGTTGCCGCAGTGTTTTCGTCAGCGATTATCTCTGCGCCGCAGTTGTCGCAGATATAAAGGTTAGTGTGGTCTTTGAATTCAGTTTGTTCCTCGCTGCTCGGGATATTGAGATCGACCTCCGATGCGCCCTGCTGCAGTTCTTCAGCCGTGAACTCCGACTGGCAGTATTCGCAGACGTGCATCTGTTTTTTGGGGTCAAAGACAACGCTTCCGCCGCAGTTCGGACATTTCATCTGTACTACGTCCATGCTTTATCTCCGTTACGGCCTTTTTGCGCCGCAGTTATTGCAGAAATTGCCTGTATTTTCAGCACCGCAGGAACATTTCCACGAAGCATTGGGGTTCTTAGAGCCGCAGTTGCTGCAGAAGTTGCCCGTGTTCATCGTTCCGCAGGAGCATCTCCACTGACCTGCCGGTGCAGGCTTCGGGCTGCCGCAGTTGTTGCAGAAATTGCCTGTATTTTCAGCGCCGCAGGAGCATTTCCAAGCGCCCGAGGAAGCCTTAGCCGCCTGAGCCGCCTGCTGCTGCATCTGAGCGGCATTCGTGCGTGAAGCGGAATCCATAAATCCACCTGCTGCGCTCATGCCCATGCCCATTCCCATGAATGCCTGTGCTGCGCCTGCGCTGTTAGAGCCTGCCTTGTTAAGTCCCTCGGCGATCTGACCCTGAACATAGCCTTCGCGGATAGTTGCGTCCTTGAGCATAGCGCCCTGATTGCGCATATTGATGAGCTTCTTCGATTCTTCGTCATAAGAAATGCTTGCGATACCAACAGAGCAGACCTCCATACCACGGAGCTTTGTCCAGTCCTCGTCAAGCGTTTCGGACATATACTTTGAAAGCTCGCGGCTCTTGGAAGTAACGGAAGATATCGGGATACCGTCCGAGGACATCTGGTTAATAGCAGACTGAAGAGCGTCCATAAATTCGTCCGCATACTGGCTGCCGATCTCGCTGAAATCAACAGAAGAAGCACCTCTCGGGATAGCTTCGTTGAAGAATTTGAGCGGATCGGTGATCTTTATCGAATATGAGCCGTGCGCTCTGAGGAAGAGTTCAGCATCATATCTTGTATCGTAGTAGTTGACGGGATTCTTCGTGCCGAACTTTATGCCCTTGATCTCCTGAAGATTTATGTAGTAAACACGCTGTGTAGTGCTGACTGTACCGCTGTGCTTGAATCGTTCCCACGTTTCCTTGACGGTTTCGTTGAGCTCTCCGTTGAAAAGCGACGGGGCGGAGGAAAGGTTTACTTCGTAGTAACCCTCCTGAGCGCAGAAGTCAACGACTTTTCCGCTGTCAATAAGGAGCATCATCATATTCGGGTAAACATGGATAACGGAGCCGTTGGAAATAACGTTGTCATTGCCCTTGTTCTTTCCGCCCTTTACCTTTACGCCGCTTACCATAACGGTCGTATCGGACATTGGTGCCGGTTCGATGGTTTCGAGCCATGAATCCTTTAATACTCCGCCTACGGAAGATACTGCTGCTTTAATAAGTCCCATAAAAATACCTCCTGAATGTCATTTATTTTTTCTTTTTTGAGATAACGCCCATAACAACAGCCGCGATTATGACCACCGCAGCAACAGCCGCAGCGATAATAAACGCAGATGCGGGGATATTTCCCGTCAGAGTGCTTTCGGTCAAAACAGTCATACTTATTTTCCTTCCTGACATACGAAAAACCATTTTCCGCAATCTTGCGAATTTATTATAACATATATTATTAATAATTTCAACCTTATTTGAACATTTTTTTAAATTTCTCTTATTCTGTAAAAACAAAAACCGCCCGAGCCTAAACCCGAGCGGTGATCGATTCAATAAGTAAGTTCTGATAGGTTCAGATTACTTTCTCTTCTTAGCAACGATTGCAGCAGCACCTGCAACAGCCATTACGGAGAAGATAACAGCAGCAGATGTGTTGCCTGTTGCAGCAGCAGCAGTATCAGCATCAGCAGCAGGAGCGTCAACTACAGCTTCGTCAGCAGCATCGTCTGCTACAACTGCATCATCGTCAGCAACGTCAGCATCATCAGCAACGTCAGAATCATCAGCAACATCATCAGCTTCATCAGCTGTTACCTCGTCGTCAGCAGCATCAGCTGTGTCGTCGAGAGCTTCGTCTGTATCGTCAGCAACTGTTGCATCAGCAGCCTCTGTTGTTGCTTCATCAGCAGGAGCAGCTTCTTCTGCAGGTTCGTCAACAGGGTCAGGAGTTTCATCGGAAAGTACAACGCCGTCCTTGCCAAGAACATCAATGCTCTTAACAGTTACCGTGCCACCCCAAGTCTGGAGCCAGAACTGAGCGTACTTATCACTTGTCTTGAATACAGGTGTATCAGAAAGCCATGTGACAGTGCCGTTTTCGAGGTCAGCGATAACTTCCTTATCGGCTCTGCCCCATTCGATCTGCTTCCAACCGGTAGAGTTGGAGTTAGCACCCATGCCGCCGCCGATCCATGTTGCAGGATCTGCAACTTCTTCAGCCTTGAATTCAACGTGATATGTTACACCATATACATCTTCAATTGTGTAGCCGGAGTTTGTGATCCAGGAAGGCTTTTCCTGATCAGGCTTTTCAGAAATAACGTAGAGTGTAGCGTCAGTTCTGTGTGTTTCAGTTGTGAGTGCGAATGTGTTTACTGCCATTGCGGAAACAGCGAGAGCTGCAGCAGCAACGGAAGCAATGATCTTCTTGAAATTCATTGTTTTTTCCTCCAAAAATTCTTTTTTGCTTTTCAGCATTTTTATAAAGAAGCTTATTTAAAAGCTTACTTTCTCTTCTTAGCAGCGATTGCAGCAGCACCTGCAACAGCCATTACAGAAACGATAACAGCAGCAGATGTGTTGCCTGTAGCTGTAGCAGTTGTAGCAGCAGTATCAGCAGCAGGAGCTTCTTCTGTTGTTGTGTCAGCAGCAGCTGTATCAGCAGCAGGAACGCCGTTCTTCATGATCTCGCTGCTCTCTTCTTCGGAAACAACTGTGAATTCGCCCTCAGGAGAACCTGCGGAGAGTTCAGCGGACTTGATGATAACATCGTTTACCTGGAAAGAAAGACCGGAAGAAGTTTCATCTTCAACGCCGTCATTGATGCAGCCGTGGAAAGACTGCCATGTAGCTTCGGGAACTACGAATTCAACAGATGTAACGTCCTTGCCGACAACGATGAATCCGTCACCCTTTCTGATAGCTGTATCAGATGTGAACTGGCTTGTGATCTCGTCCCAGCTTTCAGCAGCATTCATAGCCTTGATAAGGTAGTTGCCGTCGCCAACGAGGGGATCGTGTCTTTCAACTTCGAGAACTACCTTAACGTCACCGCCGATAGCTTCGAATTCGGACTTAGGGATAAGTGCGCTCTGGGACCAGCCGCCTGTGTACTCAGAGTTGAGTGTTACTGTAGCAGCGAATGCGCTTACAGCGAGTGTGGATACTGCAACTGCAGCTGCAGCAACGGAAGCAATAATCTTCTTGAAATTCATTGTTTTTTCCTCCAAAAAATTTTTTAAGTTTTATAAAGAAGCTTTTTTAAGCTTACTTTCTCTTCTTAGCAGCGATTGCAGCAGCGCCTGCAACAGCCATTACGCCAACAATAGCGGCAGCGGAAGCATTGCCTGTAGCTGTAGCTGTTGTAGCAGCAGTATCAGCAGCGGGAGCTTCTTCGGTTGTATCAGCGGTTGCTTCAGCAGCACCTGCATAAGCCTTCTGTGCGATCTCGTTTCCGTCAGCATCAAAGAACTTAAGGTCAGAAATTGCAACAGTCATAGCTGTGATAGCTTCGTGGTTGGACCAATCCATAAATACGAGCTCGCTGTCAGCAGCAAGAGTATCTGTAGGAAGAAGGAACTTAACATCGTCCTGAGCTGTATAAGTTGTGTTTGCCCAGTATGCGTTTCCGTCATCATCATAATCGGGGCTGATCCAGTAGCCTGTGGAATTCTTGCAGCCAAAATATGTGCCGCCGCCTACACCGTTTCCTGCAGCTGTGCCCTCAGGAATTGTGTAAGTTACTGTCCATGTGGCAGACTTAACGTTTGCAAGGTCAGCATCTTCGAGAAGATCGCCTGCAACAACGCGGAGCTTTGCAGCAGCGCCGTCAGCTGTAGCTGTGAATTCAGCCTTGTTTTCGCTTGTGGAAATAACGCTTACTGTGTTTGGGTCATTGTCAGCATAGCTTGCATTTGCCCAGTTTGTTGCATTTGCTGCAACAGCAAGAAGAGATGCTGTCATTGCAACGGCTGCAACGCTTGAAATGATTTTCTTCATGTTCATTTTGTTTACCTCCAATATTTGCGAAACTGTATTTTTATTGTCAGTCCGCCATTTTCACTGCTAATTATAACATTTTAGCATAAAATAAACAACCACCAAACTGAATAAAACTTATTTTATTTTTTTAGCGCTTTTTACAAAAACGACAAAAAACGTTTCGACAATTGCTACTGAATGTATAATATTTTACAGTATTTACAATTTGATATATGCTTTTTTATAAAAAAAGAGTACCGAACGTTTTCGTTCGATACTCTTGGATAATTGCTTATTTTGAAGTGAAATTACTTTCTCTTCTTAGCAGCGATTGCAGCTACGCCTGCAGCAGCCATTACAGCAGCGATCATAGCAGCGGAAGCATTGCCTGTAGCTGTGGAAGTTGTTTCTGTTGTTGCAGGAGCAGCTTCTGTTGTCTCAGCTGTATCAGCAGTTGCAGCAGCACCTGTGCCTGCAACTGTAAATGTTACTTCGATATCGTTTGTAGCAGTTTCGAGGCAGGAAGCATCAATCATTCTTGCTGTCTTGCTCATAACGTCGCCATCAGCAGCACGGCAGTCAACTGCACCGTCATCGGAAACATCTTCGTTAGGAGTGTTCCACTCATTGTAGAGGTTTACTCTTGTTGTAAGACCTACACCGTCAGCAGAGCATGTATAGCCTTCTCCGATCTTCTGCTCAACGCCGTTGATCTTGATGGAGTCAACTGTTACTGTGTATGTACGGTTGAAAACTGTTTCGCCGTTCTTGATCTCGAGAGCGTTGAACTGACCGATGTTTATGCCGTCAGCGCCTGTCATGGAAACAGTGTATGTGCCATCGCCTGTGATCTCAGCGTTTTCCCATGTAGCGTCAAATTCGCTCCAGTCGGAAAGGTTGATGTTGAGGTAAGCTGTGCCGTCAGCAAGAGAATCTGTGCTCTGAGCAGCGAATGCGCTTACTGCCATTGTGGATACTGCAACTGCAGCTGCTGCGATAGCAGCAACGATCTTTTTAATTTTCATGATGTTATTCCTCCATAAAATTAATTGTTCTCATCTTTTCCGCCGATGAGCTTAAATCTATTATACTACATTCGTTTAACAAAATCTATATCAAAAATGCAAGAAATAAAAACGTTTTCATTATGCTATTTTTACAAAAAGAAACAGCCGTCCGAAAGACCGAACGGCTGTATTTCGCTTTTATAAAGCCTTTTTGTAATCAGATGATTACTTGGAAGCCTTCTTAGCAACTACTGCTGCAGCAGCAAGAGCTACAGGGATAACTGCGAGAGCGATAGGAGCGTTGCCTGTTGAAGGGTTAGCATCTGTTGTTTCATCAGCAACTGCATCATCAGCAGCATCGGTATCGTCTGTTACATCATCTGTTGTATCGTCAGCAACATCATCAGTATCATCTGCATCGTCGATATCATCAGCATCATCTGTTGTTTCATCTACTGTGTCAGATGCTGTTGTGTCGTCGAGGTCTTCACCGTCATCTTCTGCACCGGCAGCAGAAACTGTAAGGCTGAGCATAGAAGCTGCCATTGCGCAAGCTGCGATTGCAGCAAGAATCTTCTTCATTTTCATTGTTGTTTCCTCCATTTAAGTTATTTTTAATCACCACAATCAATATCATTGTGATTATGCTGATATTATAACATAGTCTGCCCGAAAATCAAAGCATTATTCTGACGTATTTTTTTTGCATTTTCTGCATTTTTTTAAGCATTTTGCCTAAATTGGTGCAGAACGGTGTTGATTTGATTAAAAAACGGTAACAAAGGTTAAAAGCTCTGTAATATTGCAAAACGTTTACATTACCTTTTGTATAATCGTCTAAAACAATAAATTTATGTAATATTTTCATTTGCAAGGCAAAACCCATTGACTTTTAGCTTGTCATATGATATAATAATCAGTTACAAACATTTCATCTTATGTTGATTTTGCAATTATATTACACAAGATGAAGCTTATTTTATCCTCAAATTCTAAACTTTTCTTCACCGCGAACAGCAAAAGCATCCAAAATCAATATAATCAAGCCCAACTATTTGTGCAATCATACAAAAAATGTTTTTTTAGCCAAAAACTGTTGACGTACAGAAACTTATGGTTTATAATAATAACGATGTTAGAATTCTTCTAAATTCTATATTTTAAAATGTTTAACATCCGTTTTGTTGTCTCCTTTCTTTTGTTCTACACATATTTATCTTATTTCAATTCATTTTACCTTTGCAGGACACCGTTGTCCTGCATTTTTTTTGCATTTTTATATCATGCTTGATTTTTTATATATAATATGGTATAATATGAGTGATAATTTTGAAATTAGTATCATACGGGAGGATAAAGTTTATGCCAAAGAAACCTTTTTATATCACGACCCCGATCTATTACCCATCGGGAAATCCGCACATCGGACACTGCTACACGACCGTTGCCTGCGATACCATTGCACGCTACAAGCGTATGCAGGGTTATGACGTTATGTTCCTCACCGGAACGGACGAGCACGGTCAGAAGATCGAAGAAAAAGCCAAGGCAGCGGGAGTTACTCCAAAGGAATACGTTGATGAGATCGTAAAGATCTTCAAAAAGCTTTGGGAATGTATGGGTATCAGCTACGACCGCTATATCCGCACAACTGACGATTACCATGTTGAGGCAGTACAGAAAATTTTCAAGGAGCTTTACGACAGAGGATACATTTATAAGGGCGAATATGTCGGAAAATACTGTACTCCGTGCGAAAGCTTCTGGACAGAATCCCAGCTCGTTGACGGCAAATGCCCCGAGTGCGGAAGAGATGTTATCGAGGCAAAGGAAGAGGCTTACTTCTTCAAAATGTCGCCGTTTGCAGACCGCATCGAGAAGCTTCTCACCGAAACAGACTACCTCCGTCCGAAGACGAGAGCTACCGAGCTCGTAAACAACTTCATCAAGCCGGGTCTTGAAGATCTCTGCGTTTCGAGAACGAGCTTCAAGTGGGGAATTCCTATAACTTTTGACCCCAACCACGTTATTTACGTCTGGATAGACGCGCTTTCCAACTATATCACAGCCCTCGGCTATCAGAACAGCGCACACAATGACTATGACAAATTCTGGCCAGCCGATGTTCACATGGTCGCAAAGGATATCATGCGTTTCCACGCCATCATCTGGCCTGCAATGCTTATGGCACTCGACCTGCCGCTTCCGAAGCACCTCGCGGTTCATGGCTGGATAACCTTTAACGGACAGAAGATGAGCAAATCGCTCGGCAATGTCGTTGACCCGTTCGTTTTGAGCGAACGCTACGGCGCAGACGCTATCCGTTATCACATTATGCGTGAAATGGCTCTCGGCGCAGACAGCGCATTCTCCAACGAGATAATGATAAACCGCATCAACTCCGACCTTGCGAACGGACTTGGAAACCTCGTTTCGAGAACCGTTGCAATGACGCTCAAATATTTTGACGGCACACTTCCGACCGAAAAGCAGAGCGGCGAATTTGATGATGAGCTTATCTCCGAAGCAACCTCGCTTCTTGCAAAGGTTGACGACTGCGTTGAAAACACAAGACTTCAGGACGCTCTTATCGCAATTTTCAAGGTAGTTTCACGTTCGAACAAGTACATTGACGAGACCACACCTTGGATCCTTGCAAAGGACGAAGCAAACAAGCCAAGACTTGCGGCTGTTCTTTACAATCTGCTCGATACAATAAGGATCATCTCCGCAGTTCTCGCTCCGTTTATGCCTGCAACAATGCCAAAGGTATGGGAGCAGATCGGCGCTTCCGAGGACGATGTAAAGTATGAGAACCTCGGCAGGTTCGGCGTTCTCCCTGCAAATGTAACAGTAAAGAAGGGCGACCTCCTCTTCCCGAGAATTGACGTTGAAAAGGAAATTGACGAGCTCAACACTCTTATCAAGTCCAATGCTCCTGCGGAGGAAGAGGCTTCAAATGTCGTTCCTCTCTCCGATATCATTTCGATCGACGATTTCGGCAAGGTAGACCTCCGAGTTGCGGAAGTTAAGGAATGTGAGAAAGTTCCGAAGGCAAAGAAGCTCCTTAAACTTCAGCTCGATGACGGAATGGGTGGCAGACAGGTAGTTTCGGGCATTGCAAAATGGTATCAGCCCGAGGACCTCATCGGAAAGAAAGTTATCGTAGTAGCAAACCTCGCGCCTGCAAAACTCTGCGGCGTAGAGAGCGAGGGAATGATCGTTGCCGCTGATGTCGGCGAAGATGCAAGGGTAATTTTCATCGACAAGGACGTTCCGAACGGAGCAAAGCTGAGATAATGCGTAATGCTTAATGCGTAATTATATTTTTCCGCAAAATACCGTAAAATCGTAGGGGACGGGTTTCCCATCGCGAATCGCGTCAGCGATTTTCGGTATGCAAAATATCACGAAAAACGCCGTTATACTAAACACCTTTTAAAATTTGGAGAAAATCAAGCCGACAATCTCGTAGCTGTTTTTAACAGGTTTATATAGGATTTTGGCGCAGATTTTTCCTGTATTTTATTGGTGTTTAGTATTAATAATAACAAAAAAGAACCTGTTTTCAAAGAATCAAAATCTTGAAAACAGGTTCTTTTATTATGAAACGCCTTGCGGCGCAGGACGGGAAACCCGTCCCCTACAATTTTGTACTCATTTTACGCGATAAATTTGTGTATTAATCGGTCGGATATAGAATCAGCCTGTACGGAATTTATTTTTTACAAATAAACGAAGCAAAAAATTACGCATTACGCATTAAGCATTACGCATTAATCTAACTTTTGCTCCAGTTTAGCCGTAATTTCAAACGTTGTTACTTCTTCCGTTATCGTCTTGCGATAGACTGTCAGGGTGACTTCTTCGCCTGCGATCTTGTCATCGAGGACTTCCATTACCGAATCAAGGTCTTTTACGGGTTTTCCGTCTATTTCCGTGATAATATCATACGGCTGTAAGCCTTTTGTCGCAATATCGCAGGTCGGGTCTACGCTCATTACGCAAAGTCCCGATTCAACGCCGAGGCTGTCAGCTGTCGCGCTGTCCATCGCTACAAACACGATGCCGAGCTTTGCTC
>UMKV01067035.1_pt1 | contig 16963 bp, 13 predicted proteins | sample 1966381 | NCBI WGS metagenome assembly UMKV01 (sample SAMEA4836182, study PRJEB28245) | human gut metagenome | biome: gut microbiome; material: fecal sample | place: Denmark | collected 2008
GGCTGTAAGGGATATTAACCATAAATATATTGTAGTAGGAAAAGAGTGAAAAACAAAGGACGATAACCGGTCCCTTCACTCCCATTTTCCCTAATTTACGCACATAGGTATAAGCAATTCCTGCACCCAGTCCGCCCAGTGCTCCAATCAGTCCGTAAACAAACTGTATATCAAAGGATGGCTTAATGACAAGCAGTGCTCCGGTAAATGCCAGCACGACTGCTCCCCATTCTACTTTATTTGCCTTTTCCTTTAAGATAAAGGTTGACATAATAATTGCAAAGAAAGGTGATAACTTATTTAACATATTGGCATCTGCAATATTCAGCCGGTCAATGGCATAGAAATTACAGATTAATCCTACCGTTCCGCAGAAGCTTCGCATGAAGAGTCCGCCCCAGCTTTTCTTTGGTGCATAGAATGGCTCTTTTGCCCGGATGAGCAGAAAAGCTGCCACAACGGCAGCTACTGCATTTCGGAAAAAAGCCTTTTCCATCGTAGGCAGGTCTCCTGAAAGCCGGACAAAAAATGTCATCAGCGCAAAGAAGAAGCCTGCTCCTATAATAAATAAAATTCCCTGTCTTTTTTCCTGTTTCATATGATTCTTTCTATTCTGCAAGCAGTTTTTCTACGCTTGCAAGTTTGACGCAAAGTACAAAAATTTTAGTTGCTGTCTCAAGTTCTTCCATAGTCGGGAAGCTTGGTGCAATACGGATAACAGAATCCTCCGGGTCTTTTCCATAAGGGAAAGGTGCTCCTGCCGGTGTCAAAACAACGCCTGCTTCTTTTGCTTTGGCAACAACACTCTTTGCACATCCCGGTAAAGTATTAAAGCAGATGAAGTATCCACCCTTCGGGCTAATCCAGGAACCGATTCCAAGCTCGCCTAATTCATCCTGCAATGTTCTTTCTACCATTTCAAACTTCGGACGCATAATTGCTGCCTGTTTCATCATATGTGCATTGATTCCGTCAATATTTTTGAAATAACGTACATGACGAAGCTGATTAATCTTATCATGTCCGATGGTCTGCATCGTAAACTGTTTTTCAATGAAGTCAAGGTTTGCCTTGGAAGTTACGATTGCTGCAATACCGCTTCCCGGGAAGCTTACCTTTGATGTAGAGCAGAATTCATATACCATATCCGGGTTGCCGGCTTTCTCACATTCGCTGATGATATCTAAAAGGTCATCCTGCTCATCTTCATAGAGATGATGTACTACATAGGCATTGTCCCAGTAAATACGGAAGTCTTCTGCTGCCGGCTTTAATGCTGCCATACGGCGGACAGTTTCATCGGAATAAGTGATTCCCTGAGGATTGGAATATTTTGGTACACACCAGATTCCTTTAATGGAATCATCGCTGCTTACCAGACGCTCTACCATATCCATATCCGGTCCTTCGGAAGCCATCGGTACATTTACCATTTCTACACCGAAAAATTCTGTTACTCCGAAATGACGGTCATAGCCCGGTACCGGACATAAGAATTTTACTTTATCCAGTTTGCACCATGGTGTACTTCCCATGACACCGTGGGTAAAGGAACGGGATACGGTATCGTACATAACATTTAAACTGGAATTACCGTATACAAAAACATGGTCCGGTGTGCTTCCTACCATATCTGCAATTAATTTTCTTGCTTCCGGAATTCCTTTTAATTCTCCATAATTTCTACAATCTGTACCATCTTCTGCAATTAATTCACTGCTGCTGTTTAATACATCCAGCATCGGCATGACAAGGTCGAGCTGGGTTGCTGCCGGCTTTCCTCTTGCCATATTTAAAGAAAGACCCATTCCCTTGTATTTTGCATACTCTTTTTCAAGACCTTCCTTTACCTTATACAATTCTTCTTTTGACATTTCCTGATAAGACTGCATCTTATTCCTTCCTCCTGTATCATTCATCATTTTCTTTTAACCAGTGAAGCCACTGGGCGATTTCTTTTTCTTTTCCATTGTCGGTCGGCTCGTAAAATACCGAATCCGTCAGCCCATCCGGAAGATACTGCTGTCTGACATAGTGGTGCGGGTAATCATGGGAATAAAGATAACCCAGACCATGTCCTAATTTTCCGGCGGATTTGTAATGTGCATCCTTTAAGTGATTTGGTATCGGTGCCGTTTTGATATGTTCTACCACATCCATCGCGCGATTCAGTCCCATATAGGATGCATTACTCTTTGGGGCACTTGCCACATAGGCAACTGCTTCTGCAAGAATAATCTGTGCCTCCGGCATACCGATGCGTTCTACTGCCTGTGCTGCAGAAACCGCTACATTCAATGCCATCGGGTCTGCTGTACCAACATCCTCTGCCGCACTGATCATGATTCTTCTTGCGATGAAACGGATATCTTCTCCTGCATATAACATTCTTGCAAGGTAATAAAGGGCCGCATCCGGGTCTGTTCCACGGATACTTTTGATAAATGCAGAAATCGTATCATAATGATTATCGCCTGCCTTATCATATTTCACTACACGCTTCTGGATACATTCCTGTGCCACATCGATTGTAATATGGATAAGTCCGTCTTCGCTTCGTGGTGTGGTTAAGATTCCAAGTTCAATGGCTGTAAGGGCTGCCCTTGCATCTCCATTGGCTACATCTGCCATGAATTCCAGTGCATCCTCATCGATGACTGCCTGATATGCACCCATTCCTTTTTCCTTATCAGTAACTGCCCGCACCAAAAGCTTCTTAATATCTTCTTTTTCCAGTGCATGCAGTTCAAAAATAATGGAACGGGATAGTAAAGCTCCATTGACTTCAAAATATGGATTTTCCGTTGTGGCACCAATCAGGATAATCGTTCCGTCTTCTACAAAAGGCAGAAGGTAGTCCTGCTGTCCTTTATTAAAACGATGAATCTCGTCGATGAAAAGAATCGTTTTCTTTCCATACATTCCCTGATTGTTCTTTGCCTGCTGCACCACTTCCTCCATGTCCTTCTTTCCTGCAGATGTAGCATTCATCTGAAGGAATTCAGCACTGGTGGTATTGGCAATCACTTTTGCCAGCGTGGTCTTTCCGGTTCCCGGCGGTCCATAGAAAAGAATAGAACTTAACTTATCTGCTTTAATGGCACGATATAACAGCTTGTCCTTTCCGATAATATGTTCCTGCCCGACTACTTCGTCTAAGGTCGTGGGACGAAGTCTTGCCGCAAGGGGAGACTCTTTTTCCATATTCTGTTCCCGCATGTAATCAAATAAATCCATTTTTGCTCCTTGCATAATTTCAAAACGAATCTTGCATTTTTACTCTTATTTTTCTTCATTTTTATACTTTTTTGGTTTCAAAATGACATTTGAGCTTTAAAATAATTCATTTCATCCTAAGATACCATACCTTAATTTTTGCTTTTTGACAAGTCTATTCTGGTATTTTTTCTCGATTTTCCAGTGAAAACACACAAAAAAATCCATTGAAACATTCTTTTTTCTCAAGGTAACTCAAATATCAGCTTATCTACCGTTACAAATTCATAACCCTGTGCCTGCAGCCGGTCAATAATCTCAAAGGCTGCCAGCATACTGCTGTCATAACCGTCATGTAATAAAATAATATCACCATCTTTGACATCCGTCATTACTTTATTGACGACTTTTTCCTTATTCTGTACCTCCCAGTCCCTCGGGTCTACATCCCAGAGCACCTCAATCATATTCATCTGACAGTCCAGATTCTTCTGGGTGCTTCCGAAAGGAGAACGCAAAAACTGCGGATATTCCCCGGTAATCTGATAAATGGCATCATTGGTCTTTCGAATCTGCTCACAAGCATCTTTCTTCGATAAGATGCCAAGGTTCACATGGGTATAGGAATGATTTCCTATGATATGCCCATCATCCTGAATTTTCTTTATCAAATCCGGATATGCCTCTGCTTTCTCTCCGATTACAAAAAAGGTTGCTTTGACATTGCGCTCCTTCAGCCCTTCCAGTAAATCTTTCGTACATTCCGGGCTTGGTCCATCGTCAAATGTCAATGCAACCTCTTTTATTCCACTTGTTTTCTTTATATTCATGCTCTCTGCATTTACCAGATGATTGACACGGATCCGACAGGCTCCGGCGGCAATTACCAATACCGCCAGTGCCAGATTCATCCATATCAATGCTTTTCGGATTCGACTCATTTTACACCGTTACTTTTCTGCTCTCCTGACAATATATGCAGCAACTGCATTTCTTATTATGTCAGGCTTGAACCATTTCAGGCGGTCGCCGGTTTTGCGCTTGCAGTCAGTTCTCCATCGGTAAGGTCGATAAGAATGGTATCTCCCTCTCTGACTTTATCTGCAAGAATCAATTTTGCTGCCAATGTCTCCACATATTTCTGCAGGAAACGTTTCAGCGGTCTTGCACCATATACCGGGTCATAACCTTTCTCAGTAATATAATCCTCGGCAGCCTTTGTCAGTTCCACTTTCAGTTCACGGTCTGCAAGACGTTTATTCAGATCTTCCATCAGTAACTTGATAATGTTGCCGATGTTGTCTTTGGTCAGCGGCTTGAACATAATGATTTCATCCAGACGGTTTAAAAATTCCGGTCGGAAGTTACCCTTCAGTTCTTCCATGACAGCTTCTTCTGCTTCCGGACGAATCTCGCCATTTTCGTCAATGCCCTCCAACAGATGCATGGAGCCTAAGTTAGAAGTCATGATAATAATGGTATTCTTAAAGTCTACGGTACGTCCCTGGGAATCGGTAATTCGTCCGTCATCCAGTACCTGAAGCAGTACATTAAAGACATCCGGATGTGCTTTTTCCACCTCATCAAAGAGGACTACGGAATACGGTTTCCGGCGGACTGCCTCCGTCAGCTGACCACCTTCATCATAGCCTACATATCCAGGAGGTGCTCCAATCAGACGGGAAACGGAATATTTCTCCATATACTCGCTCATATCGAGACGGACCATATTGGATTCATCATCGAAAAGGCAGCTTGCTAATGCTTTGGCAAGCTCTGTCTTACCTACACCGGTTGGTCCTAAGAACAGGAAAGAACCGATTGGCTTGCTCGGGTCTTTGATTCCGGCTTTGGAACGGATGATTGCTTCTGTTACCTTGGTAACGCCCTCGTCCTGTCCAATGACACGTTTATGCAGTTCTTCATCAAGGTGCAGTGTCTTATTTCGTTCGCTCTCAGTCAGTTTGGCTACCGGGATTCCGGTCCAGCGGGAGATAATCTTTGCGATTTCTTCTTCGCTGACACTTTCATGTACCAGTGATAAATCTTCACCTTTGACTTTTTCTTCTTCAATTTCCAACTGCTGCTGTAACTGCGGCAGCTTACCATATTTTAATTCTGCCGCTTTATTTAAATCATAGCTCTGCTCTGCCTGCTGGATTTCATTTTTCAGGCTTTCCAAATCCTCACGCAGCTTCTGGACTTTCTCTACGGATTTCTTTTCATTGTCCCACTGTGCCTTCTTATTCTGGAACTCACTCCGAAGCTCTGCTAACTCTTTCTGTAAGTCTGCCAGACGCTCCTGGCTCAGACGGTCATCCTCTTTTTTCAATGCAGTCTCTTCAATCTCTAACTGCATGACACGACGATTCAGTTCGTCTAACTCGGTCGGCATGGAATCAAGCTCTGTCTTAATCAGTGCACAGGCTTCATCCACCAGGTCAATTGCCTTATCCGGTAAGAACCGGTCTGAGATATAACGGTTCGAAAGCACTGCTGCGGAAACCAGTGCACTATCAGTAATCTTTACTCCATGGAATACTTCATACCTCTCCTTTAATCCACGCAGGATAGAAATAGTATCTTCTACCGTTGGTTCGTCTACCATAACCGGCTGGAATCTTCGTTCCAATGCGGCATCCTTTTCAATGTATTCCCGGTACTCATCCAATGTGGTAGCACCGATACAATGCAGTTCTCCACGGGCAAGCATTGGTTTTAAAAGCTGTCCGGCATCCATGGCTCCATCGGTTTTTCCTGCACCGACAATGGTATGCAGCTCATCGATAAAGAGGATAATCTGTCCTTCGGATTTCTTTACTTCATCCAATACTGCTTTCAGACGTTCCTCAAATTCACCACGGTATTTTGCTCCGGCTACCAATGCACCCATATCCAGTGCAAAGAGCTTCTTATCCTTTAATCCTTCCGGAACATCACCACGTACAATCCGTTGTGCCAGTCCCTCTACAACTGCGGTTTTACCTACACCGGGTTCGCCAATCAGTACCGGATTGTTTTTCGTCTTACGGGACAAAATTCGCACTACATTCCGGATTTCTGCATCTCGTCCGATGACCGGATCCAGCTTCTGGTCTCTCGCCCTCTCTACCATATCATAACCATATTTATTTAAGGTATCATAAGTAGCTTCCGGATTATCGGAGGTCACACGCTGGTTGCCACGCACCGTAGACAGTGCCTGCAGGAAACGGTCTCTTGTAATACCATATTCCTTAAAAATTTCCTTTAATGCAGGGTTCGGATATTTTAACAAGGATAAAAACAGATGCTCTACGGAGACATAATCATCTCCCATCTGCTTTGCCTCATCCTCTGCACTAATCAATACCTTATTCAATGCCTGGCCGACATAAACCTGGCCGCCGGACACCTTGGTTCTTGCTTCCAGATGGCGGATTGCATTGTCTACAAAATGCTCCTTCTGGATTTCCATTTTCTCAATCAGTTTTAAAATCAGTCCATCTTCCTGCTGCAGTAATGCCACTAAAAGATGTTCCTGCTCGATTTCCTGATTGCCATATTCATATGCTAATTTTTCGCAATCCTGGATTGCTTCCATTGACTTCTGTGTAAATTTCTGAATGTTCATATCTTTCACCTCATTTCCCACTGTGCTATGAACGAATTCCTGTTATTTCTGTTTCCAAGCATAAATATAGCACGCATTATTAGCACTGTCAAGATGTGAGTGCTAAAATTTTCAGACAATTTTTGTTAATTTCTATTTTTCTTCTGTTTAATCCACTTTATCAGTTCATCTACGTCTTCCATTGTCGTTGCCCAACTGGTTGCAAAACGAATTACCGTATGGTTCTCATCCTTTTTCTCCCAGAAGCTGAATTCAACTTTTTGCGCAAGCTTTTCCATAAATGCATTCTCTACCACGCAAAAGACCTGATTGGTGGGAGCATCCAGATAAAGTTCGATTCCATTTTCCTTTAAGCCTTCCCGAATCTTATCTGCCGCTGCAATTGCCGGCTCTCCGATATGCTCATATAAATCATTTTCAAATAACACATCAAACTGGATGCCAAGTATCCGTCCCTTGGCAAGCAGTGCTCCATGCTGTTTTACAATGGTGAAGAAATGCGGAATAAGCCCCGGCTTCGGAAATACCACTGCCTCTCCAAACAATGCACCGCATTTTGTTCCTCCGATATAAAAGGCATCGCAGCATGCTGCAATATCTTCTAATGTCACATCATTCGCCGAACATGCCAGTGCATAAGCCAGCCTTGCTCCATCTAAATAAAGTGGAATACCATTGCTGCGGCATACTTTACTTAATGCTTCTAATTCCTGCCGGTTATATAAGGTTCCATATTCTGTCGGCTGGGAAATGTATACCATTCCCGGCATCACCATATGATCACGGTTGCCATCCTCTTTAAATGTATTTAAGACTTCTTCTACCTTTTCTGCGCTGATTTTTCCATCTGTCTGCGGAATCGTCAACACTTTATGTCCACCCGCTTCAATAGCTCCTGCCTCATGGGAACTGACATGTCCGGTCTCTGCCGCAATCACTCCCTGATAGGATGCTAACAGGGCACCAATTACCGTGGCATTGGTCTGCGTTCCTCCCACCAGAAAATGCACCTCTGCCTCCGGTGCATTGCAGGCCTTCCGAATCTTTTCCCTTGCAGTTTCCGAATATTCATCCAGTCCGTATCCGGCACTTTTTATCAGATTTGTCTCCGCTAACTTTTTTAGAATCGCCGGATGGGCTCCTTCCATATAATCACTTGCAAACGCTAACTGTGCTGCCATTTTTCTTTTCCTCTCTCTATTCTATACTGACATAGATTCTTCTTCTATGATTTTTCCTACTTCCTCCGGTTTGATTTCCACAATCTCTGCTATCTGTTCTAAGGTATAGCCCTTCCTGTGCATATTGGTAATTACTTTTTTATTTGTTTCTCTTAATGTCTTTTCTGCAGCCTTTTCTGCTGCTCTTTCTTCTATTCCTTCACTCAGATTACACATCAGGTTCACTTCCTCTCTCAAACCCTTCACAAAGTATGCTCTATTGAATATCAATCCAATTTCATTATACGGTTCCATCCTATCAGACGCAAATAAATTTTTCATAAAGAACTCCCGGAACATCGTTTTTCCGATGCTCCGGGAGTCTGTTATCTTTTTCTTCTATCATATATTTTCCAAGCTTCTGATTACATCAGTTTACGGAATAAAGCTTTCAAATCCTCTACATTTGTATCCTTTGGATTGCCAGGTGCACAGGCATCAGCAAAAGCGGATTCTGCAAGGAATTCTAAGTCTTCTTCCTTTAACGCCTCTAATTTTGTTGGAATTCCAACATCTACAGATAACTGCTGTACCGCATCAATGGCTGCCTTTCTGTATTCTTCTACAGACATATCATCAACGCCTTTTACACCCATTGCTCTTGCAATCTCACGATATTTCTCACCAGTGCATTCTGCGTTGTATTCCATTACGATTGGAAGCATCATTGCACAGGCAACCCCATGTGGAGTATCATATACAGCACCTAATGTATGTGCCATGGAATGTGCAATTCCAAGTCCTACATTAGAAAATCCCATTCCTGCAATATACTGTCCTAATGCCATTCCTTCACGGCCTTCTTTTTCATTGGCAACTGCACTTCTTAAAGATCTGCTGATAATTTCAATCGCTTTCAAATGGAACATATCAGTAATTTCCCATGCAGCCTTTGTAGTATATCCTTCAATGGCATGTGTCAGTGCATCCATTCCGGTGGAAGCAGTCAGTCCCTTTGGCATAGATGACATCATCTCCGGGTCAATTACTGCGATAACCGGCATATCATGCGGGTCTACACATACAAATTTTCTCTTACGCTCTACATCTGTAATTACATAGTTAATGGTAACTTCTGCTGCAGTTCCGGCTGTTGTCGGTACAGCAATAATCGGAACACAAGGCTTCTTTGTCGGAGCTACACCCTCTAAGCTTCTGACATCCTCAAATTCCGGATTTGCAATAATGATACCAATTGCTTTTGATGTATCCATAGATGAACCACCACCAATTGCAATGATATAATCTGCTTTTGATGCTTTAAATGCTTCCACACCATGCTGTACGTTCTGAATGGTAGGATTTGCCTTAATATCTGAATAGATTTCATAAGCAAGTCCTGCTTCATCCAATACATCGGTTACTTTGGATGTTACACCAAACTTAATCAGATCCGGGTCGGAACAGACAAATGCTTTCTTAAATGCTCTTGCCTTTGCCTCGTTTGCGATTTCTTTAATTGCTCCTGCACCATGGTAGGAAGTCTCATTTAACATAATTCTGTTTGCCATTTTATCTTCTCCTTTGTCCTTTATTGATACCTCTATTTTACCAATGAAAAAGACAAATAAAAAGTTACAAAAAGGCAACTCTGTCACTTGATTTTTCAATATCTGTCATGGGCAAATTCCACTCTCAATCATCATCCGTCACCACTATATCATCTGCAATTTTTCAAATACCGCTTTCAGTTCCGCCGGCACCGCTTCCGTCAGTGCCTTTGCCAGTTCCTTCGGTGTAGCCTTCTTTCTTCCAAGCACCCACTGAATTGTCATATAAACTGAACCCTGGCAATACATTTCCAGAAGGAAATGAAGATGCTCCGATAATTTCTGTCCTGATTTCTTTTCTATCTTATCCGTATAAAACCGGGTAATCAGTTCAAAATCATGGTCTCTTAAGCAGTTCTGGCTGTCTGATTTAAATGCAGCCCTGAAAAATAATTTTTCCTGCTCAATATATTCAAATTTCTTTACCAGCCCCTCGTATACCGTCTTTCCCTCTCCCATATGTTCAAAGGATTCTGCTAAAATTTTGTCAAAATACCAGTTTATCAGATCATATTTATCCTGAAAATGACGGTAAAATGTCTGTCTTGTCGTTCCGCCCAGTTCCACAATCTGCCGCACTGTAATCCGTTCTATCGGCATCTTCGCCATACACTGCTTCATGGCATCTGCCAGCCGGTATTTCATCTGTTCTGCTTTCTGAACATTCTGCTCCATGCCTTCTCCTCCACTTACTCTGCCAATCTACTATCGTCAGCATAGCACCAACCTGTGAAAAAGGCAACCTGACCGCTTTCTCCTATAAAGTTTTCCTGCGTTTCCACCGCCAGATTACAATAGAAAGGAGAACTGCCACATAATCCGTCAGTGCCTGTCCGTAGATAACACCGTGCAGACCGAGCAATGCATTCAAGCCGTAAAGCACCGGAATCAAAAGTACGCCCTGTCTCAATATAGAAAGAATCGTTGCCGGAAGTGCATTTCCGGTAGACTGCATACAGTTCATATTCATAAATAAAATGCCAATGACCGGACCGGAAATCATATAAGCAATCAGCATTTCCACACCATAATTTATGACCTCTGTATCAGAAATAAACAGGCGGATAATCGGCTCCCGGAAAAAGAAAAACAGTGCTGTCGCCAATACACCTACAATCAGACAGCATTTCTTCGTATAACGTTCCACTGCAATAAAACGCTCCCTGTTCCCTGCACCGTAACTATAGCCTAATAACGGTTGTACTCCATTTGCCAGTCCCATCTGTAAAAATGTGATAAACATATTTGCCTTAAATACAATTCCAATAGCCGCTACCGGTGCATTTCCATATGCCACCAGAATCTGGTTTAAAATAATCGTAGAAATGCTCATCAATGCAGAAAAAATAGCTGTTGGAAGTCCTGCCGAGCATACCTGGGACAGAATTCTGTCCCCACATTTAAAATACCGGAATGCCATAGACATGTTCCTGCTCTTTCTACAGAAATACCAAAGATAATATACACTCGCCATTATATTTCCAATAGTCGTTGCAATGGCTGCGCCTGCTGCACCCATACCAAATCCACTGATAAATATCGGGTCTAAAATAATATTGGCCACGGTTCCTATCATACTTCCTGTCATAGCTTCCCGGCTGGCTCCGTCCGCACGCACAACAAAGCTTGCTGCCGCAGACCAGATAATAAACGGTGCACCATAAGAAATGTATGTTGTGTATCCTTTCGCCAGTTCATAAGTATCTGCATCTGCTCCAAACAATTGTAAAACCGGCTGCATTCCAACCAGTAAAATTACAGCAAAAACAATTCCCACGATAAGTGATGCATAGGTAATAAAAGAAGAAACCTGCTTTACTCTTTTTTCCTTCTTTTCGCCCAATGCCATAGATGCCGCTGCGCTTCCGCCCATACCAAACATATTGGCAAATGCCATAAATAATATAAAAATCGGATTCGTCTGACTGACCGCAGCCACCTGCAACGGATCCCCTGTCTGCCCTACGAAAAACGTATCCGCCATATTATAAACGACAGTAACCAGACTGCTGATGACACTTGGAATTGCCATCTTTGCTACTGCCTTCGACACCTTCATGCTGCCCATCAATTCATTTTCGTCCATTGTAACCCTTCCTTTCTGCCGGTAAAATCTGCTTTCCAAAGCCACTCATCGACCTCTTGTAACTTTAAATTTCTCATTCCAGATTCCGAAGCATCTTCTCTGCAATTCTTAAAAATTCTTTTCTTTCTTCTTCCGTAATTCCCTGTAATAAAAGTTCTTCCGATTCCGTAATTTCCTTTCGCAGAATATGTTCAATCTTCCGCGCCTGTTCTGTAAAAACAATCTTCTTATATCTTCCATCCTCTGATTCCGGCACCCGGCAGATTAGTTCTGCCTGCTCAAGATTCTTTAAAGTCTCTGTTGCAGTAGACGGACGCAAGCCAAATTCTTCCTCAATCTCTTTCTGGTATACCGGATGGTTTTCTGATTCCACCAGAATATAATTTAAAATGTTACCCTTTGCTCCGCTGATTCCGATAGATTCCTGTATTTTCTTAGAACGTCTGCGGAGCCGGTTGGATATTTTATTAATTACCTTTCCTGTTTCCATGGCAAATCTGTTCCTCTTTAAACTTATTACTATTTCTAATTAGTTCGGTTCCTAAGTATTTTAGTCAGATTTTATTCCATTGTCAACTTTCTATTTTATCTACTCTATTTCTTCATGCATAATATTCCTTTTCCCGGCTCATGCTAATGCCGATATCTAAACTTTTCTTAGGCGATTATGAAAAAGAACGTAAGAATTTATTTCAAAAATTTTAAATATAGAAGGGCATTGGAAGTAATTTGTGCTGAAATGCCAGAAGTTCTTAAAGTGTATGTTTTGCTTGATTGTAAATTGTCTTTCCGTTGCTTTGACTGCGTAGCTGTATTGTCCGTCAATTGCGGATGCAACATAACGCCTGCAAGGGGCACTAAGAATTTCGGTATTGAAGTTTTATGTTCCGGCAACCGGTGCAAATTCACATCCATGTTCAGTTGCGCCTCGCTGGCACATCCCTGTGCCAGCGTTGCCAAAGGACGAATGAAATTCTAAGTGCCCCTAACAGCCCTTACCATGCATCCGTAATTGACGAACCATGCAGCTCTGCTGTCAAACATTGGAAAGACTATTTTTATCGCCACAAGCAAAACATACCTTTTAGAACTACGGTATTTCGGTGCAAACTTCCAATACCCTTCTATAGTAAAAATTTTGAAAGAAAAATATATCTTTTCGCAATCGTCCAAAAAATTTTCTATAAAAGGAGATTATCGTATGGGAAATAACATGGATTTAAATTATGAAATGTTCTGCTATCAGTGTGAACAGACAGCCGGTGGCAAAGGCTGTACAAAGCTTGGCGTATGCGGAAAGACACCGGAAATTGCCAACCTGCAGGATTTACTTATTTTTCAGATAAAGGGAATCAGCTGCTACGGAAAAGTGCTGGTGGAGCAGGGACAACATATGGACAAATCGATTGTAAGCTTTATTGAAAATGTACTTTTTACGACACTTACCAATGTAAATTTTGATGCAGATGTACATGTGGCACTGCTCCGGCAATCACAGCAAATCAAAGAAGAACTTCACAATTTGGTAGGTGAAATTTCGAATTCCACACTCCATGCCACCTATCATCTGCCGGATTCAAAAACGGATATGTTAAAGGATGCTCCTATGGCGGGCATTATGTATGACAAATCCTTAGACCCAGACATCCGCTCCCTCCGTCAAACTATTCTCTACAGTTTAAAAGGTATCAGTGCCTATGGTCATCAGGCAAGAGAATTAGGTTACTTCAGTAATGAAGTGGATGACTTTTATATACTGGCATTAGAAGCCATTACCGATGACCGGCTGACTGTCGAAGACCTGATCCGTCTGACCATGCGTACCGGTGAAATGGCTATTGAAGTCATGAAAAAACTGGACGATGCCAATACCACTATTTATGGCAATCCTTCCCCGCATAAGGTAAATGTTACTATTAAAAAAGGGCCATTTATCATTGTCTCCGGCCACGACTTAAATGATTTGGAAATGCTGTTGAAGCAGACGGAAGGCACCGGCATCAACATCTATACCCATGGTGAAATGCTGCCCTGCCACGGTTATGATGGACTGAAAAAATATTCTCATCTTGTAGGTAACTTCGGTGGAGCCTGGCAGGATCAGCAGAAACAGTTTGACAACATTCCAGGCTGTATCCTGATGACCACCAACTGCCTGATGCGCCCGAGAGATTCCTACAAAGACAGGATTTACAGCACGAATGTAGTAGGCTGGGATGGTGTGAAACATGTCGGTCGGAAAGAAAATGGAGACAAAGATTTCAGTGAAATCATAAAACAGGCAATTGAACTTGGCGGTTTCCAGGAAGACCAGCCGGCAAAAGAGATTCTGGTAGGTTTCGGACACCACGCTGCCTTAAGCTATGCCCCACAGCTTGTGGAAGCTGTTAAAAGCGGACAAATCCGTCATTTCTTCCTTATCGGCGGCTGTGACGGTGCCCGTCCGGGACGAAATTACTACACTGACTTTGCCCAAATGGTTCCATCCGACTGTATGATTCTAACGCTTGCCTGCGGAAAATACCGTTTCAATAAACTAGATTTTGGTGAAGTAGCCGGACTGCCACGTCTTTTGGATGTGGGACAATGTAATGATGTCTACTCTGCCATCCGCATTGCTACTGCACTTGCAGATGCTTTTGAAACAGACGTAAACGGACTTCCACTGTCACTGATTATATCCTGGTATGAACAGAAAGCGGTTGCTGACCTGCTTGCCCTTTTAAGCCTTGGCATTCATGATATTTATTTAGGTCCAACGCTTCCTGCCTTCATCAGTCCAAATGTGCTGCAGTATCTTACCGATACCTTCCACATAAAGCCAATCAGCAATGCTCCCGATGATATCAAAACCTGCCTGAAACAAAGCCTATAAACAATAAACCTCCTTACCAGTTTTCTGGTAAAGAGGTTTTTATTTATGCAAACTCTATTTTCCTGTCTGATTTGCAATGCAGACGCAATACCATTTATCATCTGTCTGACTGACATCATGATTGCAGTTGATAATCGGATGATTCAGGTCATTTGGCGGAATATAACGCACCACACCGATTCTTCCATCGGACATCTGTACCTTTACATCCCGGTAATTTGCCACCATATTTTTCACAAATAAGTCTACCAGGCGTTCATCCAGTCCCGGAAATTCGCCCTTTTTAAATTTCTCCAACACATCAAAAGGAATCATGGATTCCTTATAACTTCTCTGGGAAATCATGGCATCATACACATCGGAAATGGCGGTAATCCTTGCCAACAGAGAAATCTCATCTCCTGCAATCTGATCCGGATAACCCTTTCCATCCAGCCGCTCATGATGATGTCTTGCCGCTAACCGGATATCTTCATCTACATTATCCCAAAGCAGCTCATATGAATAAACGGGATGAGCTTTTATGATTTCAAATTCTTCTTCCGTAAGTCTTCTCGGTGCATTTAAGATTTCTTCCGGTATCTTCGTCTTTCCGATATCGTGCACTAATCCGGCGCATACCAGCTTTTTAATCACCGGTTCCGGAAGTTTCAGCCACTGCCCGATAACACCATTGGTAAATGCTACGTTCAGGGAATGGCGCTGCAAATTCTCATCCATCTCTCTCGGTGCATCAATACACTGAAATATTTTAGGAAAATCCAATACCTTAATCTTAGTAAAAATATCCTTTGTAACAGTCTCCGTTGCTTCCATATTAATTTCGGAAGCATTTCTGGTTACAGAAAAAATACTGTCTACATCGTTTTTTAATGCTGTATAGCCGACTGCTTCTTCGTATACTCTCTGCAATGCAGCTCTTGGTGCTTTTCCACTGTTGAGAATTTCCTGATAAGTTTCCTCACTGGTTGTAATATATCCACCACGTTCAAACTTGGAAAGTTTATCTAACCGGTCCTGTGTCAGGACTTCGCCCCGTTTCAAAAGCAGCACCAAACCTCTGTCATTATAAATATCTCCGGAAAGTTCCAGGCCTTCCCATAAAAAATCAATTGGAATTTTTCTAAGTCTCATTCTGTCACTCCGCCCTTATATATTCCTGTCACGAATCATCATGCAGCCATACTCTTCTGTCTTAAGATTTGCATTCTGTATCCGGACAATCCGATATGTCTTCTGTAACATTGTATCTCCAAGTTTCACACAAATCCGCAGTTCCGTTCCAATTGTCCCGCTTCCTGCCATTGTCTGAATCAGAATTCCATTTCCACTGATATTACAGGTTTCCATTTCAATTGGCTTCTGCAATTCAATTAATGTTCCATCCACAATAACAGATTCTATATATCCCTTTTCTTTTAAGGGATAACGGGCATGCTTCCGCTTCTCACCATTCTTACTCCTGCCCAGCTCGATTTCTACTTCATTGGCAATTATAACCTTCCGAAGATTACCGGCAGCTTCTACCAGGCTCCCATTCGGTCCAAATATGATAACCGTCACCGCATGCTCCATCCGGTTGTCAAGGCTTCCTGCACTAACCTTTACTACTTTACGGATCGGATCATACGATTTAATTCTTGTATCTAATACCATCTTCCCGCCGGCAATTTCCTTTACAATAATCCGGCAGCCATTTAACTCCATCATTCCTGCCATAATTTGCATTTCTCCCTGATACTGTTGCTCACCTATTATCCATATCTCATTTCTGTTTGATATATTTTATCACGCCTATCCCGGTTTGAAAATATTTTTACCAAAAATAATAGTATAAAATCAGTTGCACAATCAGTATAAATGGCATTCCTATTACAAAGTACCAATGTTTTGTCTTATGACGGAACAGATACATACCTGCCCATGTCCCAATGCTTCCTCCCAGTATGCTTACCAGAAATAATGTTTTTTCAGGAATACGCCATTTATGACAGATGGCTCTGCGTTTATCTATTCCCATGACGGATAGCCCGACAATATTTGCAATTATAGCATATGCAATTGCTATTTTCTGAATTGTAGTCATTCTTTTCTCCTTTTTCAAACATTAATTTTCGGCGATTGCAAAAGGAAATAATCTTTGCTGGAAAATATTACGGAGATTTACAGCGGATTATCTTTATCCGTTATGAAATGCCAGCAGTTCTTAGAAAGCGTGTTTTTCTTGCTGATAAACTGTCTTTCCGGTTGCTTTGACTGAATAGCTGCACTGTCCGTCGAGAACAGATGCCGCATAAAGCCTGCAAGGGGCACAGGGAATTTCGGCATAATTATACTTTCTTCTGGCAACCGGCACAAATTCACGTCCATGTTCAAATGTGCCTCGCTGGTACATCCCTGTAC
>UMKV01059969.1_pt1 | contig 16914 bp, 10 predicted proteins | sample 1966381 | NCBI WGS metagenome assembly UMKV01 (sample SAMEA4836182, study PRJEB28245) | human gut metagenome | biome: gut microbiome; material: fecal sample | place: Denmark | collected 2008
GTTCGCGCTGCACCTGAGCATTTTTGAGGCGGCGCTGACGGTGCATCCCGCGTCCATCATGCCTTACGGCTATTCGACCGTCCCGTATCTGGGCGGCGACGCGGTGGAAAATTACGCGCATGAATCCTCTGTGGTCATGAACGATGTTCTGCGCAAGCGTCTGGGCTACGACGGCATTATCCAGACCGACTGGGGGCTGAACCACATCGTCGCGATGCAGGCGGGCGCGGACGTCATGGGCGGCATGGGTCAGCGCGACGTCACCCGCATGGTGGATCAGGTTGACCCGTCGCTGCTGACGGATCGCTGCCGCCGTCTGCTGCTGGCGAAGTTCCGGCTGGGCGTGTTCGAGAACCCCTACACCGACGCGGACGAAATCGCGCAGGTTGTCGGCAGCGAAGAGCATTATCAGAAGGCAATGGAAGCCGCGGAAAAGGCGGTTACGCTGGTGAAGTACGAGAACCAGCAGCCGCTGGAAGGTCAGCAGATTCTGGTCGTGGGCGCGCTGGCAAAGAACGTTGATGCGCTGTCAAGCGGCTGGAAGATTTCCTCCGAGACAGGCTTGAAGACCGAGGGCAAGTCCATCTACGATGCCATCTGCAAGCGGGCGGGTGCGGACAACGTGACCTACATCGGCGATGACGAAACGCTGATTGCCGATTCGTACCCGGCAGGCACAACCGCGATTGTCGTCGTCGGTGAAGCGAGCGGCACGCACGAACCCGCGTGGGGCACGGCGACGCTGGAATTCCCCGCAGAACAGCAGAATTTGTTGAAAAAACTCGATGCGTCCGGCGTGAACGTTGTATCCGTCGTGCTGATGAATCGCGCGTATGTCATGACGCCGGTGGATGCCGCGTCCGACGCGGTGATGATTGTCTACCGTCCCGGCGTGACGGCGGGCGCGGAAGCGGTGGCGCACGCGCTCTTCGGTGACTGCGCGATTTCCGGCAAACTGCCGTGGCAGATTCCTGCGACGATGGATCAGGTGATGCTCCAGCGCGAAGACCTGCCCAAGGACATCGAAAATCCGCTGTATGATTACGGTTTCGGCATTGAAGTGGCCGCATTCGGTCAATAAGCACTGAGGGAAAGAAAGGAAGTCCGCCATGGCAGCGATTACGATTAAGAACATGGACGTGACCTACAACAAGGGCAAGTCCTATGTCATCAAGGACATGAATCTGGAAATCAAGGACGGCGAATTCTGCGTCTTCCTTGGGCCGTCCGGCTGCGGCAAGTCTACCGCAATGTACTGCATTGCAGGTCTGCTCCATCCGGTTCACGGCGAAATCTGTTTCGGGAATGAAGCGATGAACCAGCTCGACGAGCGCGGCAAGGAAAAGAAATTCGTGCCGCCGCAGGAGCGCAACATTGCGATGGTGTTCCAGGAATACGCGCTGTATCCGAACATGACCGTGCGCAAGAACATGTCGTTTGCGCTGGAAACGAAGAAAGCGCCGAAGGAAGAAATCGAGAAGCGCGTGAACTCGATGTCCGCGATGTTGGGTCTGGATGAACTGCTTGACCGCAAGCCGGCGCAGCTCTCCGGCGGTCAGCGTCAGCGTGTGGCACTGGGACGTGCGCTGGTGCGCGATCCGCAGGTGTTCCTGCTGGACGAGCCGCTTGGCAACCTCGATGCGAAGCTCCGCGATCAGGTGCGCTATGAGCTGAAGAAGATTCAGACGCAGCTGGGCGTTACCACCATCTACGTCACGCATGACCAGACTGAAGCCATGACGATGGCGGATCACATCGTGCTGATGAAGGATGGTCACATCATGCAGCAGGGGACGCCGAACGACCTCTATGCGCATCCAAACAGCCTGTTCGTTGCGAGCTTTGTCGGCACGCCGCAGATTAACAAGCTGACGTGCAAGGTTGTGGAAAAGGGCGGTTCGCTGGCGTTCCAGTGCGGCGAACTGCTGCTGTCCGTGCCGGATGACCTGACCGCGCTGATGCAGCAGTACAAAGGCAAGGAGGTTATCGTCGGTCTGCGCCCGTCGGAACTGACGCTCGCGCCGGAAGGTCAGGGCGAAATCGAGGGTACGGTGGACAGCGTTGAGCCGTTGGGCGATGGCTTCATCGTGTACCTGAAAGCGGCGGGTCAGATGCTGGTGGCAAAGATTGCGGGCGGCAGCACGGTCATCGGCAAGACGATTTCGCTGAACATTGAAAAGGGGAAATTCCACATTTTCGACAGCCAGACGGAAGAACGGCTGAATCCGTAAATCCATTCCATGCTGCCGCGCAGTTCTGATTTTGCGCGGCAGTTTTTTTCTGCTATTTTCAGATTTGCGGGAAAATCGAAATTCTTTGCAAGCGCAGAGGACGGAGAAGGAATTCGTCGGGGGCTTGTCGAATAATAAACATACGTGTATATTCTGGTGCTGTTAGTTTGAAAATAAGGCAAATATACAATTTCGCGGAAAGATGGGAGGACGATGGAGGATGAACGAGAAAATGGAGCGCCTGCTGACGATTTTGCAGGATGTGAACGACGAAATCGACTTTGCGCATGAGCGGCATATGGTCGATGACGGGTTGATTGACTCGCTGGAGCTGATGAAAATCATCGTAGCGCTGGAAGAAGCCTATGACGTGCGCATTGACGCAGGAGAGGTGGAACCGGAGAACTTCAACAGCGCGGAGGCGATTCTGGCGCTGGTGAACAGCTGCCGGAAGCAGGCATGATGCGCTGTGTGCTGCCATGGCTGGATAGATGGGCGGCAAAAAAGCCGGATGCAGCGGCGTTCGAGGACGAAAAAACGTGTCTGACGTGGCGGCAGCTGCACGATACGGCGAAACGCATCGGCACTTATCTGGCGCGGCAGCTCCCGCCGCGCGTTCCCGTTGCGCTGTGCATGGACAAAAGCCCGATGACTGTCGCGGCGATGCTCGGTGTGCTGGAAGCTGGGTGCTTCTATACCATCATTGATGTGCAGATGCCGCAGCAGCGTGTCCAGCTGATTCTGGATGCGCTGCATCCGGCGCTTCTGCTGACTGATGCGGGCAAAGCGCCGATATGGGCGGATACGGCGGGAAAACTGCCATGCGTCTCCACGGAAGTGGCGGCATCCTGCGACATTGATGAATCGCTGATGGCGGCGCGTCAGCGGGACATCATTGATACCGATTTGCAGTATGTGCTGTTCACCAGCGGTTCGACCGGGCGTCCCAAGGGCGTTGCGATTCGCCATCGCTCGGTGCTGGATTTCGTGGAATGGGCAGTCCCTGCGCTGCGGCTCGATGAAACCGCACGTTTCGGCAATCAGGCGCCGCTGTATTTTGACAACTCGGTGCTGGATATTTTCTGCACGCTCAAAAGCGGCGCATACGTCTACTTCCTGCCCCAGAAGGACTTCCTGTTCCCGGCACGGATGATGGACGAATTGGAGCAGCGGCAGATTAACACGCTGTTCTGGGTTCCATCGGCGCTGATGCACCCGGCGAATCTCGGCGTGGTGAAGGACGGGCGTCCGCGCGGGATCAAGCGGGTGTTCTTCTGCGGCGAGGTGATGCCGAACCGTCAGCTGAACATCTGGCGGCGCTCCCTGCCGGATGCGGATTTTGTGAACATGTATGGCCCGACGGAAATCACGGATGTCTGCTCGTGGTATCGTGTTGACCGCGCTTTCGAGGATGGCGAGCCGCTGCCGATTGGCTTCCCGTGCGAAAATACGCGCATTACGCTGCTGGACGGCGAAATCTGCGTCTCCGGGACGTGTTTGTCCGCCGGATACTACAATGCGCCGGAAAAAACGGCGGCAGCGTTTGTCCAGCATCCGGACGCGCGGGGGATTCCGGAGCGGATGTACAAAACGGGCGACCTCGGCGCATACAACGAGCGCGGCGAACTGATGTTTCTGGGGCGCAAGGACAGCCAAATTAAAAAGCAGGGTTATCGAATTGAACTGGGCGAAATCGAGTGCGCAATCAAGGCGTGTCAGGCGGTGACGCAGGGCTGCTGCTTCTATCAGGCTGCGACACAGCAAATCGTCTGCTGCTATTCCGGCGAGACTGATGAAAAGGCGCTTCGGGGCGAACTCAGGCGGCGACTGCCGAAATACATGCTGCCGGATGTGTATTACCATCTGCCGCAGTTTCCGCAGACGATGAACGGAAAAATCGACCGCGTGCGGCTCAGACAGGAGCTGGGATTGTGAGCGTCGTATCCTTTGAATTTCTGGGGTTCCTTGCTGCGCTGGCTGTGGTGTACTACGTCCTGCCGATGCGCGTGCGCAAGTGGGCGCTGCTGGCGGGCAGTGCGGCGTTCTGGCTGCTCTGCGGCTGGCAGGGGGCAGCGTACCTCACGGTGGAAACGCTGCTGATTTGGGACTGCGCACGCCTGATGGGGCGGTTTTCGGAGCGCAGGGGCGTTTGCCGCGCACTGCTTATTGGCGGAATGGTCACGGTTTTCGGCGCAATGGTGCTGATGAAGGCGCTCGCGCAGATGAAAGCCCTGCCGGACGGGCTGCTTGTCCCCATCGGCTTGTCGTACTTCACGTTCCAGAGCGTAGGCTACCTCATCGACGTTTATCGGGGGAAGGTTACGCCGGAAAAGAACTATGCGAAAGTCCTGCTGTTCGCGGGCTTTTTCCCGCAGATGACGCAGGGCCCGATTACGACGTGGAAGCAGCTGATGCCGCAGCTGGACAGCCCGCACCGCCTTTCACCGAATGGCTTTGTGTCCGGTGTGTTCCTGATGGCGTGGGGCTTTTTCAAGAAACTTGTCATCGCTGACCGTCTGATGCCGGCAGTGAGTGTGCTCGTGGCGACGGCGCAGGAGCTGCCCGGCTGGCTTGTGCTGGCGACAGCGGCGATGTACGCCATCGTGCTGTATGCGGACTTCTCCGGCGGCATCGACATCATTCGCGGCGCGGCGGAGCTGCGGGGCATCGACCTGCCGGAGAACTTCCGCCGACCATTCTTTGCTGCAAGCATTGCGGATTACTGGCGGCGCTGGCACATCAGCCTCGGCGTATGGTTCCGCACCTATTTGCTGTACCCGCTGGTGGCGAGCCGCGCTGGAATCGGGCTGGCGAAGGTCGGCAAGCGGCTGTTCGGCGCAAAGGCAGGGCGCGCGATGCCGGGCGCGGCGGCGTCGATGGTGGTTTTTCTGCTCATCGGCGTCTGGCACGGATTCTATTGGAACGCGGTGCTGTACGGCTTGTGGTTCGGACTGCTGACGGCGGCGGGAATGCTGCTTGACCCGCAGTTTCGGAAGATTCGCAAGTGCGTGACGGCACATTGGGGCGGTGCGGCGCTTATGAAGGCGTTCGGCTGGCTGCGGACGATGGCAGCGGTTCTGCTGGCGCAGTTTTTTGCCTGCACGACGTCGCCAGGCATGGCGTTTGGCATGATGGGGCGCATCTTCACCGATTTCGGCGCGGGTATGACGCGTAATTTTCCGCTTGGAATGCAGGACGGCGCTGTGGCAATTATCGCGGTGCTGCTGATGCTCCTGGTGGACATCCTCTGTGAAAAACAGCCGGATTTGCGCAAGAAGCTGGCAGCTTCGCCGCTGTATGTGCGCTGGACGCTGCTGATGGGGCTGATGTTCCTGACGCTTATCTTCGGCTGTTACGGCGCTGGATTCGACCGCGCGGCATTCCTGTACGCAGGATTCTGAAAAGGAGGGGAAGGCAATGACAGATGAAGTGCTCAGCCGCCGACGCGAGAATGCAGCATTTTTCCTCCGAATACTGGCGTTTGGGCTGATTTTCACGCTGATTTCGTGCGCTGTGCTGTATGTGCTGACGCCGAAATACGACTACGGGCCGGGCAGCATGATGAATCTGCCCCTTCAGCCGCGCAACACCATTGACGTGCTGGCGGTCGGCACAAGCACGACGTATGCTGCAGTGAATACGAACGTACTGTGGGCGAACTGGGGCTTCAGCGTGTATGATCTTGCGAGCGCGGAACAGCAGTATTGGCATACCTACTACTACTTGGAGCAGGCGCTGACAACACAGCACCCGAAAATCCTTCTGCTGGATGCAAAAGCAGCAACGTACCCCGACGATACGACCCGGCGCGGGCGCACGATTCTCTCCACATCCGGCATTTTGAACCCGATTCGCCGCGCAAACGCGATTGCCGCAGGCGGTCAGCAGCCGCTGGACTTCCTGCTGGGCTATCCGCAGGTGCATGAGAACTGGAAGTCACTGACGGCGGAGAATTTCGCGTTTCCCGGCTGGACGGGCGGACGCAGTGTCGACTGGAAGGGCTTCATCGAATGCGACAAGATGGAGCATCACACGAAGCCAACGTTCTTCTGGACAGAGACGGGCAAGAAAATTAACGGGCGCGAGGCAGAATACTTCGAGCGCATCTGCGATCTCTGCGAAGCGCAGGGCATTCAAATCATCCTGATATCGTATCCAAGCCCGGATTACGAAAATGATCATATGTATATCTGCACGCTGCGGAAGATGGCGGAGGAACGCGGCATTCCGCTGCTGAATTTCAACAATCCGAAGGGGCGCTTCGGCATTCGGTACAGCAGCGATTTCGCGGATTGGCAGCACCTCAATGTGAAGGGCAGCATCAAGCTGTCGCTGCGAATTGGCAAATATCTGGAAGAAAATTACGACTTGACAGACCATCGCGGCGATCCGAAGTACGATTCTTGGCAGCGCTGTCTGGAGGAATGGCAAGCGGCGTATCCGGAGATGGCAAACATGATTCGCAATGAAACGGAGGAAAAATAACGATGAAACGAAGCGTTCTTGACTATTTGGAGAACACCGCAAAGCGCTGCCCGGAGCGTTTGGCATGGGATGCCTCGGCACCGTTCACGTTCGGGCAGTGGTGGGACGCAGCGCAGCGGATTGCATCTTCGCTGAGCAGCCGGTGCGCGCGGAATACGCCGGTTGCAGTGCTGATGAACCCGCGCAGCGCCGAATGCGTGAAGGTATTCTTCGGCGTGTGGGCGGCGGGGTGCTTCTATGCGCCGCTTGACCCGATGCTGCCGCCGGAGCGCCTGAAGCTCATCATGCAGAATTTGCAGCCGACGGCGATTGTCTATGATGAAGAAAGCCGTGCGAAAGCGGAAGCTGTTTGCCCGGATGGGTGCGAATGCGTGCTGTGGTCGGACGCGGCGCAGTCGCCCGTGGACGCGGATAAGCTGGCACAAATCCGGCAGACCGTGACGCCGGACCACCTTGCCGCGATTCTCTACACCAGCGGCTCGACGGGCATTCCGAAGGGCGTCGCGCATACGCAGGGGTCGCTTATGGCGTACACCGAAGAGACGATTGAACGCTATCAATTCACCGAGAACACCGTTTTCGGCAATCAGTCGCCATTCTTCTACGCCAATTCGATTATCGACATTTTCCCGCCCGCGCTGCTTGGCGCCAAGGCGTGTATGATTCCCGCGACGGCGCTGTCGTTCCCGAAAACGCTGGTGAATTACCTGCGGCAGAAGGGCATCACGGAGCTGACGATGACACCATCGAGCTTCGTGCAGGTGGCAAACAGCGGCGTGCTGACGGAAAACTGCCTGCCAGAGCTGGAATACATGATTATGTCCGGCGAAGTGATGCCGTGGGCGCAGTTGGCCGTCTGGATGAACGCCGCGCCGAAGGGTCATGCGTGGAATTTCTACGGCAGCACGGAGATGTTCAGCGTGTCCGTCGGGAAAGTCGAGGGCAATTACGAGGCGGGACAGCTGATTCCGGTCGGAAAGCCGTTCCCGACGGTGAAAATCCGCTTCATGACCGATGATGGGCAAGCTGCCGCACCGGGCGAAGCAGGGGAGATGTATGTCTCGTCGCCGATGGTGTCGCAGGCGTATTATCGCGACGAAGAGCGGAGCCGCGCGGTCTATGTTGCTGACCCGCTGGGGCAGGAGCCGGGCGTCTGGTTCCGTTCGGGCGACTACGGCTTCCTCGACGCGCAGGGACAGCTGAACGTGCTGGGACGCAAGGACAGCATGGTCAAGCATCATGGCTACCGCATGGAGTTGGGAGAAGTCGAAGCGGCGCTGCGGAGCATCCCCGGCTGTCTGGAAGCATGCTGCCTGCTGGATAAGGAACAGGATGTGCTGTGGGCGTTTGCTGTGGGCGATTTGACGGAAAAGGCGCTCATGGATGCGCTGAAAACGAAACTGGCGCGCTATATGCTGCCGGACAAAATCGTCCTGCTGCCGGAGCTGCCACATACGGCGAACATGAAAATCGATCGCCAGACGCTGCGGAAGCGGATGACCGAACAAAGTTGACGTATGCGGAATATTGCAGGAAAAAAGACTGGATTTCCTGCTTGACTTGCATTCGCTCCGCGTGCCGGGGAAACGGACGACGATTCTGCGAATAACCAAACAGGACAATTGCTTTTTCTCCGCATTGATAATATGGAAGAAAATCTGCCGAATCCGTAGAAAATGGGGAGAAACGTGTCTGTGCTGAATATTCCAAATGAACGGACTGGATTTTCCCTTTACCCTTTTTGTGGTTCTGATTATAATGATAATCAAGAGGTCGGCGCAAGGAACCCTGACAAAGAGAGGGAGGGTAGCAATCAGGAAGCAGGGATCTTGCCGACAGAGCGTAAAAGGTTTCTTAGAAAGGAAAGGAGTATTTTCATGAAGAAAAAGTTATCCCTGTTGGTCGCATTGACGATGATGCTGGGTTCAATGGCTGGCTTGGCAGAAGAAGCGAAGCAAGGCCCGACAGAAGCGGAACTGCTGGCGAAGCCGTGCGAGTTCGCCCTGATTGAAGCCAATGGCGAACAGCCCCGCTTGACTTACATCGAGGGTGTCACCCCGATTCTGGAAGTGGATGGCTACAAGTTCAAGGACATGAACAAGAACGGAAAGCTTGATCCCTACGAGGACTGGCGTCTGGACACCGAAACCCGTGTGAATGACCTGATCAGCCAGATGACCCCCGAAGAAGAAGCGGGTCTGCTGTTCTGCGTCAGCGCGAATCTCGAAACGGCGCGCTCCCTGATTCCGGATTTCAACCTGACCTGTATGCTGTTCAACCTGAACGGCACGCCGGACAACGTCGTCAGCACGCTGAACAACCTGCAGGCTGCGGCGGAAAAGGAACGCCTGGGCGTCCCGATGATTTTCACCTCTGACCGTGAGTTCAACGCTTGGGGCGGCTACATCGACAAGGCGCACATCGCCTACGGCACCGCCAATGACCCCGAACTGGCGTACAAGCTCTCCAACATCTACGGCAAGGCGATGGTCGCGGTTGGTATCCATGTGACCTTCGAGCCCTACGCGAACGAAATCGGCGCGCAGTACGGCGAGAATCCCGAACACATCGCGAACATCGTTTATCAGGAAGTTAAGGGCATGGAAGACGCCGGATTCGCGTCCTGCGTCAAGCACTGGATCGGCCGCGGCGGCGACTCCAACTTCGGCAATGCCCGCTCTGTGGCGCAGAACTTCGACAACTGGATGGTCGGCTGGAAGGCTGCGCTGGCTGGCGGCAACGAATGGGTCATGACCAACTGCGGCGGCACGGGCATCACCAATACCACCGACGTCAAGTGGGACTCCGTGACCATGAGCTACCTGCGCGACACCCTCGGCTTTGACGGCATCGTCGTGACCGACTGGTGGGCGTTGGGAATGGGCAAGCAGGTTTCCGGCGTCACCAACGAGGGCGTGGAGCTGTCTGAGCAGACGGGTCGTTGGCTCTACAACGAAGCCCTGAAGAACGGCACCGACATGTTCGGCGCTGGCAGCATCAAGCATGGCGAAGAAATCAGCGAAGCCACCATGGCGAACTGGCCGGACTGCATCGTCAATGGTTTGAAGGAAGGCGACGTGGAGAAGCAGTGGGTTGACCGCTCTGCCGCGCGCATCCTGAAGTTCAAGTTTGAAAAGGGTCTGTTCGAGAATCCCTACCGCGTGATGGACGAGGCGCTGGCTGTCGTCGCGAGCCCCGAATGGATCGCGAACCGCACTGCAATCCACACCAACGAAGACCTGCGCGCTGCGCGTACCGCGGAAGAAGTCGAGCTGGCTGAAAAGCTGCAGGCGAAGTCCGCTGTGCTGGTGAAGAACGACAACGGCCTGCTGCCGCTGGCGAAGGGCACCAAGGTTTATATCGAATCCTCTGCTTCTGATACGCTTGATCACTATAAGACCTACCTGAACAACTTCGGCACCGTCGTGGAAAACCTCGAAGATGCGGATGTTGCGATTGGCTACTTCAACTCTGTTGACGACGCGACCGAACTGTTCGTGGAAGACGCGCAGGACGCTGGCAAGCCCATCATCCTGACCATGGTCAACAAGGTGACGGAATACGAACTCAAGAACGCGAACGCTGTGATGTACATTCCGTACAGCCAGAAGCCTGACCATGGCTCCGGCGAAGCGGGCTTCATCTACGGCACCGAACCTTGGATTTACGCTGACCTGATCTTCGGCGAACGTCAGCCTGAAGGCATCATCCAGAAGGAACAGGCTCGCGACAGCTGGAGCGACGCGGCTCAGTGGAAGGATCTTGCGGGCGATCAGGGCGCTTCCAACTACGTCCGTCTGCTGGTTCAGGCGATGATGGAAGACGACCCGAACCACGCTTCCCCGAACAACTTCGGTGATCCGCTGGTGGTCTACAACTACTCCATGCGCTATGGCCAGAAGGGCGACTTCCAGTACTCCTGCCTGATTCTCCCGTCCGTGTACGCAGAACAGGAAACCACCAACAGCCGCGGCCAGACCGTCAAGAGCGTTGTGGGTACTGTGTCCGCCAAGGCTGGCGAAGAATTCATGGTCTACTGCCTGCTGCGCAACAATGGCGCGGACGATCTGACCTACGTTCAGGTTAAGGACGGCGACGAAGTGGTGGCTGAAAAGCTCTACACGGTCTGCGGCGGTTCTTGGCGCGTGGTTGAAATCCCCGTGACCATCGCGACGCCCGGTGAACACATCATCACCGTCGGCACGCAGTCTGGTACCATCACCATTGCTGAGTAATCCATCCTCATTCCTCCTCTGGGGGCGGGCTTCGGCTCGCCTCCACTTTTTCGTTCAGCAAATAGGTTTGTGCTGGATATTCCAAATTCAAATGCTGAAAATTCCATTGCACAGGCAGAAAAATCGTTGTACAATACCATTGAAAGCTGAAACAGGCTTGCAACAGGTGTCAACCAAACCGACAAAGGAGTTGTGTGAACGTGAAGAAGAAGTTAGCTGCTTTCCTGGCCATGATGATGGCACTGGTGACGATGTCCTCCGCGGCGATGGCGGAAGAAGAGAAGCCCACCATTACAGCGCACAAGGCGAACGCCATCACGATTGACGGCGACTTGAGCGATTGGGACTTGTCCTCTCCGGCGGTGCTGGAAGATGCGTCCCAGATTATCCGCGACCTCAGCTTCTGGCAGGGGCCGAATGACCTGTCCGCGAAGGTCTACGCCGCGTATGACGAAGAGAACCTGTATCTTGCCTTCGACGTGACCGAAGATACGCCCTACGGCGCTATCGAGATGCTTCCGCTGGACGGCGAAGACAACCTGAAAGTCTTCATCTCCACCGATCCCACGGATGACCCGAACCGCACGGAATACCACACCAACGACTTCCTGCTGTTCCTCATCTGCGACAACAACTACTTCGATACCGCGTTTGACCGCACGATGGTCGCCAAGGAATATCGTCAGCGCTTCATCAGCAAGGGTATTGACGGCGGCAAAGACGTGCTGACCGAAGGCTACGAGCGCGCGACGCAGGCAACCTCCACGGGCTTCATCTTTGAAGTCAAGATTGCGTGGGCGAATTTCGCGAACAACAAGATTGCGGTCTATCAGCCGCAGTCCGGCGACGTGGTGAAGTTCAACGTGGCGGTCACCGACATTTCCTATCCCTGCCCCGGCACGGAGTACATCCCGCAGATTGCTTGGACGGGTACGCTTGAAATCAACACCAATCCCAGCCTGTGGGGCAATCTGGTGTTCGAGTAAGCAGAACAAAAAGCCTCATCATGAGGTACAGACGGGGCGCACACTGCGTCCCGCCTTTTTTCACTCCGTAAGCAACCAATTGCTTTCTATCGCCATAAGGGGGATTCCATCGTGCGAAAATGGCTCATCGGGCTGCTGATGATTCTCGGACTCTGCGCGGGCTTTGCGCAGGCGGAAACATACGTCGTTGCCGTAGACGGCACGGGGGACTTCCAGACGCTCACGGAAGCAGTTGCAGCGTCCTCCACGGGCGACACGATTCTTTTGCGCGCGGGCGTGTACGGCGAGCAGGAGACGTTCCCGATTGCCCTTGACCATGCAGTTACTATCGAGGGCGAGGACGGCGCTGTGCTGGATTCGCCGCGTTTCAAGACGATGGTCAGCGTGACGGCGGACGGCGTGACGCTGCGGAACATCCGCTTTCAGGTGCGCAAGTGGGGCATCGTCGCTGATGTGAGCCGGGCGCTGACGGTTGAGGACTGCGAATTTGTGCTGGGCGACGAGGAATGCCGCACGTCCTCTACGGCAATTTGGCTGCGCGGCATGAAGGACTGCGCAATTCGCCGCTGCACGTTCCGTCAGGTCGGCATCTGTATCGCGGGTGACCCGCTCAGCGACAAGAGCGCTGGCAAAACGGTGCTGACGGGCATGTGCGAAGCCGGGGAAGATCCCGAATACTTCTCGACGCACGAGATTGCGGACTGCACCATCAACGGAAGGTCGTATTACTACTTCGTCGGACAGGACAACCTGACTGTTCCGACGGATGCGGGCGGTTTGATTGCCGTGGAATGCGATAATCTGACGGTGCGGGACATCGACGTCTCTGACAGCAGCATGGGGCTGGAAATCGCGCGGAGCAAAAACGTAACGCTGGAGAACGTTTCGGCTGACCGCTGCGGCATTTTCGGCACATACCTCGTTTTCGTGCAGGATGCGGTGCTGCGCAATGTTCACGTTGAGCAGACGAACCACGGCATTGACATCCGCGGCAGCCAGAACGTCGTCGTCACGGACAGTCTTGCGCTGAACTGCGACCAAGGCGTGTTTTTTACCCACTGCACGGACTGCACTTTGCAGGATTCGCATGTGCAAGGCTGCGGTTTTGGCTATTTTGGCGCGGTCGGGAACGGCAACCGCATCGAGAACTGCACTTTCTCTGATAACGCCGACGGCATCTATCTGCAAAACGAGCCGAACGCGACAATTGTCGGCTGTGACGTGCGGCAGTCGCGTGTGACGGGCCTGCGAATTCTCAAATCCAGCTGCGTCTGCACCGATACGACGGTGGCGGACGGCTGGACGGGCGTCATCTACTACGATTCGCACGACACGACCATCGAGAATTGCGATTTTTCGGACAACGCCAGCGCGAACATGTACCTTGGCAATGGGCGCGGCGCGACGATTCGGAACTGCCGCTTCTCCGGCGAAACGAAGGCACATCTGGAAGTCGAAGGGACGCAGACAGATATGCTCGTGACGCAGTGTACCTTTACGGGCAGTCGGGCGGATATGCTCAAAGCAGCTTCCCACACGCTGCCGACTTTTACCGATTGCGCATGGAGCACACCGGGTGTTTTCTGGACAGGAAAGGAATGGAACGGCAGCACGGATGGCGACGCGCCGAATCGCAATTGCGACATCGTACAGATTGGGCGGGAAGCGCCGCGCACGGATTCCGTTCCCTATGACACGCCCGAACAGGCGATAGACGGCGCAGTCAACTATCGCAAGGAAAACAGCGGACGCTATCTGCTGCTCAGCCAGACGAACTGGACGTTCCGGCTCTTCGACTCTCCGTCAGAATTTGACCGTGGCGGCTGCGTGAACTTCTATCAACCGGATTTCGATGCTTCGGACTGGGCGAATATCTTTGTGCCGAGCGTATGGCAGACGCAGGGTTACGACCATCCGATTTACACCAACACAACGCAGAAGTTCGCGCGCAATTTCGGCAACAAAATCGGTTATCCGGCGGATTTGCCGATGGCGCCGACGACGTACAACCCCATCGGGCTGTACCGCCGAACGTTCACGCTGCCGGAGAGCTGGTCAGGCGAACGCATTTTCTTGACGTTCGAGGGCGTCGATGCGGCTTTCTACCTCTGGCTGAATGGTACGCAGGTCGGCTATGCGGAGGATTCCTTCACGGCGGATACGTTCGACGTGACTGATTACATCCGTTATGGCGAAGAAAATACGCTGGCGGTCAAGGTCTACCGCTGGTGCGACGGCTCATGGCTGGAGGATCAGGATTATTTCGATTTGAGCGGCATTTTCCGCGATGTGTACCTTTACGCAACGCCGCAGACGTTCGTGCGCGATTACAGCCTTGTGACTGATTTTGACGCGGATTTCGCGGACAGCACGTTCTCTGTAACGCTGATGCTGGAAAACCGCGGCGATGCAGACGGCGAAATTTCCGTCTCGGCGCAGCTTTACGATGCTGACGGGCAGCCGGTCGCATGGACGGCGGATGCAGCGCACGCGATACTTTCCGCAGTGTAAGCGCAGAGCGTCACCCTGAGCGGCGTTGTCAAAACCCCGCGCAAGTGGAGCGCCGAAGACCCGTATCTCTACACGCTGGTGCTGGCGGAGACGAGCGGCGAGGAAACGGTCTACGAAAGCTGTCAGGTAGGTTTCCGCAAAATGACCTACAAGACGAATGCAAGCGGCTGGTTTGAGGGCAGCACGGGCGACGCCGACCTCATCCGCATCAACGGGCAGCCGATTTCCCTGCGCGGCGTCAACCGCCACGAGACGCACCCCGAATACGGGTACGCCGTGACGCGCGAGGTCATGGAGACAGACATCCGCATCATGAAGGAGAACAACATCAACGCCGTGCGCACGTCGCATTACCCGAACAGTCCATACTGGTATTATCTGTGCGATAAATACGGCATTTACGTTGTCGATGAGGCGAATCTCGAAGTCCATTCCAACATGATTTATGAAAACGCGCGCATTACAGAATATATGTCGAACGCGATTATTGACCGCGAGTACAACATGGTGAACCGCGACCGCAATCATGCGAGCGTCATCATGTGGTCGCTGGGCAACGAGTGCAAGAACCCGGAGATTCTGCGGACGATTCTGGTGCAGCCGTATGTCAATCAGATGGGCGAGACGCATATTCTCCACGCCTACGACCCGACGCGCCCGTGGCACTACGAGCAGGCGCGCGACAATTTTTCGACGGGCATCGACGTCTATTCCGGCATGTACGAAACGGTCGAGCAGATGATTGCCTACGCCGAGGCGGGGCACGACACGCCCTACATCGAGTGCGAATATGAACACGCGATGGGCAACGCAATGGGCAACATGGACGAATATCAGGCGGCGTTTGATACCTACCGCAGCTTGCAGGGCGGGTTCATCTGGGACTTCATCGACCAGTCGATTTACCAGACCGCCGAGGATGGAACGCGCTATTTCGGCTACGGCGGCGACTTCGGCGAACGCGTGCATGACGACAATTTCTGTGCGAACGGGCTTCTGCTGCCTGAACGCACGCTTCAGCCGGAAATGGCGGAAGTTCGCTATCAGTACAGCCAACTGAAATTCGATGCGTTTGACGAAGACCACGCGACGGTGCGAATGAAGAACTACTTCTTATTCACTGATGTGGCGGAAAAGTACGAATTCAGGTGGAACATCACGGCAGATGCGGACGTTGTGGCGGAAGGTGTGCTTCCGGCGGATGCGGTGCGCGTGGCGAATGTTGATGCGCGGACGAATCAGCCGGGCGAGCGCATAGTCACACTGAATTTGCCGACCATCGCGAAAGAGGCAGGCAAAGAGTACTTCCTGAATCTGACGGTTGCGCTGAAAGCGCAGGATGGCTTGCTGAATGCGGGGCATGTGGTGGCTTACGAGCAGTTTGCCATGCGCAATGACAATGAACTAACGTCGATGCTGCCGGACACTGCCATGACTGTGATGCAGGATGGCAATGTGCTGTCCATCAGCGGCGAGCAGTTCCACACGGCGCTGAATCTGGAAACGGCGCAGCTGACGCGCTATGAAGCCTTGGGTGCGGACGGCACGTTCCATGCGCTGATTGTACCGGGGGAAGGACCGAAGGGGAGTTTCTACCGTGCCGCGACGGATAATGACCGTGCGTTTGGATCCGGATTGGGGCACATGAATGCGGCATGGAAAGAGCCGGGAATGTATGTCGTCACGAACAGGGCGCTGTATGCGGGCGAAAACCCGGTTCGCGTGACATTCGACGGCTGCTATCCGGCGCTGGAAAACATGCTGGTTTCGCTGGAATACCGTTTCTATGGCGACGGCAGCATTCGTGTGCAGATGCACCTGTCTGCGCCGGAGCATCAGCAGCTGATTTACATCCCCGTCGTCGGGATGCAGATGACGCTTCCCAAGGTGTATGAGCGGATGACCTATTTCGGCTGCGGACCAGAAGAAAACTACACCGACCGGCACAGCGGTACGAAAGTCGGATGCTATGAAACGACTGTAACGGACAATTTCTTCCCGTACATGGAGCCATCAGAAACGGGCAATCGGACGGGCGTGCGCTGGATTGCGCTGACGGACGAGACGGGCGAGGGTCTGCTGGCTGCGGCGGATAGTGCGCCGATGGAAGCGAGTGCGCTGCACTACACACCAGAAGCGCTCACGCAGGCAAAGCACCCGTACCAGCTGACGGCGACGGAGAACGTCATCCTGCGCCTGAACGCCGTGCAGATTGGGCTGGGCGGCGATAATTCATGGTATCGCATCATCGTGCATGAGCCGTACCTGACGCCGCTGACGCGGGATTACGACTACGCCTACATCCTGTCGCCGCTTTCCGCGAAGGAGGATGCGATGGAAAAGGCAAGGACAATCCGCAATTATCCGTAAACAAAAACATCGGGCAGTGAACGCGCAACGCACACTGCCCGATGTTTCTTTGGCCGATACTATTTCCAGATTCACCTGCGCCATCTGCTTGCGCCT
>UMKV01035607.1_pt1 | contig 16662 bp, 19 predicted proteins | sample 1966381 | NCBI WGS metagenome assembly UMKV01 (sample SAMEA4836182, study PRJEB28245) | human gut metagenome | biome: gut microbiome; material: fecal sample | place: Denmark | collected 2008
GTAATCATGATACAACAGGAAACCAGATTAACAGTAGCAGATAACAGCGGTGCCAAAGAAGTACTGTGTATCCGCGTTCTGGGAGGAACCCGGAAAAGATATGCACGCGTGGGCGATAAGATCGTTGTATCTGTAAAAAGCGCCTTACCGGGCGGTGAATTGAAAAAAGGAACGGTTAGTAAGGCTGTCGTCGTTCGTACCGCTAAGGAATATCGGCGTCCCGACGGTTCCTACATCCGCTTTGACGACAACGCTTGTGTGTTGTTAAATAATGCAGGAGAAATGAGAGGAACCCGTATTTTCGGACCGGTTGCCCGTGAAGTTCGTGAAGGTTATACGAAAATTGTTTCGTTGGCTCCCGAAGTACTTTAATAATTTTAGATTTAGAATTCAGGAGCGGGGGGACTACAAGTCCGATAAACCGGTTTTGAAATCATAAATCATAAATAAAAAAATGCGATGAACAGAAAGTTTCATATAAAGAAAGGTGATTTAGTTTACGTGAATGCCGGAGTCGATAAGGGAAAACAGGGCAAAGTCCTGGAAATGTTTCCTGAACAGGAAAGAGCGATCGTCGAAGGCATCAACATGGTAAGCAAACATACCAAACCCAATGCGAAAAATCCGCAGGGAGGGATTATTAAAAAAGAAGCTCCGATTCATATTTCCAATCTGAACGTAGTAGATCCTTCTACCAACAAACCTACTCGTGTCGGCCGCAAGCTGAATGACAAAGGGAAATTAGTCAGATATGCGAAAAAATCGGGAGAAATCTTGAAGTAAGATAACAGTACGGTTGTAGTATAGTCGGAATGGACAAGTTGCAAGTTACCTCAGAACTTGTAACTTGTCAATAGACGACTTGCAACTTTTGAATTAAATTTGTAGCTTTGCCGCCGCAAATATTTATGCTGTGGGATACAGCCAATTAATAAAATAACGAATGAAATACGTACCAAGTTTAAAAACAAAGTATAACGAAGAAATTGTACCGACCTTAATGAAAGAATTCGGATACAAGTCAGTTATGCAGGCCCCTCGGTTGGAGAAGATAGTAATCAATCAGGGCGTAGGTTCCTCTATTCAGGACAAAAAAATTCTTGAATTTTCAGTGAACGAAATTGCGGCTATTACAGGGCAGAAGCCTGTGACAACGAAATCCGTAAAAGACGTATCTAACTTTAAATTGCGTAAAGGCATGCCGATCGGCGTACGGGTTACATTACGTAAAGAACGTATGTACGAGTTCCTGGAAAGGCTGATTACTTCAGCTTTGCCGCGTATCCGCGACTTCAAAGGAATTAACAGTAAGCTGGACGGCAGGGGCAACTATACATTAGGACTCGATGAGCAGATCATATTCCCGGAAATTGTGCTCGACAATGTGCATAAAATTATGGGTATGAATATAACATTTGTGACTTCGGCTAATACCGACGAAGAAGGTTTTGCTCTTCTGAGAGAATTTGGATTACCATTTAAAAAGAATTAAAACCAGAGAAAATGGCAAAAGAATCAATGAAGGCCCGTGAAATGAAGCGTGCAAAATTGGTAGAAAAGTACGCAGCAAAACGGGCAAAGTTAAAAGCTGAAGGCGACTATGCAGGATTGAGTCTTCTTCCGAAGAATTCCAATCCTATCCGTTTGCACAACAGGTGCAAACTGACCGGCAGACCGAGAGGTTACATGAGACAATTTGGTATCAGCAGAATCCAGTTCCGCGAAATGGCATCTGCAGGTTTGATACCGGGAGTGAAGAAAGCTAGTTGGTAATATTTAAAAGTAAGAAAGAAATGACAGATCCAATAGCAGATTATCTTACGCGTTTGAGAAATGCGATAAGAGCCGGTCATAAAGTAGTAGATGTTCCCGGTTCAAATATGAAGAGGGAGATCACTAAGATCCTGAAAGAAAAAGGATATATTTTGAATTATAAGTTTGAACAAGACGGAGCAAAAAGTAATATTAAGATTGCTCTTAAATATCATCCGGAAACGAAATTACCTGCCATTCAATCTTTGGTGCGGGTATCTAAACCGGGTTTAAGACGCTACACCAATGTCGAAGAAATGCCGCGTGTATTGAACGGCTTGGGGATTGCCATCTTGTCTACTTCTATGGGATTGATGACAGACAAAGAAGCTCGCCAGAAAAATGTAGGCGGTGAAGTATTGTGTTATGTGTATTAATTTAAAAGTGAAGAAGAGATGTCACGTATAGGAAAATTACCGATTCATATACCACAAGGAGTTACGGTAGCCGTAAGTCCGGATAACACCGTCACAGTAAAAGGTCCGAAGGGACAGCTTTCCCAGCAAGTAAGCAAAGATCTTACTGTAACAGTAGACGAAGAAAATGTGCATGTAGCACGTCATACAGAAGATAAGGAACATAAAGCAATGCATGGTTTATATCGTGCTTTGATCCATAATATGGTAGTAGGTGTTTCTGAAGGTTATACGATCAAACAGGAATTAGTCGGCGTCGGTTACAGAGCGAATGCTGACGGACAGATTCTGGAGTTGGGTTTGGGATATTCCCACTCGATTTTTCTCCAGTTGCCGGATGAAGTAAAAGTTTCCGCTGTTACGGAAAAACGTGCGAATCCGATTATTACCCTGGAAAGTTGCGATAAACAACTGATCGGTCAGGTAGCTGCTAAAATCCGTTCTTTCCGCCGTCCGGAACCTTATAAAGGTAAGGGTATCCGCTTCGTAGGTGAACAGGTACGCCGTAAAGCAGGTAAGTCAGCTAAAGTTTAATCACCTAAAGTAAGTAAAAGTTATGGCTTTAACGAAGGAAGAAAGAAGATTAAGAATAAAGAGGAGAATTCGGAAGATTGTCTCCGGAACAGCTGAGAGACCCCGTTTGAGCGTATTCCGTTCAAATGCGCAGATTTCCGTACAGCTGATAGATGATGAAGCAGGTAAAACGCTTTTATCTGTCTCATCCTTGAGCAAGGAAATTGCTGAAAAGAAAGGCACAAAAACAGAACAAGCTGCTTTGGTGGGTGCTGCTGTTGCAGAAAAAGCAAAAGCAGCCGGTATTGAAGTAGTGGTATTCGATAGAAACGGTTATTTGTATCACGGAAGAGTGAAAGCTTTAGCTGACGCTGCCCGTAACGGAGGTCTTAATTTTTAAAAGTTAGCAGGAATGGAACAAAAAATTAATAATACTGACTTGGAATTGAAAGACAGATTGGTGGCTATCAATCGGGTGACCAAAGTTACTAAAGGAGGTCGTACCTTCAGTTTTGCAGCTATTGTCGTTGTCGGAGACGAAAACGGTATTGTAGGCTGGGGACTGGGAAAGGCAAATGAAGTCACTACAGCTATTGCCAAGGGTATAGAAGCAGCTAAAAAGAATTTAGTGAAAGTACCGGTGTATAAAGGGACAATTCCTCATGAACAAGTGGCTCGTTTCGGGGGTGCTGAGGTATTTATGAAACCCGCTTCTTCCGGTACGGGAATGGTTGCCGGAGGTGCTATGCGTGCCGTATTGGAAAGTGCTGGTATCCATGACGTATTGGCGAAGAGCAAAGGTTCTTCCAATCCTCATAATCTGGTAAAAGCCACTATTGCTGCTTTGAAACAGATGAGAGATGTCCGTATGGTGGCTCAGCAAAGAAATGTGAGTGTGGATAAAGTGTTTAACGGTTAATGAGATGAGTTATGGCAAAGATTAAAGTTACATTGGTAAGAAGTAAGATCGGTAGCGATAAACGTCAGGTAGGCACTTTAACAGCTCTGGGTTTAAATAAAATCAGCAGCAGTGCTGAACACGAAGCTACTCCTCAGATACTGGGTATGATCGCTAAGGTGAAACACCTGGTAAAAGTGGAAGAAGTAAAGTAATTGTCAAACGATTTTAATACATATAGAATGGATTTAAGTAGCTTAAAACCGGCTTGCGGTTCCACTCACCACGAAAAGAGAATAGGCCGCGGACAGGGTTCGGGAAAAGGAGGTACTTCTACAAGAGGACACAAAGGTGCCAAATCAAGATCCGGCTTTAAACATAAGATCGGTTTTGAAGGAGGTCAGATGCCGCTTCAGAGAAGAGTGCCTAAATTCGGTTTTAAAAATATCAACCGGATTGAATTTAAGGCTATAAATATCAGTATGCTTCAGGAATTGGCTGAAAGAGACAATCTGACAGCTATCGATAAAGATATATTGATTAAAGCCGGCCTGCTCTCAAAGAATGATCTTTTGAAGATATTAGGCAATGGTGTACTGAAAGCAAAGCTGGAAGTGAAGGCGGATGCTTTCTCTAAAAAGGCTGTAGAAGCTATCGAAGCTGCTGGAGGTGCAGCAATCGTTTTGTAAAACAAAACGGGTCCATAAAGTCCGTAAGGTCTGTAAAGAGCTAAGGTCGCAGACTTTCGACTTTTTGACTTCCGGCTTTATTGACTTTATGAACTATTAATAAGGAAGAACTTATGAAGTTATTTGATACATTAAAGAACATTTGGAAAATTGAGGAACTCCGGACCCGGATTCTCATGACGGTAGGGCTGATCGCCGTATACCGTTTGGGTACAGAAATCGTACTGCCGGGTATTGATCCAGCTGGGCTTGCTGCTTTGAAGGAGCAGACTGCGACAGGAGTAATGGGTTTGTTGGACATGTTTTCCGGAGGAGCATTTTCGAATGCTTCGGTATTTGCATTGGGTATTATGCCTTATATCTCAGCTTCTATTGTGGTTCAGTTGCTGGGAATCGCAGTGCCTTACTTCCAGCGTATGCAGCGGGAAGGAGAAAGCGGAAGGCGTAAAATCAATCAGATTACCCGTTATCTGACTCTGATCATCCTCGTATTACAGGGAGCAGCGTATCTGACCAACTTACATGCACAGATTCCAGAATGGGCATTTGTGATCAAAGGAGCTTTCTTTACAATTTCGTCTGTCATTATTCTGGCCGCCGGTTCTATGTTTGTGCTGTGGCTGGGTGAAAAAATTACGGATAAAGGTATCGGTAACGGAGTTTCCATCATCATTATGATTGGTATTATTGCCCGTTTGCCTTTTGCTTTCTTTGCGGAAGGAGCTTCCCGTATGTCTCAGCAAGGCGGCGGAATGGTCGCTTTATTGGTGGAATTGATTCTGTTGTTCCTGGTATTCTGCGGAACAATACTGTTGGTACAAGGTACCCGTAAAGTTCCTGTACAGTATGCGAAACGTATTGTAGGAAATAAACAATATGGCGGGGTTCGCCAGTATATACCTTTGAAAATCAATGCGGCCGGTGTAATGCCGATCATCTTTGCCCAGGCTTTGATGTTGCTGCCGATTTCATTTGTCAATTATGCAGCTTCTGAATCTTTATCGGGATTTGCTGCTGCTTTTTCCAATTTTACCGGTTTCTGGTATAATTTTACGTTCTTTATTTTGATAGTATTGTTTACTTATTTTTATACTGCAATCACTATCAACCCTCAACAAATGGCGGAGGATATGAAGAAGAACGGTGGGTTTATACCGGGAGTGAAACCAGGCAAGAAGACTATGGAATTTTTGGATACGATTATGTCACGCATTACTTTGCCCGGGTCTATTTTCCTGGGGATCGTTGCTATATTACCGGCTTTTGCAATAATTGCCGGTGTGAATAATCAGTTTGCACATTTCTATGGAGGTACTTCATTGCTGATTCTGGTAGGAGTGGTATTGGACACCTTGCAACAGATTGAGTCCCATTTGTTAATGCGTCATTACGACGGATTGATGAAGACGGGAAGGATCAAGGGAAAGACTCCAGGAGGACCTGCTGCATATTAAGAAACAGAAGTCGTAAAGTTGCTGAAAATATTCGGGGCTTTGCGACTTTTTTACGCTCATCTTCCACTTTTAAAAGCTTGGAACTTTGAGACTTTTAAAAAAAGTATTACTTTTGCGGCATGATTTTTTTAAAGACAGCAGAAGAGATTGAGTTACTGAGGGAGAGTAATCTTCTGGTTGGAAAGACTCTGGGTGAAATGGCAAAGCATGTTCGTCCGGGGATTTCAACTTTAGAACTGGATCGTATCGCAGAGGAATTTATCCGGGATCATGGAGCCCTGCCCGGCTTTTTAGGATACGGCGGATTTCCGAATACCTTGTGTATTTCCATTAACGAAGAGGTGGTACACGGAATTCCTTCCGCCCATCGTATTTTGAAAGAAGGAGATGTCGTTTCCATAGATTGCGGGACGTTGAAGAACGGGTATTATGGAGATAGCGCCTATACCTTTGAAGTGGGAGAGGTCCGGGAAGAAGTCCGGAAATTATTGCGTACCACGAAAGACGCTTTGTATCGGGGTATTGAAAAAGCAGTTGCTGGATTGAGGATAGGAGATATCGGCTATGCCGTACAGAGTTATTGTGAAGCAAACGGTTATTCGGTAGTCCGGGAGTTGGTCGGACATGGTGTCGGACGGGATATGCACGAAGAGCCTCAGGTGCCGAATTACGGACGTCGTGGGCAAGGGACGAAATTAGCGGAGGGAATGGTCATTGCGATCGAACCGATGATCAACCTGGGAAAGCGTCACGTCTATCAGGATGCCGACGGATGGACCATACGGACACGTGACAGAATGCCTTCGGCTCATTTTGAGCATACTGTAGCTATAGGCAAACACGGGGCCGATATTTTGTCTTCGTTTGAATTTGTAGAAAAAAATTTAGAGAAAAAATCCCTGAAGGGAGAGAATACCTCTGAACAATTTGATAATCAATTAAATTAAAGTATGGCAAAACAGCCGTCAATAGAGCAAGATGGAGTTATAACCGAAGCGTTGTCGAATGCGATGTTTCGGGTAGAGTTGGAGAACGGACATATTATCACCGCTCATATATCCGGGAAAATGCGGATGCATTATATAAAAATTCTTCCTGGGGACCGGGTGAGGGTAGATATGTCGCCCTATGATCTGACGAAAGGCAGAATTACGTTCAGATATAAAAATTAAATTCATCGATACGTTTAAGGAGCTGAGATTTTTTCGGAGGTTTCAGGGAGGTGAGCTGTCGATGTATTATTTGTGAATATTCAAATTTAAAAACCATGAAGGTAAGAGCGTCCATTAAAAAACGTAATGACGATTGCAAGATTGTAAGAAGAAAAGGCGTTTTGTACGTCATTAACAAAAAGAACCCGAAGTTTAAAATGCGTCAGGGTTGATTCATTAATCTGTAAAATTTTAAAAGATTTATGGCAAGAATCGTAGGTGTAGATTTACCCTCAAACAAAAGAGGTGAAATAGCCTTGACCTATATTTTCGGTATAGGTAGAAGTAGTGCCCGGACCATTCTGAGTAAGGCCGGCATCGATTTTGACACTAAGGTAAAAGACTGGAATGACGACCAGCTCGCAGCTGTACGAAAAGTGATCAATGCAGAGTACAAAGTTGAAGGAGAGCTGAGATCTACCATTCAGATGAACATCAAGCGTTTGATGGATATCGGTTGTTACCGGGGTATCCGTCATCGTCTGGGATTGCCCGTAAGAGGACAAAGTACAAAGAACAATGCCCGTACAAGGAAGGGTAAGAAGAAAACTGTTGCTAACAAGAAAAAAGCAACTAAATAATTGAATTGAATTATGGCAAAGAAGTCTACATCAAACAGAAAACGGTTAGTTAAAGTAGAAGCCGTTGGACAAGCACACGTTCATTCATCTTTCAATAACATTATTATTTCGTTGACGAATCAAACCGGTCAGGTTATTTCATGGTCGTCAGCCGGTAAAATGGGATTTAAAGGATCGAAGAAAAACACTCCTTATGCTGCACAGATGGCAGCCAGCGATTGTGCAAAAGTGGCATTTGATCTCGGAATGAGAAAAGCCAAAGTATATGTAAAGGGTCCAGGTAATGGTCGGGAATCAGCGATCCGCGCTATTCATGCAAGTGGGATTGAAGTATCCGAAATTATCGACGTAACTCCGCTGCCGCATAACGGTTGCCGTCCCCCGAAACGCCGGAGAGTGTAAGGAAATAAGAATCATTGGAGGATTTTTATTTTCAATTTATTGTAACGTGTAAATATAATTCGAAGTAAAATGGCTAGATATACAGGACCTAAGTCTAAAATAGCAAGAAAATTCGGGGAACCGATTTATGGCCCGGATAAAGCACTGGAACGGAGAAATTATCCCTCCGGACAGCATGGTTTGGCCCGTCGCCGGAAGAAAATTTCGGAATACGGAGTTCAGTTGAAAGAAAAACAAAAAGCAAAATATACTTACGGTTTGCTTGAAAAACAATTCCGTAATTTATTTGAAAAAGCAGAACGCAGCGGAGGTGTTACCGGTGAAGTGTTGTTACAGATGCTGGAATGCCGTCTGGACAATACCGTTTATCGGTTAGGGATTGCGCCGACCCGGGCAGCTGCCCGCCAGTTGGTGTCCCACCGTCATATTACCGTTAACGGTACCGTATGCAATATCCCGTCCGCCGCTGTAAAGCCGGGTGATATTGTGGCCGTTCGTGAAAAATCAAAAGCATTGGAAGTTATAGCAGAAGCGTTGAGAAGCAACCGGGTGATCAAATATTCCTGGCTGGAATGGGATGCCGCTTCCATGAGTGGTAAACTGCTGAATGTTCCGGAGAGAAGCGATATCCCGGAAAACATCAAAGAACAGTTAATCGTAGAATTGTATTCTAAGTAATAAATAAAATATTTATGGCAATATTAGCTTTCCAGAAACCGGACAAAGTAATCATGCTCGAGTCGACAGACAAATTCGGTAAATTCGAATTTCGTCCGCTGGAGCCGGGTTACGGAATCACCATTGGTAATCCGCTGCGCAGGATTTTGCTCTCTTCCTTGGAAGGGTTTGCGATTACCGGTATAAAAATTCATGGCGTAGAACATGAGTTTGCTACCATTCCGGGAGTAATCGAGGATGTGACCGAGATTATCCTGAATTTGAAGCAAGTTCGGTTTAAGAGAAAAGTAGAGGATGTGGAGGATGAGAAGCTGACTGTTCTTGTTTCTGGGCAGGAAACTTTTACTGCAGGGGATATCAACCGGTTCCTGACAGGTTTCGAGGTGTTGAATAACGACCTGGTCATTTGTAATATGGATCCCAGCGTTAATTTCCAGATGGAAATCACCATCCAGAAAGGACGCGGATATGTACCCAGCACTGAAAATATGCCGATAGATGCCGATATGGGATTTATTCCGATCGATGCAATTTACACCCCTATCAGAAATGTGAAATATGAGATAGAGAACTATCGTGTGGAAGGTAAAACGGACTATGAACGACTTTTACTTGAAATAGAAACCGATGGTTCTATTAATCCTACCGATGCTTTGAAAGAAGCTGCTAAAATTCTGATTCATCATTTTATGTTGTTTTCCGATGAGAAGATTACCCTGGAATCAGAAGATAAATACGGAAATGAAGAATTTGACGAGGAAGTGTTGCATATGCGCCAACTGTTGAAGACAAAACTCGTCGATATGGATCTTTCTGTACGGGCTTTGAACTGCCTGAAAGCAGCTGAAGTGGAAACTCTGGGAGAATTGGTAAAATTCAATAAGAACGACTTGTTGAAATTCCGTAATTTCGGTAAGAAATCTTTGACGGAATTGGAAGCTCTGCTTGAAAATAACAACCTTGAGTTCGGTATGGATGTATCTAAGTATAAATTAGACAAGGAATAAGTAAAATGAGACATTGTAAGAAATTTAATCATCTGAATAGAAAAAGCGCTCATAGAAAAGCATTACTTTCTAATATGGCAGCTTCTTTGATTCTTCACAAAAGAATCTATACTACAGTTGCCAAAGCAAAAGCTTTGAAAATATATGTTGAGCCCCTGATCACCAAAAGCAAGAACGATAATATGCATTCCCGCCGTGTGGTGTTCAGTTACCTTGGACAAAAAGAAGCCGTTACCGAATTGTTCAAAGAAGTAGCCCCGAAAATTGTAAACCGTCCCGGTGGATATACCCGTATCCTTAAAACAGGAAACCGCATTGGGGATAATGCCGAAACTTGTATGTTGGAATTGGTGGATTTCAATGCTACTTATACCGAAGTAAAACAGGAAGTGAAGAAAACGGCTACCCGCAGAAGAAGATCTTCCTCTAAAAAAGCAACTGCTGACGTTTCTGACGCTGTAGTGGAAGAAGCTCCCCAATCTGCTGCTCCCGAAACGGAAGCTCCTAAAGCAGAATAACCTTATTCAACTCTTTATAAAAACCGTTTTGCTCAGACAGAACGGTTTTTTTTATGTCCGGCTGCAGACAAAAATGGGGGTTATTTATTTTCTTTTTCTTTTCTTATAGAGGCTTTTATTTAGAATTGTATCCTATTCCTGTTAATTTTTATAGGAATACGGAGTACTTTAGAATGACATTTTCTTTTTTCAATTGTTTTCTTTTCCTGACAGATTCTGCTGCTTATTCTTTTTTATTAACCTTTTTCATTTTTCCTTCAAAAATCTGACGGTTTAGAAAGTTAAAATATGTAAAAAAAAAGGATGATTTTGGGCTTGTTCAAATTTATTTTAAAATGGGTATTGATAATGAGCTTTTTCAAAACAGCTTGTTCAAATTATTTTTTTGTTAAAAATTAGGTATTTCCGGAAAACCCCTTTAATTTTAATAACGACAACCTCCGGAGGGTTAATAATTTACCCTAAAAATTGTTGCCTATGAGACTAAAAATGAACTTTTGATTCTTATCCTAATTTTTTACCTTTTTTCCTAGAGGAAAGTGCGAAGGTCTGTTGGATTTTTATCCTAAAGTGTACTTTCTATTCTGTATGATACTTATTTACAGAATATTATAAAGGCAACTTTAAGCTGCCTAAGGATTTATTGTTTTTTACTTTGGAGATTGTCTGAAAATTCTTTTTGGGCAACCTCCTGTTCTAAATCATGTTTGATAAAAAGTTGAATCATAATGAAACATACATTTTTACTGATCTGTTTTTTCTTGTTTGGGGGACATTGTTGTGTATTTGCACAAACGAATGAGGTTATTGCCCGCCCCTCAGCAGATGTGTGGGAGTTTTTGAAATATGGTAATACCCCGGTAAATTTATATACGGGAACGATAAGCGTAACTGTTCCCCTTTACCATTATAAGGATAAAGATTTTGATATACCTCTATCTTTGACATATGCTTCCAATGGATGGTGCCCTAATCGGTTGCAAGGCTCTTTAAGCCAGGGTTGGCATATGAATGCCGGGGGATGTATTACGCGTCAGATCCGGGATAATCCAGATGAAAAACATAGTTTGGGTAAACTGAAATATGTGGATTATTCCCGGGTAAGTGAAGAGAGTGAGTTACCAAACGTTTTCAGTGTGGTAGATAAGGGAACATTGGTCGCTTATGCTTTAGAATACCCCATGGATTCTAAAGCATACTATGATACTCAACCTGATATCTTTACATTTAATTTTTTAGGTTATAGTGGTAATTTTCAATTAGGCCCGGGTAACAAAATTCATGTATATAATACTAATTTCCCTTCTGGCGAAATCCAGATCGATTATGCTCCTTTTCCGGATTATGGAATCATGGATGCTTTTAGTATCAAAATGGGAGACGGTTATGTATATTATTTTGGAGAGGTTCAGGATTTTTCCGATGATGCAAACGGTAAAGAATATACGAAAGCTTTTACTTTTGAGGGAGAAGGAGATGCGACGACGACTTCTTGGTACTTGACCCGAGTTGTGGCTCCTAATGGCCGGGAAGTGGAATTTCGTTATCTGGAAGCTCCTTTTCAGTTGGATCCTTATTTGAATCCCCATACCGAAATGTATGCTTATAGTGACTGGATGAATAATATAAATTGGGAACCACATTATACGCATCAGGGGAGTAATGATCAAGGATGGGTGTTTGAAAGGGTAAGAATTTTTCCAGTCCGATTACATGAAATACGAATCGATAACCGGATCAGTGTGCGTTATGTTTATAACCAACATAAAGAGGATTATAGTGTAGCATCGATGTCGGTGACTGACCTTCAGAGCGGTAGATTATTGAAAAGCTGTGAATTCTCTTATCTTTATAAACATGAGAATATTTTAAGATTTTTACAAACGGTAAAAATATCGGGAGAAGGAACTTACAACTTTGATTATTATGCCCAAGATTCGCTAATTCCCTACCAGTCTTTTTATATTGATCATTGGGGATATTACCGGGGCAAATCAAATTACAGCTCTTTTATTCCAAAGCTGGAAAATGATGGTTTTTTCGGAGAAAAGATCGTTGGTAAAAGCCGGGATCCTGAACCCTCGTATGCCCGTTGGGGAATGTTGAAAACGGTAACCTATCCCACGGGAGGATATACGCGGTTTTCTTATGAGGGACACGATTATTCACGTTCTATACGTCGTACTTCCACCTCTTCTTTCTATCCTTATTTAAAAAGTGAAGCAACAGATCAGTTGGCCGGCGGATTACGGATCAGTAAGATAGAGGATCACCCGATAACAGGCGAGGCGGTAAGTCGTGAATTTATTTATAAAGATAACAATAACCGTAGTAGTGGTATATTGTTGAAATATCCCCGTTATAAAATAAGTTATCAATCTGTATCTGCCAGTAGCGATATGCATTTTTGTGTCCGTAGTCGTACGCTTTATTCTTCTTTGCACAACAGTGTTTATAGCTTGGATGAAGGGCATATGAGTTATGGGGTGGTGACGGAAAAACGGAATGATAATTCCAGAATCGAGTATCATTACAGCGATTACGCAAGTAATCCGGACGATAGTACAATGCTATTACTTATGAGGGTACCGGCTTACATGGTAGAACCTTACATACATCTGCCGCTGATGAATTATTATTGTCGGTTTTATTCTAACCATAGAGACCGCGGTAAATTATTAGAAAAGATAGTTTATAATTCTTCCGGAGAACTTATGAGCAGGGAACGCAATGTTTATGATACTTCTCCCCTTCCTTATATTTATGGAGTATATTTGAGGGGGGATGTGTACGGTCTGGAGCGGATTTATGTGAAAGATCATCTCCTTTTAAGTACGGTGAAAACGGAATATCTTTCCGGAAATTCTATACAAAGCTATGTAAATTATAGCTATAATGCCTTGGGACAGCTTCAGCAAATCACTACCCAGGATAGTCGAGGAGTGACTTATGCAGAACGACGTCAATATGTAAACGATCTTTTTTCATCAGACCGGGAGCCAATTGAGGATACCATGGTTTCACGTAATATGATTCGTACACCTTTATATATAGAAAAAAGTTATCGGACTTCCGGAGGAGAAGAAAAATTTTTTTCCGGAGAGCGAGTCCTTTACAGTTTAATTCATAATCAGGTGCTTCCCTATTCTTTGCAAAGGATGCGTCCTGCCATACCTTTTTCTACTCCTTCTTTCGAGGCCTTAAATTATACAGATACGGAATTAACGTATGACAGGTATGATACAGGGGGGCGTGTACTACAAAGTCAGGATCGTTCGGGATTAAAGACGGTTTATATCTGGGGTTACGGAGGTTATTGTCTGGTGGCCCGTATCGATAATGTTTCTTTTACAGATGTGATGCAAATAAAAGGATTGGGGAATCTGGAAAATGCTCCCTTAGAAGAAGGTCTTTCTCTCGAACAAAATTCTTATTTGCGTCATATACCCGGAGCTCTCGTAACGACTTATGACTATATACCTTTTGTGGGTTTAAGTTGTGTTATGGATGCTGCAGGGATTGAAACACATTATGAATATGATTCGGATGGTCGTTTGATACGGATAACAGATCACAAAGGGCAGCTTACCGAAGCTTATGAATATCATGTAAAACAATAACAATAGGCAGTCATGAAAAAATTATTTTATATATTTCTTTTTTGTATTTTTTCCCCTTATTTTTCAAAAGGTGAAGCGATGCTTCCGGATGGTCATTTCTATATGTTTGTCTCCGGAGGAAGTGGTATGTCAGAAAGTCAACCTGTGAAGATAGATTACGGTTCTTTTACATTACATTTTGATGTGATGGCTTATGACAATGTAATGGTAGTGCCAGCTGAAGAGGACGGTCTGATAGGGGTTATACCGGAAGATTCCGTGGCGGCTGTGAAGTATCGTAATTTTTCGTCCTCTGTTGAACCGGAAAAGCCGATAGATCCGGTGCCTATGGTCCGTTGTTGGTTTGAATATGTACGTTATGAAGACGAGGGAGGACAGGTTAGTTCTGTTGCTTGCCAGTATGGAAATAGTAGCGCGGTATTTCATAGTAATCCTCATCCTTATACGATTTATGGTAAACTGACAATTTATTATAATTCTGTTTTTCCAAATGTAGATATGGGGAATAGCAGCAGTACTACGAGTTCGACCGGTCACCGCAGAGAATTGCATAAGATGTATATTTATTACCGGCAACTACCCCGTATTGCTTTAAAAGGGGGAACTTTACCGGCGTGTCTGAATTTTAAAGCAGGCGACCGCTGTCTGATTGAAGGTAGTTCAGCAAAAGGAGGTCAGGGAAATTATGTTTATCAATGGGAACAAAAGACTGCTTCCGGCTGGGAAGTGATTTCCTGGGCCGGTTCTCAGAATCTGACTTATTCCGTTCCTGTCGATGGTCTTCTTTTAAGGCGTAAAGTTATCAGCGGAAGCGAAAGTGCTTATAGTAATGTCTGTATGCTTCGGGAGGATGTTTTCGGTAACCGGAATTATATCCTGCATAGTCGGGCTCTGCACTTAGAGGGGACTACGCCTCAAGATTTTTATAGTGAAGATGTAACATATTATGATGGTCTTGGCCGTCCCCTTCAAAGTGTAGGTCTTTCAGCATCCCCTACGGGAGGAGATATCGTTACACCGGTTTATTACGATAGTGCTGGACGCTCCGATAGCCGAACGTATTTACCTTATGTCTTGGCAGCCAATCGGGGAGTTTATGACGAAAGTTCGCTTACAAACCAATCGGCCTATTATAATACTTTCTACGCCCATGAAGGCTGCTATGCGTATAACGAAAATAGGTATGAGTCTTTTGTTTCAGATCGGGTAAAAGAAGCGTGGAAAGCGGGGAGGATTTTTCGGGAAAATGATAAAAAAACGGTTTATACTTATCATACGAATGTTTCTAATGAAGTTTTTATATTGTCGGCAACCGAAACAGGAATTTTAACCGTAGAAGGTTATTACAATTTTGCACGTCTTCGTAAAACAAGAGTAACGGATGAAGACGGATATAGAGCTGAAACTTTTACGGATATTGATGGCCGTATCGTATTGGAACGTCGCTACGGTTCTGGCTTGGAGTATTCAGATACATATCGTGCGTATGATGAACGGGGCCGACTTGTTGCAGTGATAAGTCCGGAAGGTTCTTCCCAGCTGACTATGGGGAAGAGTTATCTCTTGGACGATCTGGTGATGGACGGTTACGGTTATTTTTATCGTTATGACGGTCGGGACCGGGTCATAGAGAAGAAAGTTTCCGGTTCAGATATAGAATATTTTGTTTATGATAAGGGTGACCGTGTAGCAATGTGGCAGAATGGTAATCTTCGGACAGAGGGGAAATGGAAATTACGTACTTATGACAGTTTTGGCCGTTTAAAAGCGGAAAGGTTATTGATTAATAGTAGCAGTCGTTCCAGTCTTCAGATGCTTTTTGACAGCGACCGGGGCTCTTCCCTTTCTTCCGGTGGAACCTTATTACATGAATATCGTTATGACACTTATGAAAACGGGGATCCGGCCTATATCGAAATAAGTACTGGTGTTTCCTCCGGGGGTGTAAGCTCTGTTTCTTTTACCTCAGCAGAAAAGGACAATTCAGATACTGTTATAGACAACTCTGTAGCTGTAGATTATATCTTGCGTCCATACGGTCTTCAGACTTGGGAAAAAGTAGCTGTTTTGGAAGGAAATAACATCATTTCCGGTTATCTAGAAAGGTCTTTTTATTATGATAAACGCGGGCGTCTTCTTCAAACAGTGGAACGCTATCCGGATGGGGGAAACCATTATGTTATGAACAGTTATGATTTTAAAGGAGATATTGTGCGTAGCGAAGAAAGCTGTCGTATCGGTACAGACTTTGTTCCTGTATTGGTAAATGATTTTAGCTACGACAGCCGTAGCCGTCTGAAAAAAGTAGAAATGCGCTTAAGTAATAAAGTAACGGCAAAAGTGCGCTACGAATATGATGCTTTAGGTCTGATTCAGAAACGTATTTATGGAGATAGCGCGGCAGTAGAGACACTTTCCTATAATTTGCAAGGCTGGTTAACAAGTCAATCTTCTCCGGCTTTTAGTATGAATCTTCGCTATTACTATCCAAATTTTTCAGGGAGTTCGGTCTCTTATACTGGTAATATCAGTGAGTGGTCTTGGAACCAAGGAGAGGAACCGTTTTTTACTTATTCATTTTCTTACGACAATTATGGTCGTTTTAAAGATTCCCGTTCTTTTAATAATGGAATACAGACGAATCAGTATACCGAATACAATTTACGTTATGACCGGAATGGTAATATCAAATTGCTGATGCGCCGGGATGGAAGTGGAAAATGTACGACGGCTTATGCATATAGCTATGCCGGTAATCAGTTAGTGGGTGTAGCGGAGGATTTGGACCAGTTGGTTTCCTCTCCGGATACGGGTTTGATGGCAGCCTCCGACAGACCGGATTATGTATATGATTTAAACGGTA
>UMKV01030512.1_pt1 | contig 16555 bp, 10 predicted proteins | sample 1966381 | NCBI WGS metagenome assembly UMKV01 (sample SAMEA4836182, study PRJEB28245) | human gut metagenome | biome: gut microbiome; material: fecal sample | place: Denmark | collected 2008
TTTTACCTGTGCAAACACCAAAGAACACACCATTATCAGGCATGCGGAAATAATACATCGTTTCATAATAATTAAATTTAAATTGTTAAACATATTCATAAGTGTTCACAAGAAGTGGACGGTTAAAATTCAAACAAGCCTGCGGTTCATTATAACCGCTTCATGTCAAATACCGTAATCCCATTTCGGGATAAAACAAAAAAGGAAGAGTTTTTAAGGGAAGAGCTCGAAACCATAGTTTTCATACGCGCAGCAACAAAGACCCGCTACAGAGGTTGTTAAAGCGCTCCATGTAGATTAATGTCAGATGCATGTGGATAAACTTCATCAAGTTGATGATTTTCCAAATATCTGCATGTCAAAGGACTATTTTAGGCTATGTAAGTCCGTTTGGGCGTTTATTAAAAGTCAACTAAACAAATAGTCGGACTTTATTATATTCACTCCGAAGCATTTTCATTACAGGCTCAGAGAAGAGAACTTGTATCCCTACGTGAGCATGGTTGCCTATTTTTTAAATTTATCATAAAAATAATAAAATAAAACACAACACAACTACAATAATGTAATCATTTAACATATATTGTTCTGGAAAATCAATTATAAAAGAAAAAGATGAATTTTAACGTTTTTATCGGGTAAACTACATGTTATTTTCAACTATTATGTATTTGAAAAATAATAAATTCTTCCTGCCAATAAGAACCGTTATAAGCATACAACATATACGACAAAAAATTCCAATAATTGAAAACAAAAATTATTGAAACCTCATTTCTTGATTTATATCATTGCCCGTCTACCTTTCTTTTTCCACCTTTGCATACATAAATCCAAATCCATCTAACCATTCTGTTATGAAATACTCTGGTGTGATATTCGACTTTAACGGTACATTGTTCTGGGATACTCCCTTACACAATAAAGCTTGGAACATGTTTCTGGAAAAACGGGGCATGCATTTGTCCGATCATGAGTTCTTCGCCACCTTTCACGGAAAGAATAACAGGGATATTTTCAACAGTCTTTTCCAACGCGAACATTCGGCAGAAGAGATACGTGCGCTCGTTGATGAAAAAGAGACTTTATACCGGCAATTATGCCTGGAAACCGAAATGATGCTGGCACCGGGTGCTCCTGACTTCCTCGATTTTCTTCAAGAAAGAAAGGTTCCGTTCACCATTGCCACCGCTTCCGACAAAGAGAATGTGGACTTCTACTTCGAGCATTTAGGAATAGGCAAATGGTTCGATTACGACAGGATAGTGTACAACAACGGACAGATAAAAGGAAAACCCGATCCACAAATTTACCGGATTGCCATGTCGGTGATTGGAAAACAGCCGGACGAAGTAATTGTTTTTGAAGATGCTGTTGCCGGACTTCAGGCGGCCAAGAATGCGGATGCAGGATGCATTATTGCCGTCAACTCAAATAATGACGATTATTCCGACTGGGCAGATTATCTAATTATTCGTAATTTTGATGAAGCAGACCGTAATCTGATCGTCTAATGCCACCCGTATATCCGCAGGGATGCGTATCTTTGTACGAATTTACAAAGCGATAAAGACACGGAAGTGCCGCCTTACAGCGATGAAGAAAGATAATTTTACACAGATGACTACCGCTCCCATTCCGGGATTAATCGGTAAACTGGCCGTACCGACAATTATCAGTATGCTGGTCACCTCCTTTTATAATATAGCAGACACTTATTTCGTCGGGAAGATCAACACACAGTCGACGGCAGCAGTAGGCATCGTGTTCTCCGTCATGTCTATCATTCAGGCTGTGGGATTTTTCTTCGGACACGGATCGGGAAACTACATCTCACGAAAGTTGGGTGCACAAGAAACGGATAATGCGGAAAAAATGGCGGCTACGGGATTTTTCTTTGCCTTGTTCATGGGAGTAGTCATTGCCGCTGTCGGCTTGTTGCTGTTAACGCCACTCTCCATCGCATTGGGGTCTACCCCTACCATCCTGCCTTACACGGAAAAATATTTAGGCATTATCCTGATCGGCGCACCTTTCATGACGGCTTCGTTGGTACTGAACAATCAGATGCGTTTTCAAGGAAACGCCGCCTATGCCATGGTGGGTATCGTCACCGGTGCGGTAGTGAACATCGTGTTGGACCCGTTACTGATTTTCACTTTCGGAATGGGTATATCGGGAGCGGCATTAGCTACCGTCATCAGCCAGATGTGCAGTTTCTCACTGCTACTGTATATGGCACGCCGGGGAAATAATATCATCATCCGATACAAGCATTTCACCCCTACCTGGAGATTCTTCAAAGAGATTATCGACGGAGGAACCCCTTCCCTCTTTCGTCAGGGACTGGCATCGGGATCTACTATCTTGCTGAATGTGGCAGCCGGTAATTTCGGAGATGCCGCCATTGCCGGGATGTCTATCGTCACACGGGTCTGTATGTTCATCAACTCTTTCCTTATCGGATTCGGACAAGGATTCCAGCCCGTGTGCGGATTCAATTACGGAGCAGGACTGAACAGTCGTGTACGGGAAGGATTCTGGTTTTGTGTAAAAGTAGGATTTGTTTTTCTGCTGACCGTCACCATCACAGGAATTGCCTTTGCACCGGATGTGATAGAACTTTTCCGTAAAGGAGATGCAGAGGTTGTCTCCATAGGATCGGCAGCATTGAAATGGCAATTTATTACCTTACCTCTCGATTCATGGATCATTATGAGTAACATGATGCTGCAGACTATCCGCAAACCGGTACGTGCCACACTACTCTCTTCGGCACGTCAAGGACTGTTCTTCATTCCGCTTATCTTCCTGTTGCCACACTTCTTCGGACTGCAAGGAGTGGAAATGTGCCAGGCAATGGCAGACTTACTTTCTTTCCTGTTGGCCATACCGTTGACATGCAGTGTACTGAAAGAGCTGAAAACGGATAAATAATGTGCCAATGCGGCAATATGCCAATGTGCCAATTGGCTGCGCTGTCTTATTAATGTGCCGATTGGCTGCGCGTTTTATTCATTATTGATTTCAGGAAATAAAATCTATAAAAAAAAGACGCAGCATCTTTGCATCAAGCTGCTGCATCTTTTTTAAAATATTGAAGAAATCAGGCATGTACTGCAAGATCATGTTCTTCCATATATTCATCAATCAAAGGAATAGCATTCGTCCGGAATATACCACGCAACAACGCTTGACAAAACAACCATTGTGTAGTATAACGTGCACCACGCAAACTATTCTCATAAAGAAGGACAAGCAAATCATTCGCAAAGCGATCGGGATCGACATCGGGAAGCAGATATCCACAGGCCTTACAACGATTTAATACATCTGCAAATTGCTGCAACCAGAAATATTCTTCTCGCTTCGAGAACGATTGGTAATCCGTCTCCTGTGCCAAATCGGTCAGTAGCACCCTTCCCATAGAATACATCAGATCGACATACCCGCCAACAATATCGAACAACGTTTTCACACACGACCGGTCATTATCTGCCCGGGCCAACAGAGTCCGTTTTCTTTCCCCAGCAATGTCTGCCAGACAAATCTGTACAAGACAGACCTTGCTGGGAAAGAGTTGGTAAAGTGTTCGTTTCGACATCCCTAACCCTTGAGCAATGATATCCATTGTCAAACGGCTGATACCTTGACGAATCATCTCTCGCTTCGTATGATCAACAACAAGCCGACGGGTTGTTTCGGCTTTCATCATAATACCTCCTCTCTGCCTGTTTTACATTCGCCCGCCACCAAGTGCTTGATATAGGGTGATAACTCCTTGAATTTCGGTAAACCGGTTGGCTACCTGAGAGAGTTGTGCATTGAGTAATGTCTGTTGGGCAGTCAAGACCTCCAGATAGGTAGTGTTGCCGTGCTGCATCAGCAAGCGGGTACTGCGGGCGGCATTTTCCAATGAAGCTACCTGCTTGTCGAAGTAAATGGATTTGCTGCGTGCAGTTTGTACCTGCGTCAAAGCATCATTCACTTCGCTTCCGGCAGCAAGCAATGTTTGCTGGAAAGCTAAACTCGCTTCTTCCTGCTGTGCTTTCGCTATCTTCAGTTGGGCGATATTAGCTCCCTTGTTAAACAAGGGTTGCGTCAACGATCCGAATACCGAAGCCAGCAGTTTGCCCGGATTTACAATCATCGAACCGGCACTGTTGGTCCAGCCGGCACTACCACCCAATGTAATGGAAGGATAGAAAGCCGAACGGGCGGCATTCGTAGAATAAAAGGCCTGTGCCAGCGAAAGTTCGGCACTCCGCACATCGGGCCGGTTGGATAACATCTGCAAAGGAATTCCCGTAGCAAAAGTCTCCGGTAACTGCTGTCCGGCAAGTTTACCACGCTGAATATCATGGGGAACTTCGGCCAGAATCAATGACAAGCTATTTTGTGTCTGGTTGATTTGCTCTTTCAAATCGAGTACGGTAGTACATATATTGTAATAGGTAGCCTCGGTTTGTGCCAGTCCGGCTTCTGTCACCATGCCGGCAGCTTTCATGGCACGGGTGGCAGCCACACTCTCCTTCCAGGCTTTTTCGGTAGCTGTTGCAATTTCATATTGGGCATCGAGCATCAACAACGTGTAATACGCGTTTGCCACCGATGCCACCAATTGTGTCTGTACCGCCTGTTCATATTCCCGGCTTTGCAGAAGCGCAGCTTTCGCACCCCGTTTGGCATTGGTCAGACGTCCGAAGAGATCGATCTCCCATGAAGCAGTAGCAGGCAACGAATAAGTCTTGGTAGCCTTTGCACCGTCAAAACTACTGATAGAACCTTCCGGTGCCAAAAACAGAGACGGCAGATAAGAGAGCTTGGAAGTCATCAAGGCTGCTTCCGCTTCTTTCACCCGCAATTGGGCTGTCTGCAAATCGGTATTACGAACCAACGCCGAATCAATCAATGTCTGCAAAAAAGGATCGGAAAAAACTTCCCGCCACGCCAGATTGCCAAAGCTGGTAGTATCGGCTGTCTGGGCAGCACTCTCATCAGTGCTGCCATACAGTCCGTCCGGTACTTCCGAAACAGGTTTATATTTGGAATAGATGCCGCAACTGCTCAATGTAAAAGCAACGGCTACAAACAATAAAATTTGTTTTCTCATATTTCGTATCTTCATAATTAGCTCTATTTATTATTCTTTTCCGGCTTCCCTTTTCTCCCGGTCACTTTCCTGCTTTTCTTCTGCAATCTGCCAATCCTGAGACGGTTCGGCCTGCACGGGATGTAGCTTTTCCTGAAGCCATTGGAAAGCAATGAAGAGCGAAGGTACAATGAAAAGCAATGCCAACGTACCGACAAACATACCGCCTACGACACCGGTTCCCAATGAACGGTTACCGTTGGCTCCTACTCCACTGGCTACCACCAGAGGGAAAAGACCGAATATCATTGTCAACACTGTCATCAAAATAGGACGGAAACGGGCTTTGGCTGCACTCACGGCAGAAGCGATCAGCCCCATACCGGCCTTACGACGTTCGGCTGCATACTCTGTCAGCAAGATAGCGGTTTTGGCAAGCAAACCGATCAACATGATAAGCCCTGTCTGCAAATAGATATTGTTCTCCAGTCCGAATATACGGGCAAAAAGGAAACTACCCATCAGACCGCACGGCACACTGAGCAACACGGCAAACGGAATGATGAAACTCTCATAAAGGGCACTCAGAATGAGATAAATCATCAGGAAGCAAATGGCAAAGATGATAATTGTAGTACCGCTCTGCTGATTTTCCTCACGGGTAATACCTCCATAGTCATAGCCATATCCCTTAGGCAAGGCTGTTACGGCCGTCTCCTGTACGGCACGCATGGCATCACCCGTACTGTATCCCTCGGCCGGCATGGCATTCACTGCAATAGAATTGTACATATTGAAACGGCTCAACGTTTCGGCGCCATACACACGGGTTAAAGTCACAAACTGACTGAGCGGTGCCATCTCTCCATTGGACATGCGTACAAAAGTATTGTCCAACGATGCCTCATCCAGACGATATTTAGGATCGGATTGTATCATCACTTTATAAACCTTCGAGAAACGATTGAAGTTGGATACATATTGTCCGCCGTAATATCCTGATAAAGTACTGAGTACCTGATCGGCAGTGATGCCTGCACGTTTACACTTGGAAGGATCTACCTCTACCATCCACTGCGGATAGCGCACATCAAATGTGGAGTAAGCCATAGCAATCTCCGGACGCTGGTTCAAAGCACCTAAATATTGCTGTGTAGTCTGGAAGAAAGTAGTCACATCACCTCCCTGTTTATCTTGCACATGCATTTCCAAGGCATTACCCATACCGTATCCCGGAATCATACCCGGAGAAATGGCAAATACGGTAGCATCCTTAATATCCATCGTACTTCCATAGACTTGCTCGATAACCGCTTGTACGTTATCCTCCTTCCCCGGACGTTCGTCCCAAGGTTTCAGTTTCAAGATCAACATACCGAACGAACTACCCTGTCCGGACAATAATCCGTAGCCGGCCACCTTCTGTACATGTTTCACCTGCGGAATTGCTTCCAAACGCTTTTCGATGCGTGTAATCACATCATCGGTTGTTTTCAACGAACTACCGGCAGCCGTACTTACATTGACAAAAACAACCCCTTGGTCTTCATCGGGCACAAGACTGGTTTTAGTCGTATTCATCAGGAATGCCAGCAGAATAATGGAACAAACCAGCAATGACCATGTCAGCCATCTGCGTTTGATAAAGAACAATACAATATTCTTATATTTCTCTACCACCACGTTAAAAGCAGCATTGAACGCCTTACGGAAACGGGCGGCAAAGTTATTCTTCTGTGTTCCGTCTTCATTAATATAAGGTTTGAGCAATAATGCACAAAGTGCCGGGCTCAATGTCAGGGCGTTCACAGCCGAGATACCTACGGCCACCGCCATTGTCAATCCGAACTGGGTATAGAAAGTTCCGGAAGTACCACTCATAAACGATACCGGAATAAATACCGCCATAAACACCAGTGAAGAGGTGATAACTGCATTGCTAATTCCTTTCATGGCATCGATGCTGGCCATATAAGAAGATTTGTAGCCTACATCGAACCGCGCCTGCACGGCCTCGACGACGACAATAGCATCATCCACCACCGTACCGATCACCAGAACAAGAGCAAACAAAGTTATCAGGTTGATACTGAAACCGGCCAATGCCATGAAAGCAAACGTACCGATAAGCGATACAACGATTCCTACCAACGGAATAAGCGTAGAACGGATATCCTGCAAGAACACATATACCACCAGAATAACCAAAATAATGGCCTCGATCAGTGTTTTAACGACTTCATGAATAGATGCATAAAGGAAGTCATTGGATGACATCAGCTGCGTCAGCTCTACCCCTTTCGGCAGATCCTTTCGTGCCTCTTCCAGAAATTTATCAATATTGTTGTTCACCTCCGTAGCATTGGAACCGGCCGTCTGGAAAATCATACAAGAAATACCGTTGTGGCCGTCCGTAGTCCCCTTGTAGGCGTAGCTTTCCTGTCCCAGTTCCACTTCGGCGATATCTTTCAGTTTCAGTACTTCACCGTTGTCCGTAGAACGGATTACGATCTCACCGAATTCCTCCGGAGTAACCCGACGTCCTTTGAACTTCATGGTATACTGATAAGTCTCATCCGAATTCTCGCCGAACGAACCCGTAGCCGATTCGATATTCTGCTCGGCCAACACGACAGTAACGTCCGAAGGAATCAGTTTATACTGTGCCATCACATCCGGTTTCATCCAGATACGCAGGCTATAGTCGCCACCCATAATCATCATATCGCCCACACCGCTGATACGGAGAATCTCCGGCTTTAGGTTGATACTGATATAGTTGGCAAGAAATGCCTCATCGTAAGAGTCGTCCGGGCTATGCAGAGAGAACATCTGAAGAATACTCGTCTGACGCTTACTGGTGGTAACACCCACCTGAGTTACCTCTGCCGGAAGCTGTCCGGTAGCCTTGGAGACACGGTTCTGCACGTTCACCGCCGCCATGTCGGGATCAGTACCCTGTTTAAAATAGACCGTAATGGAAACCGATCCCGCATTCGTAGCGGAAGAGGTCATATAAGTCATGTCTTCCACCCCGTTGATAGCCTCTTCCAACGGAGCAATCACACTTTTCTGCAAAGTCTCTGCACTGGCGCCAAAATAGCTGGTGGAGACCATAATAGTTGGCGGCGCAATATCCGGATATTGTTCTACGGGCAAGGAGAACAATCCGATGATGCCGACAACGACAATCGTTATGGAGATGACGGCGGATAGTACCGGCCGCTCAATAAAAGTTCTTAAATTCATATAATCGTTCTATCTAAATTATTATTTAGCACATTATCCAATTACCACATTATCCCATTGCCATCACATCGATTCATTATTAATTCTTTCACTCTTAATTCATTAATTGGCACATTGGCATATTGGCAAATCAGCGCATTATTTATTATTATTCTTTGCCTTGATCGGTGTCCCTTCACGGAGCAATCCCACTCCTTCGGTCACAATGACTTCACCGGCTGTAAGCCCCTCATCAACAATAAATTCTTTACCACCGTTCACACGGGTTACCTGCACAGGAGTTGACTGTGCTTTGCCGTCTACCACTTTATAGACATAAACTTTGTCCTGTATTTCGAATGTCGCTGCCTGCGGAATGACCACCGCACCGTTTTTCTGAACAGGGATAACCACATTACCTGCACCACCGCTATGCAATAATCCCTCCTTATTGGGGAATACGGCACGCAGACTCACAGTTCCTGTCGAACGGTCTATCACACCACTGATCGTTTCGATTTTCCCCTTTTGCGAATAAGCCGAATTGTCATTCAACATCAGATCGATTTCGGGCATCTGCTTCAACGCTTCCTCTTTGGAACCGTAACGCCGGATAAGATTGAGCAATTGATTTTCCGTCATAGAGAAATACACGTACATGTCGGAATTATCCGAAACGGTAGTCAAAGGTTCCGGAAGGCTGGCACTTACTAAAGCCCCTACCCGGTAAGGCAACGTGCCCACTACCCCGTTCGACGGGCTTTTCACAACTGTATATGACAAATTGTTACGGGCACTTACCTCCTGTGCTTTCATCTGCGCCAATTGGGCTTTAGCTGTCAGCAATGAATTATGCGCCGTACTAAGATCGAATTCCGAAACCACATTCTGGCGGAAAAGTTCCTGTTTGCTGTCATAAGTCAACTGTGCCGTAGCAAGTGAGGCCTCAGCAGCCTTCACATTGGCTTGGGCTGTCTGCAAAGCAGCTTCGTAAGCCACTTGGTCAATGATAAAAAGAGTCTGCCCCTGACGTACGTGTTCTCCTTCGGTGACACACACCTTCGTAAGAAAACCGGATACCTGCGGATAGATCTCAATGTCTTGCCGTCCACGAATGGTGGCAGAATAAACACTTGTCAGCGTTCTGTCCGCCGGAGCGATGGTCATTACTTCGTATTCTGCCTCTACCTGAGCGGGAGGTGCCTGCTGGCAACTTGCCACTACCAAACAGCAAACGGCCAATGCCGTTTGCAACAATCTGTTTACCTGATTCTTCATGTTCTAACTATTAAAAAAACTATTTATATGATGTGTTCTGAAAAAAAGTATGAGAAGTCGCCATTAATAAAAGCCCTACCAATCCGCACGTTGCACAACTGGCTATGACAATTACCCAACTTGTAGCAACCGAAACCTCGCCCAGTCCCACTAACGGAGCTACCAAACCGGCGAAAGTAAATTGAAAGAATCCCAACATCGCCGAAGCATTCCCCGAATTCTTTCTTTCCAATGCCAATGCCAGCGAGGTAGAGGTGGGCAGCACCATGCCCACACAAAAAAGCAATACCAAAAATCCTATTTCTATCGCAACCACGGACCAGCCGCCCATCAGGCAAACGGCCAATACAAGCGAAGCTATCAGCAGACAACAGGCTCCTATACCCAATGCCCGTTCTTCGCTTCCAAATCTCGGAACTATCAAATTTCCCGTCATAATCGCCAATCCGTTGAAAGCAAAACAAACGCTGTACATCACCGGAGTTAACCCGTATTCCGTCTGAAAAATAAACGGGGATGAGGAAATATATGCAAACAATACTCCCATTGCAAACGACTGTATCAGCATGTAGCACACAAAATGCTTATTACCCAACACCGAACGAAAATTTGCAAAAGTGGCCAGTACACTCCCTGTTTGCCTGCGTTCTTCGGGCAACGACTCGCGAAAACGGAAAGCAACCGCCAAGATCGCCACACCAATTAAAAGAAGTACTGCAAAAATACCCCTCCAGTCTGTTATCCCTAACAATAATCCACCGGCAATAGGAGCTACAATCGGTGCCAACCCCTGCACAGCACTCAGCATGGCAAAAAAACGAGTGAATTCTTTTCCTTCATATAGATCGACAGCTATCGAACGGGAAACCACTACTCCTCCGGCCGCAGCAATACCCTGCAAAAGACGGAAACAGATAAATGTAATCACGTCCCGGCATAATAAGCAAATAAACGTGGATACTACAAACACCGTCAAAGATAAAATCAACGGACGACGACGCCCGTACTTATCACTCAACGGACCGATAACCAGCTGCCCGGCAGCCAAACCGATCACGCCAAAAGTCAAACTGAGTTGTATCAGGGAAGTAGTCGTATCGAAATATTCCATCAATTCCGGAAAAGCCGGCAGATACAAATCGGTCATAAACGGGCCGAATGCCGACAGCAATGCTGCAAATACAAGGACAAACCTTCTTGAATTATATTTCCTATTCTCCATTTTTCTACTTTTTTTGATCGTGGCAAAGGTAACGGCTTTCTTCGGATGAAAACTTTTCATACTGTTTACAGTTTTGTTCATTTTTGGAACAAATTAGCGTAAATTCCCTAAAAAACTCTACTTTTGCAGGTGAAATAAAGAACTACTTATGGAATATAAAAACCCTCTCATCCTTTCAAGGGAACGCCCGTTCGTAGCCGGCACAAGCAATCTGGCAGTTTTTCACCGTCGGCTGTATAAACTCGACTGTATGATTATTATTTTCTGCCACAGTGGTTGGGGACAGGTACTTATCGATCTTGAACGACATGAAATAATACGAAATACCCAAATGATTCTTCTCCCCGGCACAGTCATCAGTCTTGCCGGACAAAGTAACGATTTTCGTGTTTCTTATTTCGCAGCCCACAGTGATATGTTTCGTGAAGCTTGTCTGCGTCTCGAACCCTCTTTTTTTCATTTTCTGAAAGAGAAACCTTGCTTCACACTGCCCGATGAATTTACAGCTAATATCAACCGGTTACTGGAAGCCACTATCTCCCTTTATGCCGATAAAGACCATAACTTCCGCTATCAGATAGCCCGCAATCACCTGCAAAGCTTTCTGCTCGATGTGTATGACAAAGTTCATCGTTTCTTTACCCGCGACGATATGGAAGGTCACAACCGCCAGGACGAACTTTTCAAAAAGTTCATCGCACTCATTCATGAAAACTGTCTCACGGAGCGTGAGGTATCTTTTTATGCCGATCGCCTCTGTATCTCCACCAAGTACCTCACCGGAATCTGCCGCAATATTACCAATGGTGCCTCGGCCAAGCAGATCATCGATCAACATGTGATCCTTGAAATAAAAGTCTTACTGCAATCCACCGAATTAAGTATGCAGGAAATAGCCGATCGTCTGGGTTTTCCCGACCAATCCTATTTAGGACGTTATTTCAAACGGTATGAAGGAATGTCACCGGGAGATTACCGGAAAACAGCAGGTACATAACGACAAACCGGCCTGTTAATGAAGTCAGTATCGGAGAATCCAACAATCCGAAATAATGCATTGATAATCAATGCATATAAAAATATACCTTTTTTACAGAGTAAAGGTATAGACTTTTATATGGCAAAAATATAGACTTCTATATAGCCAAAATATAGACTTTACCATTCCTCTACATTATAATGTTGCATAAACCGGCGGTAACATAGAAAACAAATTCTCACGGTTGGCTGTTCTAATCGGCAAAAGTCACTTAACCCAAACTGTTTTAACTATGATAAAATTAAAATTCGGTATATTGCTGGCCATGCTGGCAGTTACCACCACCGCCTTTGCCGGATATTCACCGGCCAATGTACAGGCCACACTCAAAAAGATGTATCCCGATGCCAAGGACATAGCCTGGTCGCAGGATGACGGTTATTACTGTGCCGACTTCATGATGAACGGCCTTGAGAAAAATGTCTGGTTCAACACACAGGCGCAATGGGTGATGATACAGACTGAACTGATAAGTACGGACCGCCTTACCCCTCCTGTATATAATGCCTTTGCAGCCAGTAACTATGCTGCCTGGGAAGTTCTGGATGTAACTTACGTAGAGTTTCCGAAATGGGAGCCGATCATCGTCATCAAAGTGGGACAGCCGAACGTAGACATTAAATATCAGCTTTTTTATGCCCCTAACGGAGAAATACTGCGTACCCGGAATGTAAGCGACATGTACGACATCCTCGGACCGAAAACATTCATACAGTAACTTTGTTATAAATATGCAATAAAGGCACGAAAAGAAGAAGTATCGTTCCTCTTTTTGTGCCTTTATGTTATTAGTTTAATAGAATTTATGACAGATAGACTACAGTTTCTAACTTTTATTCCTACATTTGCAGACAAATGATAACTTTTATTAAAACGCACTATCATGGCAAAAATAACGAAAGAAGCCGCTTTGCTCTATCACTCACAGGGCAAACCCGGTAAAATTGAAGTAGTTCCAACCAAACCCTACAGTACACAAACCGACTTATCGCTTGCTTACTCGCCCGGTGTGGCCGAACCATGTCTTGAAATTGAAAAGAACCCGCAGGATGCTTATAAATATACAGCCAAAGGCAATCTGGTAGCTGTTATCTCCAATGGAACAGCCGTCCTTGGTTTGGGAGATATAGGTGCACTGAGCGGCAAACCGGTAATGGAAGGAAAAGGCCTTCTGTTTAAAATCTATGCCGGTATCGATGTATTCGACATCGAAGTCGATGAAAAAGACCCGGATAAATTTATCGAGGCTGTCAAAGCCATTGCACCGACTTTCGGAGGTATCAACCTCGAAGATATCAAAGCTCCGGAATGTTTCGAAATAGAACGCCGCCTGAAAGAGGAACTCGACATTCCCGTAATGCACGATGACCAACACGGAACGGCCATCATCTCGAGTGCCGGACTGGTAAATGCCTTGCAAGTGGCCGGTAAAAAAATTGAAGATGTAAAAATCGTAGTAAACGGTGCCGGCGCCTCTGCCGTATCGTGTACCAAACTATACGTATCACTCGGCGCACGCCTTGAAAACATTGTCATGCTGGACAGTAAAGGCGTAATCAGCAAAGCGCGTACCGATCTGAACGAACAAAAGCGTTATTTCGCCACCGACCGTACGGATATCCATACCTTAGCAGAAGCCATCAAGGGAGCAGACGTTTTCTTAGGCCTGTCTAAAGGCAACGTGCTGTCGCAAGACATGGTACGCAGTATGGCTCCTTCTCCTATCGTATTCGCCCTGGCCAATCCGACACCGGAAATCTCTTATGAAGATGCCATGTCCGCCCGTCCGGACGTGCTGATGGCAACCGGACGTTCCGACTATCCGAATCAGATTAACAACGTAATCGGTTTCCCGTATATCTTCCGTGGTGCTCTGGATACGCAGGCAAAAGCGATCAACGAAGAGATGAAAATAGCTGCCGTACACGCAATTGCCAATCTGGCCAAGCAGCCTGTACCCGATGTGGTAAATGAAGCTTATCATGTAAACAATTTCACGTTCGGCCCGGAATACTTCATACCGAAACCGGTAGATCCACGTCTGATAACGGAAGTTTCCATCGCCGTAGCCCGTGCTGCTATGGAAAGCGGCGTAGCCCGTAAGAATATCGAAGACTGGGATGGATACAAAACACATCTCCGCGAACTCATGGGACAAGAATCCCAGCTTACCCGCCAACTCTATGACACGGCACGCCGCCACCCGCAACGTGTCGTATTTGCCGAAGGCGGTCACCCGAACATGCTGAAAGCTGCCGTAGAAGCAAAAGCGGAGGGTATCTGCCATCCTATTATATTAGGTAACGAAGAACGTATCGAGAAACTGGCAAAAGAACTCGACCTGAGTCTGGAAGGTATCGAAATCGTCAATCTGCGCCATGACCGCGAAGCAGAACGCCGCGAACGTTACGCACAGATCCTTTCACAGAAACGTGCCCGCGAAGGAGCCACCTACGATGAAGCCAATGACAAAATGTTCGAACGTAACTACTTCGGTATGATGATGGTGGAAACCGGAGATGCCGACGCATTCATCACCGGATTGTATACCAAATACAGCAATACCATCAAAGTAGCCAAAGAGGTGATCGGCATCCGCCCGGAATACAATCATTTCGGGACCATGCACATCCTGAATTCCAAAAAAGGAACTTACTTCCTGGCAGATACTTTGATCAACCGGCATCCGGATGCTTCCACTTTAATAGATATAGCCAAATTAGCAGACCAGACTGTCCGGTTCTTCAACCATACACCGGCGATTGCCATGTTGAGTTACTCCAATTTCGGTTCCGATCAGGCAGGTAGCCCGCTTAAAGTACATGAAGCAGTGGCATACATGCAGAAAGAATATCCGGAATTGGCCATTGACGGTGAAATGCAGGTGAACTTTGCCATGAACCGTACACTTCGTGACTCTAAATATCCGTTTACACGTCTCTACGGCAAAGATGTCAATACGTTGGTATTCCCGAACCTGAGTTCTGCCAATGCAGGATATCAGTTATTGCAGGCGATGGATCCGGATACGGAATTCATCGGCCCGATACAGATGGGACTGAACAAACCGATTCACTTTACCGACATCGAAAGCTCCGTGCGCGACATCGTAAACATTACGGCAGTAGCTGTTATCGACGCGATTGTAGACAAGAAAAAAGCAGGTAAATGAAACGTCCGCTATCCAGATCACAAATAGTTTGCATCATCCTGCTTTGGGTGGCACTTTGCTATATAGTATTGGTATATGCCGAACGTATTGACGGTCCAACAATACTAATGCTTATCATTTCGGCAGCATTAGTATTCATTCCCGTTTACAAATCACTTAAAAAGAATAAATAATATCTTTTTATTCTATTTTTGCGGGATAAAATATCAAAAATGATATTTTATCCCGTTTTTCTTTATAAAATGTTTGCAAGTTCAATTTTTATATTTACTTTTGCAACCGCAAGAGAGAACAATATTCGCAAACTTATAAACTCAACTTATAAAAGAAAACAATTATGAATGCAGCTAAGGTATTAGAAGATTTAAAGAGAAGGTTCCCCAATGAACCGGAGTATCATCAGGCAGTAGAGGAAGTACTTTCTACCATTGAAGAAGAATACAACAAACACCCTGAATTCGACAAAGCCAATCTGATAGAACGTCTTTGCATTCCAGACAGAGTATATCAGTTCCGTGTAACTTGGGTAGACGACAAAGGTAACGTACAGACTAACATGGGTTACCGCGTTCAGCACAACAACGCTATCGGCCCGTACAAAGGCGGTATCCGTTTCCATGCTTCTGTAAACCTCAGTATCCTTAAATTCCTTGCCTTTGAGCAAACATTCAAGAATTCACTGACTACACTGCCGATGGGTGGTGGCAAAGGCGGTTCCGACTTTTCTCCACGTGGCAAGTCAAACGCAGAGGTAATGCGTTTCGTACAGGCATTCATGTTAGAGTTGTGGCGCCATATCGGTCCTGAGACCGACGTACCGGCAGGCGATATCGGTGTAGGTGGCCGTGAAGTAGGTTTCATGTTCGGTATGTACAAAAAACTGACTCACGAATTTACAGGAACATTCACAGGAAAAGGCCGTGAATTCGGTGGTTCACTGATTCGTCCGGAAGCTACCGGTTACGGTAACATCTACTTCTTGATGGAAATGCTGAAGAGAAAAGGTGCTGACTTGAAAGGTAAAGTTTGTCTGATCTCCGGTTCCGGTAATGTGGCTCAATATACAGCAGAAAAAGTACTGGAGTTGGGTGGTAAAGTAGTTACCATGTCCGATTCAGACGGTTACATCTATGATCCGGACGGTATCGACCGCGCAAAACTGGACTACATCATGGAATTGAAAAACCTCTACCGTGGCCGTATCCGCGAATATGCAGAAACTTACGGTTGTAAATATGTAGAAGGAGCCCGTCCTTGGGGTGAAAAAGGTGACATCGCTTTGCCTTCTGCCACTCAGAACGAAATCAATGGCGACGATGCCCGCAAATTGGTTGCCAATGGTGTAATGGCCGTATCCGAAGGTGCAAACATGCCTTCTACTCCGGAAGCCATCAAAGTATTCCAAGATGCAAAAATCCTGTATGCTCCGGGTAAAGCAGCCAATGCCGGTGGTGTATCCGTATCCGGTCTGGAAATGACCCAGAACTCTATCAAACTGAGTTGGAGTTCTGAAGAGGTAGACGA
>UMKV01035898.1_pt1 | contig 15866 bp, 13 predicted proteins | sample 1966381 | NCBI WGS metagenome assembly UMKV01 (sample SAMEA4836182, study PRJEB28245) | human gut metagenome | biome: gut microbiome; material: fecal sample | place: Denmark | collected 2008
AGCGCCGCAAGCGACCGGCTGTTGGTTACGATGAATTTTATCTGTTCGCGTTTCAGACGGCTGTACTCCCTGCCGTACTCCTTGATGTACTCTGTCCGGCGTGCGGCGTTGCGGTCGGTCGTGGAGATGAGCCGGGAGAGCGAATCGAGCCTTCCGGCCCCGGCATTCATCATGTCATTGAGCTCCTTGACGAGGATGGATTCGCGCGACCCTCGTATGATGTAGTCGCCCGGGTTGCCGTACATCGACGAGATGGTGACCTTCTCGCCTGGCGATACGAACAGGGGTATTCTGTCTTCGCCTATTCGGAGATTGTAGAATGTCGTTCCGCTCGGAGGCAGTTCGATGTTGAACCGGAAGTTGCCCCTGCGGTTCGTGGCCGTCGAATCCACCGATACGGCGCCCGTGGCCGTTATCTGTTCGAGCACCACCATGCACCGCTCGGGGCCGGCGATGCGCCCGGACACTTTCGCCCTGTTGCTGTCGCAGGAGACGGCGAGCGCTGCTGCGGCGCATACCGCCAGGGCGGGTACAAGAAGAGAGTGTTTCATACGTGTCGGTTTGGGGTACAAAGATAACCCGATTGATAGGAAAACGCGAAAAACGGCGCGATATTACGTGCCGGTTTCCGCAGCCGCAGCCCTGTGCGTCTTATTTGGAATAGTTGTGCCGCTGGGGGCCCTTGTTGTTCTTGCCGTTCTTCTTGTTGGCGTAGAGCGGTTTCTTGCTGCGTACCGGCGCCTGCTTGTATTCGCTCTTTATCAGACTCAGGGCATCCTCGTCCACGCTGATGCGGTAGTCCGACATTCGCTTTATCTCCTTGATGATGGCCTCGTTGTTGGGGTGCTCCTGATTGTATTCGTAACTTTTGGTGCGCATGTAGCGGGCAATGTCGCCCAACACCTCTTGTACGGCCTCCTGGTCCCGTACCCCTTCGAGCGAACGGATGACCTTCTTGACATATTTGCCGTAATGTTTCAGCCCCACCTTTTCGTCGGGATAGTCCATGCGGCGCGGTACGGGTGTCAGCGTCATCGAGGTGGGAATGGGATAGGGAGAATCCACGTCGAGCTTGAAATCGGACATGATGAACATGTGGTCCCAGAGTTTGTGGGTGAACTCCGGGGTGTCCCGCAGGAGGGGGTTGAGGTTACCCATCACGTTTATCACTACCCGTGCCTTGCGGTTGCGTTCATCGCGGTCTTCGATGGCCATCAGGTTGTCCACCATCTGGTGTATGTGCCGGCCGTACTCCGGCAGCTGCAGGTTTTTCCTGTAGATGTTATAGTTTTTTTCCATAAAATGAATCATTAGTCGCTGCCGCAAGACGGCAACCACCTGTTCACGATAATGACCGGCTCCGTTCCTCGGTAGGACATCCGTCCGGTAAAATATGTGAAATCAGGAGGTCAAAATGCTGATAGGTAGGAGAAAAATAACAGCATGTCTTTTGACAAGAAAAACTAATTACTTAACTTTGTACAAAGTTAATGCGATTTTTTGGGGAAATCAAATTTTGCTGTAACATTTTAACCTCCGACTATGGCCAATATACTGGTAATAGATCCTTCGCGCAGCATGCGCAATACTCTGAAAGAGCGTTTGGAGTATGAGGGCCATGCGGTGGAAGTCGCCGAAGACACGATTTCCGGCATGACCGTCTATGCGAACCGGCATTTCGACCTGTTGCTGTGCGGACAGCCCGATTCCCCGCTGAGAACCTCCACGCCGTGGATAAGGCTGTCGCATGACAGCAGCCCGGAAAGCGCCGTTCTGGCTATGCAGCAGGGTGCTGTCGATTTCGTCACGAAACCCATCAACATGAACCGGCTGCTGGATGCCGTGCGCAAGGGGCTGGCCAAGACGCCTGCCGCCGTGGCGGATGCGGCGGACGAGGCCGAATCCGTCCCGGAAGAGGTCGTCCCGGTGCGCCGTGTGCGTGCCGCGCGGTCGCATGTCGGCAGGATAGTGGGCGAATCGGTTCCGGTCAAGCGTCTGAACACGTTGATTGACAAGGTCGCCCCGACCGATGCACGGGTACTTATCATGGGAGCCAACGGGACGGGCAAGGAGCTCGTGGCGCGTTGGCTGCACGAGAAGAGCCGCCGGCGCGACGGACCGTTCGTCGAAGTAAACTGCGCCGCCATCCCTTCCGAACTTATCGAAAGCGAACTGTTCGGTCATGAGAAAGGGGCCTTCACCTCCGCCGTCAAGCAGCGCAAGGGCAAATTCGAGCAGGCCCACAACGGAACGTTGTTCCTCGACGAGATAGGCGATATGTCCCTGCCGGCGCAGGCGAAGGTACTGCGCGTGTTGCAGGAGCGCAAGATAACGCGCGTCGGCAGCGACCGCGACATCGACGTGAATGTGCGTGTTCTGGCCGCGACCAATAAGGACATTCCCCGCGAAATATCCCGCGGCGAGTTCCGCGAAGACCTTTTCCACCGGTTGAGCGTCATCATCATCCGTGTGCCGACGCTGGCCGAGCGCATAGACGATATTCCCATCTTGGTGGACCATTTCCTGGAGACGATATGCGGCGAATACAACGTGCCTGTCAAGAAGATAGAGGCGGAAGCGCTGGCCGAACTGCAGAAATTGCCCTGGACGGGGAACATCAGGGAGCTCCGCAACGTGGTGGAGCGCCTCGTCATCCTGTGCGAGAATACGATAACGGTCGATGACGTGAAGATGTACGCCAACGGACTGCAATAGCTCCGCAGATTGCTTGTTGCAAAGAGAAATGACAGTGCAGGGCGCATACCGAAGAGTATGCGCCCTGCGCTTGTCGTGTCTGTTCGCTCTTGTCGTGTCTGTTCGCTCCCTATTTCGCGGAGCAAGGCGCCCTGCCGGGAACGAACTTCGAGCTGCGGGGATGAAAAAACCGGGGTCCCCGTTTCGGGGACCCCGGCACCAACATTAATTATCCTAAAACCGGACTATGCAACCATAGCCTTTTCGTCATTGCCTACTCTTTGCTGTTCTCGGTGGAGAGTACCGTCACGGTGCCGGTCGCCTTGATTGCGGCGAGGTCGGGTATCGTGATAACGGCTACGGCGGTAGCGTCTTTGTCGGTCTGCAGGTCGCCGCCCTTGTTCAGCCACGTCAGTACGCCGGTTGCAGGGTCAATCGTCAGCCCGCCGCCGAAGGATGCTTCGCTGTCGGCCGTGTATTCAAGCGAGTATTCGAACCTCAGGTCTGCGGCATTCAGCTTGTAGGTATCCGTACCGAGCGTCGTGAGTTCGCCGTTCTGGTATACTACCCTGTTGTCCGTATCCTTGATGATTACCAGGTCGGCGATGTCTGCCTCGTCAGCCGTAGCGGTAAGCGTCCGGAGCTCGACGGCGGCTATCGTCGCGTTGAAGGGCCTTACGAAGCGTACGGTGAAGCTCTTTTCGCACCATTCGCCGTTCTGGCAGGTTGCAACCATCTCGACTTTGTACTCCCTGTACGATTCGTTCTGTGTCAGCGGAGTGGTCAGCGAGATTACCTGGTCGGACCACTCCGTACCGGTAATTTCGGCACCTTCGTTCTCGAGCCTGTTGTCCTCGAACCGGAAGGAGAGACCGGTATGGTTGCCTGCGAGTACGTCGTAACCGTTGAGGTAGTTTTCGCAGAATTCCTTCATTTCGGCTTCGAGCTTCCATGCACCGGCTACTTCCCGGCCTTTAACCTGTACCGTCTGGTCTGCACCGGCGATGAGGTAGTCGGGGTTCAGTGCGGGCATGTGGCTCAGGTCATGTTCGATATTGTAGTCGAGCGTGATGACGATATTCGGGTCCTGTTTCCTGTTCTTCGCAGGATACGTGAGGGTGAAAGTCTTCTCGCCGAATTTCGCCTTGTTGGTAATGAGGATGTTTGCCAGCTCGGTGGAAGTATTGACATCCGCCGGATTCTTCGAGTCGATGGTTACGCCGTCGGGCATTTGCGTCGTAGGACCGTTTACCGGGTCTATGTATTTTACCTCGGCATCGTTGTACCTCGTGGAGAATTCTTCCATCGTCAGTCCGAGTACATCGAGTATTTCGGCGTTGAAGGTAGCCCAGTCGTAGTGTTCGGTATAGCCCGTGTTCGGGTCGATGTCCGCATACTCGATGGCCTCTCCGTGGTTGATGTTCCAGGTCTTCTCGAAGTCCTCCTTGTCTTCCGGAGCGACGTCGTCTTTGGTTATTTCGAGTTTGATGTAGGCGTTGGCGATTGCCTTGTCATTCACGAACGCGTATACTTCGAATATGGGGGTACGGCCTACCGCTGCGGTACCCTGTGCGAGCCACTCCTTGTCCACAGTCACGATGCCGGTCTTCTCGTCGAGCGTTACGAACTTTTGCTGGTCGGTATTGCCGTCCTCGGGCGATATGTACGAGGCGGGTTTACGGAACTCGTAGATGGGTTCGAAACGTACGGTCGCATCGGTGAGTACCTTCTCAATCTCCTTGGCATACGTTTCCACGACGGTGTGGAGGTCGATTGACGCATCGTATTTCAAATAGGCATCGGCAGCTTCGTCGAAGGCGGGAGTAGTCCAGCCGAGCGTTACGATGTCGGATTCGTCATAGTCCACCTTCTGCTGCTCGTCGTATTTCAGCTTCGTTTTGTTGATGATGACGAAATCTTTCAGTTCGGTCACCTTCACCGCTGCATAGTCGGAGACGATTTCCGTATCGTTCTCCGTATTGAGGGCCTGCAGGGCTACGATGGCTTCCTGATTCTCCTTCAGGCTTTTCAGCGCGTCGTTGGCCTTGACGGTGAAGTTCATGCCGCCCAGTTCGCCCACTTCGCTGGAGACGATGGTGAGCAGGTCGGCGTTGTCGCCTGCAACGCGGGTTTCAACCGTGCGGTCGATGAACGACCACTCGATATCGGAAACCTTTGCGTTCTGCGGATTCAGACGGTAGGTGACCTGTGCGTCGTTGGCAGCGATGAATTCACCTGCCCGGGTGATGGTGTAGAAGTCAATCACGCCCATACCCAGTTTCGTGTCGATAACCTGCGGCACGAAAGCAATCGACTGCAGATGGGTATAGAGCGGGATGCGTACGGGTTCCTCTTCCGTAGCGCCATCCACGTTGTAAAGCGTCAGGTAACCGTTTTCGCTGTCCCATACTGCGGTTACGGTACCGAGCGGCAGCCACGTTTCGGTGAGGATGCGTTTCGTTTCGTTGCCGGTAACGCCGTCACGGGTCACCTCTACCCAAAAGCCGTTCTCCTCGCCTTCGGTGCCCGGATAATAGTAGATGGTATCGCCCTTATCACCTTTATCTCCGGTATCGCCCTTATCACCTTTATCTCCGGTATCGCCTTTATCACCTTTGTCACCAGGGTCGCCTTGGTCGCCCTTGTCGCCCTTGTCGCCTTGGTCGCCCTTGTCGCCTTGGTCGCCCTTGTCACCCTTGTCACCCTTGTCACCCTTGGATGCGTAACCGGTGTCTACACCGTCTATGAACCAGTTGCCGTTGTCGCCGATGGTCACTACCGAACCGGGCTTGCCGTCCTGACCGTCGGCTCCGTTCGAGCCGTTGGTGCCGTTGGCACCATCCTTGCCGTTCGTAAGTTCGAAGGTCTTGCCGTTGCTCAGCGTTACCTTGACGCCGTTTTCGGTGGGAGTCACATCGGTGATGACAGCGCCGGCGCTGATTTGCGCTTTCAGTTCGCTGACCGATTTCTCGACAGCGGTGATACGGTCGTCCAGACTGGCGATGTCGCTGTCGTAATTCTTACAGGACACGAACATCCCTGCCGAACCGGACACCAATGCCCCGCACAGAAATAAGCTTAGAAATTTTTTGTTCATGACACAAAAGTTTTAAATTTATAAATTTTAAAAAAGAAAATGTGGCCTTGTCAGCGGTTGGCTCAATTATCCCCGTGTGTTTTCCGTTACTTTATAGGTAACGGCACATAACACAACGCAAATATAGCTGTTTTTTGCAACCGCGCAAAATAATAGTTGTTTTTTTTATTATGTGGCGATAAATCAATGTATTCAAAACAAATGCGGTACTATGGAACAGAAATCGTTATTGCAAACGCTATCATCTATCATACAGGAGCTTAAAGAGAACGGACAATGGGGTACGGCCCACGTCTACCAAAGCGCGTACAATTCGTTCGCCCTGTTCTCCTGCTGCCGGGACATCCCGTTCAAGAAATTCACCCCGGCGCTCTTGAAGGATTTCGAGATATACCTCCGCAAACGCAAATGCAGTTGGAACACCGTCTCCACCTACATGAAAGTGCTGCGGGCCACCTACAACCGGGCCGTGGACGAAGGCTACGCCAGCTATGTCCCACGGCTCTTCCGGCACGTACAAACGGGGGTCTCCTCCGAGCGGAAAAGGTCGCTGGAAGCCTCCGACATGGGAGGGCTGATGAACGGCAAGGGCGAGGAACTCTCCGCAGGAATGGAGCGCACGCTGGCCATTCTCCAGTTGATGTTCATCCTGCGCGGCATCCCGTTCGTAGACCTCGCCTACCTGCGCAAAAGCGACATCCAAGGCAATATATTAAGGTACAGGCGACGCAAGACGGGCAGACGACTCACCGTAATACTGACACCGGAGGCCCTGAAGCTCATCGACACCCTGTCGGATAAAAGGGAGGAATCGCCTTATCTGCTGCCGTTCCTCACCAGTCCGGAAGGGAGCGAGGAGGCTTACCGTGAATACCAGCGTGCGCTGCGGAGTTTCAACCGGCAGCTCGCCGCGCTCGGGGAACGGTTCGGCGGTTCGACGCCCATCAGCACCTACACGATACGGCATACATGGGCTACCATGGCCTACTACTGCGAAATACATCCCGGCATCATCTCCGAGGCGATGGGACACTCCTCCATAGCGGTCACCGAGACCTACCTCAAACCGTTCCGGGACGACCGGATTGACGAAGCCAACCGGGAAGTGATATCCTATGTAAAAAAACAGGCCCGGAAAAACTCCGGCCGATAAACGTTCGGCCCGGTTGCCGGAGCCGCCTCCCCCCGGCTGCCGGAAACCGGATACGAACAAATCCGCGACTTTTCTCAACTGCGACGGTCGGTCCGGGGAGATGCGTTTCCCCGGACAGGCTGTCTCTGTCCGTATGCAACCGTACCACGACCCCATATCCGAAACGGCCTCCGGTGAGGATACAGGGACATGTGCCGTTACCTATAAAGTAACGGCACATGCCGTTTTCGGGCGTTCCGGATGCGTTTTGGAGGCCTGAATGTGTCATATATCGGAGTGGTTGATGGTATATGCAGTACGGAAGATGTTCCGTACGGTGTCTTTCCGTATCTCTTTGCCGTCCGGTATCCGCTCCGGAACGGATGGACCGGATGCCGTATCGCCCAAATTCGGGTATTTTTGTGCATCGTTTAATCAAGTTTAAAAAAAATTACTATTTTTGTCTATTGTGACTTATGCGATATGTCATCAACTAAAGTAAATTATAATAATCTAAATCTCTGACTATGAGTAAAAAAATCTTGCTCGGAGCAATTTGTACGGTACTTTTTTGCGGTACTTCTGCAACTGTGTTCGCTCAGGGCAATGCTCCCTCGGGTGCTGCGCCTTCACTGCTTAACAGCGCCGACCCCCGCGCCGCCGGTATGGGTATGGCAACTACCGCAGTGAACGACAATCCTTTCGGAATATTCGGCAATGCCGCATCCAACCTCCTCAGCGAAAAACGGATGGGCTTCGGCTATTCCTACAACCCCGTGATGCCCGATTACAATAAGGGCGTCGCTACCCATGCGGTAGGCGGTTATTTCAACCTCGACGAAAACAACGGTTTCTCCCTCGGCTTCCGTTATTTCAACGGTCCCGTTGCGGGCGATTCCTTCCGTCCCAACGATATGGCTGTCAGCATCGGTTATACGCGCAGGATTGTGGATAACTTCACCATGTCGCTGACTGCCAGGTATATCCGTTCGGATTATACGAAATTCGGCAGCGACTATTACAAGGCCGGCAATGCGTTTACCTTCGACCTGGGATTTTACTATGAAAATACCATTGAATCTTTCTACGGTTCGACCTGGGCGGTGGGCCTCAACGTCAGCAACGTAGGTACCAAACTCGATATCTCGGTGCCTTCCAATCCGATAGCGATGCCTGCCTACGCTAAGCTGGGCGGTTCTATCGACATGCCTTTCTCCGAAAACCACAAGCTGCTCGCAGCTCTCGACCTCGGCTATACTTTCATGCCTTCGACCGATGCGTCGTTTACCGCCGGTCTGGGTCTGGAGTACAACTTCCTGAAGCACGGTTTCCTCCGTGCCGGTTATCACTACGGTGACGAGAAATCCATCGGCGGCAGCTACGCTACCGTGGGGCTCGGTGCGGCAGTAGGTCCGGTGAGGGTCGATGCTTCATACTGGATTGCAGGTAAGGAGAGCCCGGTGAAGAATACCTGGGCAGTGGGCCTCAGCCTCTTCTTCTAATCGGACATAGCGGCCGCTTCGGCGGTGACGAACAGGCGGGTACCCGGTGAGGGTGCCCGTTTTTTTGTCGTCGTCCCGAACCGACGGAAGCGGAACGGGTTTCGGAGCCGTGTCGGTTTCTGTTTCCGACCTTTTGTGTTTGCGCCTTGGTTTTGCCTTTCCGAAAGGGGCTTTGTGCTGTCTTCGCTCGTCTCATTCCGGTCGGAGGTGCGGCTTGTGTCCGCACGGGCAGAGAGAGGGGAAGGCGGCCGGAAGAAAAGGACAGAGGCGGAAAGAGGGGCTTCTGCAGTCGTCTCGGCTATGCAGAAGGATGGATGGGACTGGAACGCTTCTGCTGCGATTTGTCATTGACGGCAAAAAAAGCTATTTTTGTCACGCACTGCGGATATGGCGTAATTGGTAGCCGCGCCAGACTTAGGATCTGGTGCCGAAAGGCGTGGGGGTTCGAGTCCCTTTATCCGCACAAGTCGGTTATGGCAGCGGAAGATAAATCGCAAGTCGTTGCGTTGTTATCGGTATCGGATGCGACCGGTTGGGCTGGAAGATTTTTTCGCACCGGTTTTCGATGTCTCGTCCGGGTGGGGTTAGACTTAAAGAGGCCGTACCGTTCTGAACAGATATGTTCAGAACGGTACGGCCTCTTTAAGTTATTCGGAAAGTGGGGAAGATTGCGCGGTGGTGTCGGCGAAGCCGGTTCGGAAGATGGAAAAGCGGTCATTGTCTGCGCCGCAAAACAGATGCAGGGAGACGGATTTCCGTCTCCCTGCATCTGTTTGATAGTTGGTGTCGGCGTTAGTCTCTTCGCGCGAACCCGATGTAGTAGAGGAGGGTGGCGATGGCGCTCAGGGCTGCGACGAGGTAGGTGCGTGCGGCCCATCGGAGGGCGGTTCCGGCCTGTTGGAGCGCTTCGCCGTGGAGCGTGCCGCTCGCTTCCAGCCACTGCATGGCCCGGTTGGAGGCATTGTACTCCACCGGCAGCGTAATGACCGAGAAGATTGCCGAGAGGGCTATCAGGGCGATGCCTGCCCAAAAGATGGCCGGCATGGTGTTGATGAGGATGATGCCGACAATGATGAGCAGGAAAGACCACTGCGATGCGAAGCTGATGACCGGCACGAGCGCCGAGCGCACACGCAGGGGGGCGTACCCGTAGGCATCCTGTATGGCGTGTCCCGTTTCGTGGGCGGCCACGGCCGCAGCCGCGATGCTGTTGGAAGCGTAGACGCTTTCGCTCAGGTTGATTGTCTTGTTCGTGGGATTGTAGTTGTCGGTAAGGTGTCCCCGCGTGGAGGTCACGGTGACGTCGTGGATGCCGTTGTCGCGCAGCATCTTTTCCGCCACCTCACGGCCCGTCAGCCCTCCTGTCATCGGTACCTTGGAGTATTTGGAGAATACGGACTGCAACCGTCCCTGTACGATAAGGCCGACAATCCCGATGATTATCAGCAGCCACCACTCTATTGTCATCGTTAATTCCTGTTTATTGGTTTCTGTATCAATAACGGCGCTTCGGGGAGGCTATTGCGTTGCCTCCCCGATAAATCGTTTGCCGTGCCGTTTCTTTCGGCGGAGGCTTACATCTCTTTCTTGTTGTAGTAGGAGTTGGCCTGCGATACGGGTGTCACCACGATTTCGTCGATATTGACGTGGGGCGGCTGCGTGACCGCCCAGAGGATGGTGCGGGCGATGTCCTCCCCCCGCAGCGGGCGGATGCCTTCGTATACCTTGTCGGCTTTCTCCTTGTCGCCGTGGAAGCGTATCAGCGAGAATTCCGTCTCCACTTTGCCCGGACGTATCTCCGTGACCTTGACGCCCGTGCCGAGCAGGTCGATGCGCATGCCGCGGCTGAGGGCGTGTACGGCGTGTTTCGTCGCGCAGTAGACGTTGCCCGCCTCGTACGCCTCGGTGCCGGCTATCGAACCCAGGTTGACGATATGTCCACCGCCCTGCTGTGCCATCCGCTCCGAAACGATGCGGGCCATGTAGATGAACCCTTTGATGTTGATGTCGATTACCTCGTCCCAGTTCCGGATATCGCCCTCCTGGAACTTTACCAGATCGGTGGCGCGGCCGGCGTTATTGACGAGAATGTCGATGCGGCGGTACTCCTCGGGCATGGAATCCAGGGCGGCCAGGCCCCGCTGGTAGTCCCTGACATCGAAACTCATGACGTGTACCTTCGTGCCGTAGGCCTCTTTCAGCTCCTTTTTGAGCGCTTTCAGCCGGTCGGCTCGACGGCCCGCTATGATGAGGTCGTAATCGCCTGTCTGTGCGAACAGCTTTGCCGTCGCTTCTCCTATACCGGAGGTCGCTCCGGTTATCATCGCAACTTTTTTCATGACGGAATTGGAGTTTTCATATTTCCGGTAAAACTACGAATAAAGCGGCGGATATGCAATTTTGCCGTCCGATTTCGCTCAACCCCCGTTTTTTGGTTTAATTTTGCGGACGGAGGCGGGAGCATCGGGTATGTCCCGTGCGGATTATGTCCGGCGCCGTCCTCTTCAGAGTTATCGGACCGTACTGTCATGTCGCATATCAATACAGAGCTGTTTATCTCCCGTCGCATCTCTTCCCGGAAGGGGGGGCGGGAGAATATCATGGTGCGCATCGCCACGCTTACCGTGGCGGTAGGCATGGCCGTCATGATACTTGCACTGGCGGTCGTGACGGGATTCAAGCGGGAGGTGACGGCCAAGCTGGTTGGGTTCGGTTCCCATGTCCGGATAGTGAGCCTCCACTCGAACGCCTCGCTCGAAACCGACCCCGTGACGGTGGATACTGCGCTCATGGAATCCGTCGCCCGTCTGCCGCGCTTCGCCTCCGTGGCCCCCTATGCCGTGAAGGGGGGGATGATAAAGACGCCGGAAGCGATACAGGGCGTGGCACTGAAAGGTATCGGTCCCGATTACGATACCGCTTTCCTGCAGGAACATCTTGTCGTCGGTTCGCTTCCTGCCGTGGGAGGGGAGGTACGGAGTAAGGAGCTGCTGGTCTCCGCCAATATTGCCCGGATGCTGGGGCTCGCCGTGGACGACCGGGTAGAGATGCTCTTCATCAGTTCCTCGCGGCCCGTCAGGCGCGACCGCTTCAAGGTGTGCGGCATCTACTCCACCGGTATGGAAGAGCTCGATAACGCCATGACCTTTATTGATATCCGGAACGTGCAGCGGCTCAACGGCTGGAACGGGGAACAGGTGACCGGTTACGAGGTCATGACCACCGATTTCAGCCGGCTTGACGAGTTCGCCGAGGCGGTCTACGGGGCCGTGTTCGATAACGCCGACCGCACTTCCGACGTGTTGAAGGTGGAGGATATCGTGAGTCTCAATCCCAATACTTTCGACTGGCTTCGCGCCCACAACGTCAATGCCGCGGTCATCATCGTCATCATGCTGCTCGTGGCCTTTCTGAACATGGTATCGGCGATGCTGATAATCCTCCTCGAAAAGACCTCCATGATAGGCGTGCTGAAAGCGCTGGGCATGCGGAACCGGGCTGTGCAGAAGGTCTTCATGCTGCGCTCGCTGGCCATCGTGTTCCGCGGGATGCTGTGGGGAAATGTCGTCGGGATAGGGCTGGCGCTGCTGCAGAAATATACCGGGCTGATACGGCTCGACAGTACGGGGTACATGCTTTCCCGTGTCCCGGTACATTTCGGATGGGAGTGGTGGTTTGCCCTGAATGTCGGGGTGCCCCTCGTGATGCTTGTCCTGATGGTCATTCCGGCACGGGCCGTTTCGGCGGTCAGACCGGAGCGGACCATGCGTTATCAGTGATGTGATGGAAGAGAACAGCAAAAAAACGCGGGTGCGCGAGATGTTCGACAGCATCGCCCCCAGATATGACCTGCTGAACCACCTGCTTTCGTTCGGGGTGGACAGACTGTGGCGGCGGCGTATGGTCGGCGTCGTGGCGGCCGGTACGCCGGCTGCCATACTCGATGTAGCCGCAGGGACGGGCGATGTAGCCGTCGCCCTGGCCCGCCGTCTTCCAGCGGCCCGGATAACCGGTATCGACCTTTCCGGCGAGATGCTCGCCGTGGGGCGCGGCAAGGTGGCCCGCAGGGGACTTTGCGACCGTATCGAACTGGTGCAGGGCGATGCCGAGCAACTGTCCTTTCCCGACGGGACGTTCGATGCGGTGACCATCGGATTCGGAATTCGCAATTTCGGCAGCATCGAGGCCGGTCTCGCCGAAGCCTTCCGGGTGCTTCGCCCCGGCGGCCGGCTCTGTATCCTCGAATTTTCGACGCCCCGCGGACGTTGTTTCGGCCCGCTGTACCGGTTCTATTTCCACCGTATCCTGCCGTTGGTGGGGCGCCTGATATCGAAGGACGATTCGGCTTATACCTATCTTCCCGAATCGGTGGACCATTTTCCGGATAATTTACTATTTTTGCGATTGATGGGGCAGGCAGGGTTCGCAGCGTGCCGCTCCCGCCGCCAGATGCGCGGAATCGCCTATATTTACGAGGGCAGAAAGGAATGAGAGGAAAGATTTGCATATTCGTCGCGGCGCTCGCCGCACTCCTGGCATTGCAGGGGTGCATGAGGAGGGATGCCGTCATCTTCCAAGGTATCTCCGACGTGGAGGTTTCGATGGAGGCGTCGCCCCGTGTGGGCGTCGTGCTGCTCGTCGAGAACACCTCCGGCAGGAACATCACGGTGCGCGACGCGTCGTTCGTCCTCACCTCCCGGGACGGAGGCCGTATCGCCAAGGCTCGGGTGGAGGGAGAGCTTTATCTGCCGAAACGATGCCGTACGGAGCTGTATGTGCCCTTGCAGTGTTCGCTCGACAATCCCTTGAAGGCACTCGCCGTTTTGGGAGACATCGAGGGAAATGCGCCGCTGCTCTTCGTAACGGGAGGCGTGACGGTGAAGGCAGGATGCCTGAAGAAAACGTTCGGAGTGGAGAAGATGCCTCTGTCGGAGTTTCTGAGGTATTTCGGGGAAAGCGTATCGTCCTTTCGCGGCGCTTGAATTGTGTGTTATGAGGATGAAATTGTTGGCATACGGTACGGTCGCACTTCTGGCGCTGCTCCTCTCTTTCCCGGCCGCAGGGCAGGGGATAGGGACGTTCAAGGCCCGGCTGGCCCGGCCCGGCGAATCGACGGATGCCGTGGTGACGGTTCGCGAGTACGGTTCCGCAGTCGAGGCCGTGCGGCGCTACGACAACAGCGACCGGCCGACCGAGATTCCCGGTTACCGTATCCGGATATTTTTCGATAACGGACAGAATGCCCGCAGCGAGGCATTGGCTACGCAGGAGCGTTTCCGCAGCGAGTTTCCCGGTATACCGACCTTTCTCGTTTACGAAAATCCTTCCTATATCGTGACCGTGGGTAACTGCATCACGATTGACGAAGCGCTGATGCTGTGGGACAGGGTGCGGAAGAGTTTCAGTACCGCGTTTCTCTGGCGGGGAAGCATCCCCGTCGAGGAGTTGCTGCGGGAAGAACCGGTTCCGGTACCGGAATCCGGCCTGCAGGCCGATACCGTTGCGGCAGTGACACGGGTTTTACCGTATTAATTCATTATAATAACCTACTAAAATTTAAAGACCATGAAAAAGTTAACGCTCGTTTGCATCGTGGCTATGGCCGCTTTCGTGATGACCGCATGCGGTAACAGGAACGCTAAGAAGGCTGCGGAAGTACAGGTTATCGAGACCGAGACGGTGGCTGCCGAGGCAACTGCATGCTGCGCCGCCTGCCCCTGCGAGGAGTGCAAATGCGGGGAATGCAAATGCGCCGAGGGGGTGTGCACTTGCGAGAAGTGTGTTTGCGAAGGGTGCAGTTGCGCCAAAGCTGCGAAGTGTGAGAACTGCGCATCGTGTGAGGATTGCAAATGCCCGGCAGAGAAGTGCGAGGAGTGCAAATGCGAAGATTGCAAATGTGCTGACTGCTGTGCCGAGACCGTAGTTGTCGAAGAGGCCGATACGGCGGTAGCCGAGTAGTCGCATTGCATCCGGGAGGCTGCAGCGCTTTCGGGTGAAGGAAGAAGAACGGCAGTGGGCGGTAAGCCTCGCTGCCGTTTTGTGTAAATGCGGTTTATTTGAGTATCTTTGCGGTTCGTAAAAGATAAAAGATGACCGAAAACGAAGATTTCGGCTCGCTCGGGCTCTCTCCGGAGATGCTCGCCGCAGTCGAAGCGAAAGGGTTCGAGCGCCCTACGCCAATTCAAAAGCTCACCATTCCCATATTACTTGACGGCCGGAACGACATTATCGCTCAATCCCAGACGGGGACGGGCAAGACCGCCGCATACGGTTTGCCCATCCTGCAGGAGCTCGTGCGCGGTGCGGGCAGCGTGCAGGCCATCGTCCTCGTGCCGACGCGCGAACTCGCCCTGCAGGTGACCGAGGAGCTGGCCTCCTACAATCGGGAGAAGCGGCTTTCCATCGCGGCCATATACGGCGGAGCCTCCATGAGCGAACAGCTCAGGCGGCTGGCGAAGGGGGCCGATATTGTGGTGGGGACGCCGGGGCGCGTGCTCGACCACATCCGGCGCGGGACGCTCGACCTGTCCGGCATCCGCTACCTCGTGCTGGACGAGGCTGACGAAATGCTGAACATGGGATTCATCGAGGATGTCGAGGAAATTATGTCGCATACGCCCGGAGAGCGGCGCGTCCTGCTCTTTTCGGCGACCATGCCGCAGCGTATCGTGAACCTTTCGCGGACCTACATGCGCGACGTGGAGATGCTGCGCGTGGAATCGGCCCGGCTGACTGCCGACCTGACCGACCAGATTTATTTCGAGGTGCGCGAAGCGGACAAGTTCGACGCCCTGACGCGTATCATCGACATCACTCCCGAATTTTATGGCATCGTCTTCAGCCGCACGAAGGTGGGGACGGACGAGCTGGTGAACCGGCTTCTCGAACGGGGATACGCGGCCGAGGGCCTGCACGGCGACGTGTCGCAGGCACAGCGTGAAAAGGTACTGCGTAAATTCCGTAACAGGCAGGTAAATATCCTCGTGGCTACGGACGTGGCGGCGCGGGGTATCGACATCAACAACCTGTCGCACGTCATCAACTATTCGCTGCCGCAGGATTCGGAAAGCTATGTGCACCGCATCGGGCGTACAGGCCGGGCCGGGAATCAGGGAACGGCCATTACGTTCATCTCCTCTTCGGAGATGCGGCAGTTCGGCTTCCTGCGCCGCGATATCAAGGCCGACATCCGCAGGCAGGATTTGCCTACGCCGCAGGATATTGTGGCCGTCAAGAGGCAGCGCATCAAGGAGGAACTGCGGGAAATCGTCGAGGGGGACAACTATGCGGATTACGGCGATATGGCCGAGGAGCTGTTGGCTGCCTATACGCCGGAAGTGGCGTTGGCTGCCCTGCTGCGCCTCGCTTTCCGGAGCGAGCTCGACGAGTCGAACTATCCGGAAATACGCTCCTTCTCGGTAGACAGGCGGGGAACGGCGCG
>UMKV01005594.1_pt1 | contig 15861 bp, 18 predicted proteins | sample 1966381 | NCBI WGS metagenome assembly UMKV01 (sample SAMEA4836182, study PRJEB28245) | human gut metagenome | biome: gut microbiome; material: fecal sample | place: Denmark | collected 2008
CATACGGATCATCCCCGTGAAGTGGCAGACCCATGGTTCACAGGAGATTTTGAAGCCACATGGCAGGATATACTGGAAGGATGCACGGCATTGCTTGAGGAACTGCGCTATCAAAGGTGATTTTGCGGTTGCTGCGGCGGCTGAGGGGCTTGCCCTGGTCAGGCAGCTCAAAACCCAACGCTTCCAGCGCCTTTTCCTGCTGGGGAGCTACCTCTCCATGCTTGTTCTCGCAGTCGAACACATGGCGCTCGTGGATGTGAGGCGTACTTTCGTCCAGATGCAGTGCCCAGTCCAGTACATGAACATGGTCTCCGAACCTCGCCTTGAACTCCTCAATGAATTCGGTCACGACCGCCAGAAGAACTTCGCCCGAAGCATGGTCGTCCTTTGTTCCCAGCTGATAGATGGTTTCTTCCGGGCAGGTCTTGCGGCTGGACAGCAGGTCAGGAATGCTGCGGTTTCGTTCCGTGTGCCGGATCTTGGCGTTGCGCCCGTTCTGGCCTTCGACAAAATCCGTGTAGTGGTTTTCGTAGAACTGCCGTTCCACATCCGAGAAGGTCGCCGCCAGATCGTCCGGGTCGGGTGGAGCGAGAACCGAACGGAAGCCGTGGAAGCAGTCCCAGTAGATGTTGCCCTTGGCTCGTTCCGGGTCAATGTGCTCGCTGTTGGTGAGGTCGAAATTACGGTCGTTGTGCTTGGGGTTATAGGTGCCGTGTTTTCCGGCTCGTCCATTGTGTCGTGTCAGCTTCAGATAAACATCCCTCCATTTCAACGTCTTGGTGGGGTGGGGTGCGCAGCAGCTTTGCTGCTGAATCTGCCGCCTGCGGTGCGCCAGATAATACCCAGTATTATATGACGCACAGCATCATATCACTGGGGCAAAGGACTGCGTCCTCTGCACTCCCGCTCCGGGCAAGCTGGCGGTCAAAGATTTGCGAATCCCTGCCCACCAACTTGTCCGGCTTTTTCAGTTGGCCAAAATGACCAACTGATTCCGTTACGGGTAAAATCAAGTGCCGGGTGGCGGCACTTGATTTTCAATAGACCTTGAAGCGTTACGGAAAAACGATGTGCTCATTTTGACCACTTGGTTTTCCGTAACAGGTCGATGAATTTCTGTTCCCCCATTTGTGAGGGACTGAGTTTTATTTGGCAGATGCGTTACGCTTAACCAAGTGCTCATTTTGAGCACTTGCAGCATCTGTAACACGTTTTCGATAGACTTTTTGCCGACAGGCATTGCTGCAATAGCGGGCATCTGCACGTTTGGGTGTGAATTTTTCACCGCAGCACTGGCATACTAAATCCTGACGGCGCATTTGGCGGTATTCCCGCTGCCGCCGATTGTTGGCCTGATTGCCGCACCAGTAGCTGTGACAGTATTTCTTGGTGTAGATGGTGGTGTAGAACACCCGACCGCAGCCGCCGCAGATAAGTTTGCGGACGGCGTATCCTCCGGCGGTAAAACCCGTTTCCTCATACGATTCTTTCAAATAATCCTGATTGTTCTGCTCCCATTTTTCGTTTGTCATATACATGGAGATGACCCTCCTTTCACTGGCGTTACAGAAAAACAATGTGGTCAATTTGACCACATTGTTTTCTGGTAACTGAGGAATCAACGTTTAGCCGTTCTCCCCACATGGTTTTCCTGCCCCCTCTCGGCGGCGTTTTCCGGCTCTCCCTCGTGAGGGGTCATCGCCGGGTATCCCATGCAGACGGTCATGCGGTTGTCAAGGTTCGGTGCTGGATTTGGCAATAAAAAATCGCCACACAACAACCTGAACCTGACCATCCCTTCCGGGGTGGCCTTGGTTCGGGTTCGTTATGTAGCGATAAGAAAGTTAAAAACTTGCTCCGGCTCCTTCGGGAGCCGAGCTGGAACTCTAAGTAAATATGTTATATTAAATTGTTGGGATAGATTACCACAAAAATCGAGCTTTGTCAACAAAAAAATCCGAGAATACGTTACTTTCGGCAGAATGCAAGAAAATGCATCAAAAACTTTGGCAAAAAGAGAGAGGGCTGGACGATGCCAGCCCTCTTGTGGGTCACAATTGCGCTATAATAGCGCCAATATCTGCATGAATGCAGACAGACTGTCGCTCGATCTCCGGCGGGCAAATGGCCTGCCCCTGATTGATGCAGACGTAGAATGCGTTTGGATTTTTAGCGGTCATCCGCCAGAACGGATACTTGATGATGACCGGGGTGTTGTAGCCAACACCCAATTCCAGAAAGAGGATGCGCTGCCCCTCGTGGCGGCGCAGAAATTCGCTGTACCGGTCGGCAGCAGTGTGCCAACCCACGTCCTCCACAAAGGTATCGTCTGCACGAAGGTTCATGCTCATGGGTCTGCCGCAGTGCGGGCAGTGGGGAACAAGCTCGGACGGGATATAAGTTTTCAGGATGGTATTCTCCGGTACGGTCAGCTGACCATCCGGTGCAATGATATACCCCTGCGCTTCCACCATCTGCCGGATAAGCTTGTCGTTGTCATATGTTTCCTGACAGCATGGTTCACTGCACTGGAACAGACCGTAATCACCCTGTGTATAGAACAACCGTTTTTTGTCGAACCCTGCTTTCTGAAAACAGTGGTCCACGTTGGTGGTCAGCACAAAGTAGTCCTTGTCTTTCACAAGAGAAAACAGACCTTGATACACCGGCTTGGGTGCATCCTGATAGCGGTTGATGTAAATATAGCGGCTCCAGTATGCCCAGTATTCCTCCATGGTGGGGTAGGGGTAAAAGCCACCGGAGTACATATCCGTAAATCCGTACTTGCTGGCAAAATCGGAGAAATATTCCCGGAACCGCTCCCTGTCATAGGTGAAACCTGCCGAGGTAGAAAGCCCTGCACCTGCACCAATGACCACTGCATCGGCATGGCTCAGGACCTGCCGCAGCGTATCAATCGGTCCGGAGCAATCGTTCGTAGATTTTTTTGTCCATATCTTTGAAAACATTGAAAATCACCTTTTTGATGCTTGTGGGTGTTTGCAGGAACTCTTTCACAGTCTGCACCGCAATCTCTGCTGCAAGCTGGTTGGGAAAGTGAAACTCTCCCGTGGAAATGCAGCAGAACGCTACGCTTTCCAGCCCGTTCTCTGCCGCCAGCTCCAGACAGGAGCGATAACAGGAAGCCAGCAGTTCTTTGTCCTCTTTGGTCACTCGCCTGTTGATGATCGGGCCAACCGTATGCAGCACATAGCGGCAGGGCAGATTAAATGCGGCCGTGATCTTTGCCTGTCCGGTGGGTTCCGGGTGTCTCTGCCTGTCCATGATCTCCGCACAGGCAAGACGCAGCTGTACCCCGGCATAGGTGTGGATGGCGTTGTCGATACAGCCGTGGTTCGGGCAGTAGCAGCCGGTCATGCCGCTGTTGGCGGCGTTGACAATGGCATCGCATTTCAGGGTGGTAATGTCCCCCTGCCAGAGGTACAGCCCCGGCTGCAGGGGCGTCAGGTCAGCCGCATCGGTGATGCCCTTTGCAGCGGTTTCCTCTTGCAGGTACGCATCTTGTATTTGCAGAAAGTCTGTGCCGATACGCCGTGGTTCACGGATATTCAGCAAGCCACGCAGAAGCTGCCGCTGGGTGTCTGCGTCTGCCGGTATCCGCAGTCCCCGATACTCCGGGCGTTCTTTCAAAAGCACCTGAATAAGGATCGTTCGCCGCTCACTCTGGTTCATGGTGTTCGCCTGCCTTTCAAAACCTTTCTATAAAAACGCAGCAGTCTACCCGTTCAGAAGACTGCTGCGCTGTTTTTTCAGATCAGAACTCGTAGGGAGGGTTGCCGGAGAAGTCTGCAATGATGCCGTGGGCATCCTCCAGATAGAACACCTCAAAGATGGGGTTGGCAGCCTCGCCGTACTGGCTCTTCACGATGGGGTTTGCGATGCACATCTCCTTGACGGTCATGTTGTTTTCAAACACAGCCTTGCCATGCAGACGGATCCATGCGTACTCCGGGCTGGAAACGGAGATCTCGATGTTGGGGTTTGCCTGCAGATCTTTGTAAACATCCTTCTGGTTGTTGGTGCAGAACCACAGCTTGCCGTCCAGCTCACCGGCAAACATGAAGGGACGGCACTTGGCCTTGCCGTCACGGCCTACGGTGGCCAGATACTGCACCGGGTTTGCGTTCAGAAATTCTACGACTTTATTCATGGGATGTACCTCCATACATTGTTTTTTTCGGACAGCTTTATTGTAATGCGCTTTGTGCGGCTTGTGAAGTACGCACAATATTGTGGTGTAGTTACCAAAAAGATACCATTGCGATGCTGCTTGCTTTTTTTGCTGTTGAAAGCTATAATGATGCCATAAAGCGGTTTGTGGTATCCGTGCATCCGGCACGATGACCACTTGAAATTCCCTTGGAGGTAATTATGGAAAAGGAAATCCTCAAAGAACTCCCGGCCTGCCCGGTGGAGACCACCCTGACCCTCATCAGCGATAAATGGAAGGTGCTGATCCTCCGGGATCTGATGCTGGGCACAAAGCGTTTTGGAGAACTGAAAAAGTCCATCGGCCATGTGACCCAGAAGGTTTTGACCGCTCAGCTGCGGCAGATGGAGGAAAGCGGATTGCTGACCCGGAAGGTCTATGCTGAAGTGCCGCCCCGGGTGGAATATACTCTGACCGAATTGGGATATAGTTTGAAACCGGTTCTGGATGCCATGCGGGCATGGGGCGAAGGGTATAAAAACAGGCTGGAAGGGAAGGAGGAATAAGCGTATTTGCTTGCGCAGTTGTGATATGCATAAAACAGAAACAACTGCTAACCCGTATCAAAAGAAATACGGATCAGCAGTTGTTTGGTTCATTAGACTTGATCTTTTGGTCTGCCATGCTCACATCCCAGTGACAGATAGTGCGCAATCTTCCCACTCAGTACAAGCTGTGCATACTCCAACGGCTTATTGTACAGCAGCCAGTCCAGCTCTGCCCTCTGTGCTGGGGTATTGCCGTACTCGTCCTCCACGGCGATGCAGTCGATGGCAACGGCAGAGCCGTCTGCAAACCGGGCTTCTACCCGGTTGGTGTCCATGTTGTAGCGGCAAGAAAGCAGTTTGTTCATAAGAAAGCCTCCATGTTTTTCACATTTGCTTCTTTTGCGGTGGAAAGTTCCGGCTGTCCGTTTGCAGATCCATGAATTCGCTTTGTGATGCAGCCCTTTGCAGGTCTGCACCCGCCTACCACACAGCCGTTTCTACTGCCAAACCGGAACAACGCTCTTTTTGCTCTGCACAAAATCCTACATCATTTGGCGTAAAATTGGCGTATGGCGTGAAAATCGCTGGAAATTATCGCAAACAAAAAGCCTGAAACTTCTCGTAACATCAAGAAGTTTCAGGCTTTATTGGTTGCAAATTGGAAATTTACTGCTCAATCGGCTTCATCGTGGGGATTGCTCTAATATATCCTAACGAAGTCTTATAGATCTCTTCAAATCGTTACTTTTTATCTATTTTCAACTTCATTGTTGAGCAATAAATCTTCAAAAGCAGGGGTGTTTTGGCATACGATTGGTACAAGATTGGTACAGAAGTGGTACAAAATCACTTTTGCACCCAATACTTAGCACAGACGATAATGTATGCCGACAAGCATTATTCCACCTATACTATATCAACATCAATGTTATAAATAGTAGGTTGAACTTCATACGATTCATCTTATTTTCCTTAAATCACATTGGAAGAAGTGGTGCAATAAAATCGGCCAATGCTGCAACCGATGCGCCAAATTCCACGGTGCCTTTAATAGCCTTCAATGTTCCAAGAGCAGTTTTAATCATACTCTTTTTAGGTTTTTCTGCGGCAGATTCGGTTTCTATTACTTCCAAACTTTCATAAGCGGCCTCTCTGCTATCTACATCAAGTACATTTGCATTTTCTTTGATTGCCGCAATCAACTTCTCCAATCCATCCAAATCAGCTTTTACCTGATTTGTTGCATTAACAGTTGAGCCATCTGTTGCAATAATAGCCTGACCGTTTTCCACAGATACATTATAAACAATTTTTTCATCTAATCCCATATCAATACCAACCTTCGTTAAATATCTTTCAATGTGACCAATCAAAATCATAACAAAGCGATCATTAAAGGCTTTCACTCTTTCCTGAAGCTTTAACGTGGAACGGGCATACCCTATGGCGATTGCATCATAAACATCAATATTTTCATTTGCAATATACCGTAGAATAGCATAAATATTCCGAACTTCTTCCTCCTCTGTATCACCAGGTGCGAAAATTTCTCTCCCATATGAGTGTTGAACTTCTTTAACATCTTCCTCAACATTCACATCACAATCGCCGCAGCTTTTAATATAATCAGTAATAATAGGTGTACTGTCCAAATAGTTCAGATATTTTTGAAGTACACCAGTATAGTCTCCGTAGTTTGCTTGAATCAAGCGATTAGAGTAGCTATTGAAATCATAGAGAATTTTTCGGAGTTCCCGTTTATTCAATTTCATAATCTTTTACCCCACAAAATGGACAATATGCTCCTGCTATTTTCAATAATGGCTTAATTTTGGCTGTCCGTCCACAACATGAAAATGTACTGCTTTCTAATGCTTCAATGCCAGAATGAAGCGGAGATTCACTTTTATGTATCGGACGATTTCCTGCTTTTATTTTGACATACTTTTTGCTTTTTCGTTCCAAGTCTTTAGCCATGTCATAAATATAGTCATTGGCAATATTTTCTGCCATGTTCATTGCAAGATTTAATACATCCTCAGTGATGTAGTTGTCACTTATCAATCCACAGCTAGGGCAATAGATTTGAAGTACACCATCATCCTGTGCGTCAGATGGCATCACCTTAAAAAGATTGCCACAGTGGTCGCATTTCAGAAGTGCATAACCGTCATCGTCTGTTGGAATTGAAATACTCATTTGAATTTCATCATTCATAGATTTTATATCCGTTTCCTTTTAAGAGGATACTTATTGGAATTTTCCTCAAATCAATTCGGAATTTCATACGGGGTCTAGATGTGAATAGAAGCTTTTCAAGTTAAACACTTTTCTGGATGTGTTCTATGACACACTCATGCTTCTTCGTGGTCTTATCATAATTGATGCCAACCAGCAGCAGATTCCCCTGATAATCCTTTAGGGCATTGCCATAGTGCTTCTCTTTGATTTGAGCAAGCGCACCCGATGCACTCTTATCCCATTTCAGTTCGATCACCACAGCAGGTTTATCCAGATGCAGCTTCCGGGGAATCATACAAACATCTGCAAAGCCTTTTCCTGCTGGCAGTTCTCGCACCAGCGTATAATACTCTCGTGCAAAGTAGAATGCCAGATTGATGGTACAACTCAACGAATTTTCATCGTTGTATTGAAGAATTGACACTTCTTCGTGTGCCTTGTCAATTCCAGCTGCAACAGCAGCTGCATCCATCGCCCACAGTGCTTCCAATAATTTACGCGATGCTTCCACAGAATCTATCACACCATGCCAGCTCATCGTGCTGATGGCATTGACATACTCTTGTGAAACTTCCTTATTGGGAATTGTCACGGTTTCGTCTATGCCATTATAAGTCAGATAACCCAGATGCACTAGCAGGGTCAGAACATCGTCTTTGCTGGCAAAGGTGGTCATGTCGTTGCTAAATGTGCCTGTGTTGATTTTTATAGCTTCGCCGGCCAGCATTCGGACAACTGCATCCTGCAAGCCATCCATATCCATCTGGATGTAAATTTTTAAGGCTTCATAGGTTTCAGTCTGGTTCCAGTAGGTTCCAAACTTGTGCCGCAGCATTGCCTCCACAACAGATTTAGGGCTGTACATGGAATAATGTTCATCCCCGGTCTGGCGGTGGGCAATCAGGTCATAGCCATCGTACCATGCTTTGGCTTCCTCAAAGTTCATCTGGTACTTTTCGCAAAGAGCTGCTACTTCCTGTTCGGTGAAGCCGAAATACTCTGCCAGTTCACCGGGGTCAGTCATGGAATATTCGGTGAACATATTCAGCGCGGAATGGGAACCGTACTTTTTAATAGGTAAAATACCCGTCATGTAGGCCAGCGCAACATAATCCTTATCCTTGAGCCATGCGCGCAAAAAGTCAAGATATTTCTTCTGTGCGTCCTGATCCTGCTGGTATTCCCGGAACAAGCAGTCCCACTCGTCAATCAGAATCACGAAAGACCGCTTTGTTTTGGCATAAATGTCTTTCATGACCTGAATGAGATTGCTTTCATCCCGGAAGCGCACATCCTGAAAATGATCGGTCAGGTCAAAGACCAGATATTTTTGCAGCATCGTCAGCATTTCATCCATGCTGTGGGTCATGCTGAGAAATTCCTGCATATTGACCTTGATAACATCATACTGGTTCAAGTGCTGCTGATAGGATGCTGCCTTACTAATTTTCAGAGAATCGAACAACGATGCTGAATTTTCGCCACGGTCATAGTAGGCAGCCAGCATATCCGCAGCCATCGACTTACCAAAACGCCGAGGACGGCTGACACAGATAAACTTCTGTCGGGTATTCAGAACAGCGTTGACATTTTCAATCAAACCTGTTTTATCTACGTAGATTTCCGAGTTCAGACTTTCCTGAAAGCCTTTGTTGCCCGGATTCAAATAACTGCCCATGCTAAGGCCTCCTTATTTAATTGTCTGTTATTGTATCTATTATACCGAACTAGAGCACACCAGACAACAGGAATTTTCTTATAAACTGAAATTCCAAGCACACTTTATCCCTTCCGCTTCGAATCTTACCTTATAGAACGGCCACGCCCACTTTGGCGCAACGCTACTACCCCTATCAGCTATCTTCTGCAACCTGCGTTTACCTACTCTGCAATCAAGAATGGCAAGGGCATTGATGAACGGCGAACTGGACTTCAAGTTAGTTTCAATATCGGAGCTAAGGTATTCGCCAAGCATCACCATAGCATCTTCCAGAAAAATCCTGCCCTGCTCCTGACGCTGACAATTACAAATGTAGGAACAAATGAATCCCGCAGAGGTGCGGATACTGGTAGAGTTGACTTCAGCTGCTTCGCTGGCTGAGTCAGCTTTAAGGTATTTCATCATGATACGGCGAATTTCGACCTCGGACATATGAATACTATAACTTTGATTTTCTACGAGGCTGCTGCTAGCCTTGAAGAGAGGCTTTTTATCCAGCAGAATTTCAAAACAGCCTATCCAGTCATCGTCAGGGCGGTAGCAGTGGAGCTGGTAAGTAATGCGGCCCTTCAGCTTATTGCAGAGCAGGTTCTCCAGTAGCTTTTTGGTATGTTTCCAATTCTTTGCCATATTTTCTCCTTCGAAATTATAAAATTCTCAATCTACCTAATTTTCTTTTGAGTGACCGCGGTATGTTTTGAATGGGATTGAGGCAGATGTGCTGCCATATTGGTGGCAGCGCATTCTGGCTCAAGGCGATTCAAAATTTGGAGCGGTCACTCAAATATTTAGACCTTCTTTAGCAATTTATCTAATGTTGTTCTTGAAATTCCAAGTCGATTTGCCATCTGTACTTTATTGATTTTTCGAGTACAATAATCAGAATAAGCGGCTTGCCATTCTTCTGGTGAGATAGAGACAGGCTTCCGACCTTTATAGATGCCTTTCCGTTTGGCAATAGCAATGCCTTCCCGCTGACGCTCTAACAGATTCATCCGTTCAAACTCATTGATAGCGGCAATCATGGTCAACATCAGCTTTCCCGTAGGCGTGTGGGTGTCGATGTTTTCCTTGTTGCTGACCAAGCGGATATTTTTTGCCTGCAAGGTTTCCACCAGCTTGAGCAGGTCGGAAGTGCTGCGGGCAAGGCGGCTGAAATCATGAATGTAAATGGTGTCACCTTCTCTGGCAAATTCGAGCATCGCCTGAAGTTGGGGACGGTTCGTATCTTTTCCAGATACCTTTTCTTTGAACCATTTATCAATCTGGTGGACACGCAGAGCTTCCACCTGTCGGGCCTCGTTCTGTTCTATGGTCGAAACCCGAACGTAAGCTATATTCATAGGCTATCTCCTTCAAAAATGTCCATTTGGGTCTGACCCTGTGGACATTTTGTTCAATAATGCAAAAAAGAACCCTAACTGGACAGCTTTTCGGGTGGATGGACTTGTCCAGTTAGGGTGTAATCTATTTAGACACAATAATGGTTCTGAAAATCCTGTACGGTCTTGCAGGGAGTATGGTCAGCGTCCAACGGAGAATAATTCCAGTCGGCTTCCTCGTCAATGTACCGCCGTCCATCATCGGGCAGTTCAAGAGGTTCTGCAAGGATAATGGCTCCCCAGTGGTTGACCATGATAAACGGTGCGATCTCACAGGGAATACCACGGCATTCATCATCGTGCCGCACATCGTAGGCATACAGACCAGCAGGGACAGAATCCCGCTTAATGCGGACACTGGTGAACAGCGCAGGTTTGTCGCAGACGGTGATTTCCTCATAGCGTTGGGTCATTGCATCAAAAGTCACAGAAAAGCCTCCTTAAAGTGCAATCAAAAATGCACGAAATTTTTTAGCGTAATAGTCCATTTCCTGCGGCGGCAGCGAAGTCAAATTCCCTTCACCATCAGTTCCTGCAATGAAACCGGGGCCGGCAAGATAATCCGCTCCATTCCAGAGCAGACGGTTGGGCGTCAGGTTCAGCAGCCTACCTTCATCATTGCAGACCAAAGTGATTTCGGAACCGGTATCGGTCAGCGGAATGCATTCGATCAGCCCACCAACAAAGTTCTGCATGGCTTCAAGGGTGTTGTCCAGTTCGACTTCCTTTGGCAGTTCCATCGGCAGGAGCGCAAGGACTTTGATTTTTGCTTCTTTCACTTTAGAATCTCCTTATGCTACGTTCAATCTGGTGGCTTTATAGCAGTCAGCGCACATTCCCTCATGGGTGGCTGCAAATTCTGCCGCCTGCATGATGGAGCCATCTTTCAGCTTGACCCTCTTGATGGGCTGGTTGCACCGGGCGCAGATGCAGGGCATCGGCGGCTGTTCCTGCTTCGGGGTAGCAGATTTCGGTTTCGGCTGCTTTTGAGGTTCAGTCTCCTGCTGCGGTGCAGCATCTTCCGGCAAATCCTCTCCGGCATAAACGTACAGGCCAAGGCCAAACATCGCAAGGTTCTTTACCAGACAGCGCATGATGGCCTTGTTTACATCAAACATGGAAGCGGCTTCTACAGTGCGTTCTTCCATGCCGACTTTCTCACGGCGGCGCGTCTGCTGGTTATATTCCCATTTCGGGGTGGTGTAGGTGTAAGGCATAGCTTTCATGGCTTTATTTGCACCATCCAGTACAGGCAGCCACATCTCATGCGAAACGCCCTCGATGGTAACGGATGTATAGACCATGAATCCGGTGATAGGATCATAGACATAGGGCAGACCGTTGAACTTTTTGACCTCATAGCTGGCAGAAGGATATAACTTCTTCACCTCTGCCCAAGCATACGCCCAGCTCACATACTTCAGCTCGGTATTGCCGGACTTTTTGACTTCCAGATGGTCTTTGAAGTCGATAGCAAATAATTTTACGAATGGATTTTCCGTAGCCATAATCAAACCTCCAAGAAAAAAGACGGCAGAGAAGTCACTCCCTGCCGCCGGATACAAGATTTATGCCGCATGAACGATGGTGAACCTGCGACTGCTTACATTTTTGCTGTACCGATTGAAAATATCCGGCTGTTCTTTCTTCAAACGCTGAGAATCCACACGCTTGCTTTCGGAGGATACCCAGGATACCTTGTAGCCCGGTGCTGTGCCATAAGCGGCATCCTGCATTTGCAGCTTGACCTGCTGCTCGATAGCGGTTTTCTCCTGTTCCATCTGCTCGATTTGGTCGGAAAGCTCCTGCCGCTTATCCAGAAGTCCATGCAAGGCACTCAGGTCAGCGGTCTTGTCCCGGTTGTCTACCTCATACATCTGGTTGATTTGCTGGGTGTCACAATCGCAACCGTTGGGAGCTGGAGGAATCTGTGGAACCACATGACGTGTCCAGAAAAGTTCTTCCTTATCAATGAGATCGGAAAGCACCTGCTTATCTGTCACAATCTTGTGGATCACCAGCTCTCTGCCGAAAATCAGAGCAGCTACATACCAGCAGTCGAAGCCGCTGACGGCTAAATAGTGGTCAGCCTGCGCCAGATAATGAGCAGGGATTTTTCCATCAGCCCATTTGTCCGCAGAAAACGGCGAAGCCGTCTTGCACTCCAATCCTGCTTTCTGCCCAACGATCAGGCGGTCGAAGTCTGCCAGAAGCAGCGGATGTTCCTCGCTTTGGTAGATAGCGTTTGCACGGCGTACCTTCAGACCGGTTGTTTCGGTAAACCGCTGCGCCACATAATCCTCCAAGTCACGACCCTGCCGCATGGCTTCGTTGTCGATATTTTCAATGGTATCGCTGATTTTATCGTGGTACACCTGAAATGCGGAGCGATAGGGATTCAGGCCAAGGATAGCCCCGGCATCCGTGCCGGTAATGCCGCATTTGCGATAACGGAGCCAATCTTCTTTGGACAAGTTCCGTGTGGATACAAGTCGTTTCATGCAATGTTCAACCTCTCTTTCATCTGCTCTTCTACGATAGAGAAATCATATTCCACCAAGTCTTTAATAATCGTGGAAAACTCGTCTACCAAGGTGCGGTCATCGTCCAGCCAGAGGGTATACAGGAAATCCAGAATATTCCGCTGCACCCGGAGATGGTTCCAAAAACGCTCGTCCATCTGCTTTTCGGTGTCCAGCGTAATCAAGGCACTGACAATGGTGCTTTTCATTGTGATCTCGTATGCCGTGGTACAAGTTGGCTTTGGAAAATTGGCTTCAATGCTGTTCAGAAACTCAGAAAATTCCCGGACAGCCCGGTTGCTCACATCGTTCATACGTCCTCCTTTATGCTGCTGCCAGCACCATCTTGTAAGCCTTGTCGATCATGGGATTGCCCTCTGCGGTGCGCAGGAACAGGTTTTCGTTGTAGTTGCGAGTTTTACGGATGGGGTCTGCATGGGTGGCAAAGTCGGAAACAGCGTTCACGAACCGCCAGCCGTTCTTTCCGACCCACTCCAGATCGGGTGCATTGTAGTAGCGAGCCTTCAGATCTTCCTGCAAGCGCAGGTTGTTCTTCCTCTGGCCATCGGTCATGTCTTCGGTGACAGGGAAAAACTCATCGATGAACTCCTGCACCTTGCGGTCAGACAGCTTGATGGTGGTCAGCTCATGGATGCCTTTACCCAGTTCTGCCATGTAACCGTTGGCAAGCTGCAAGGTTTCACGAGCGTCTTGCACCCGGAGCAGAACATTTTCGGTGTGGCGGGCAGTCCAGATGCGCTTTGCAGTACCCAAAGCCAAATTCAAGGTGTTCTGGCAGACGACACGAACCGGGGTCATGGCAACCTTGACCCCAGAACTGCCATCGTGACTGTTGAAGAACACAAGATATGGTGTCACTTCATCTCCGGCAATAATATATTTTTCCGGCAGCTTTGCCAGCATCCACACCTTCTTACCGCCCTGCAAAGAACCGGCAGTTTCATAGGTAACGCCCTCACCCAGCAGGTCATCGGTGAACCGGAATGCTTCTTCGTTCTGCACAATGCGATAGCGGTCAGACACAACGCCCAGAACAGCATCATCGGTGCTGCGGACGTTGGCCCGATAACCGGGGATCATAGCACCCGTGCCGGAATAGATGTTGCGGCTCTCCACCTGCCAATCCAGACCAGCCAGTTCCAGTGCCTCACGGCTTGCAGGGGCATCCATCACGATACGGCCAAGGCCATGCCAAGGGGTTTCACGGACAGAGAACATGGTTTCAACATTTGCAGACATAGTAAATTTCCTCCTGATTTTGATGATTATTCTTCGTCGCTGAGAATTGCAATCAGCACCTCGGCGGCAACTTCAATAATGTGGACAATGATTTGAGGGTCAAGAGATTCCATGGCAGACTCCTTTCGATGGATAAAATAAAAACAGCACGAAGCTGTGTTGAATAGCTTCGTGCTGTTTCAGAGATATAATACAGTTGCATTATAGCAGAGTTACTATGACTTTTGAGGAGCAACGGAGTTGCATATCAAGCTCGAATAAAGCTTAACCTAGCTTGATTATAGATTTCTTCAACTCATCAAAAATAAAAATGCACACTACCGTTCAAAATCGATAGTGTGCCTTCTTTATCTTGCGGTGATAATAGGTTTTATTATCAAAAGTTGCTAATAGAACCTTTTTTGCGTTGTACAGGAGCTGTACAGATTTCTTCACTTTTGTCGAGCAGATTCAAATATAGTTGCATCGTTAATTTCTTATATGCCGCACTTTCAACTTTTTCAGGAGAAGGTTTTCGATGCTCTCTTTGTCTAATTTCTTTTGCCGCCGCTTCTTTAAGCTTTTTAATTTCCTCGGCTAGCTGTGACTCAAATATATCCTCAATATCGAATAAGGTCTGCTGGTAGCCAGCCGTCCAACAATAAATCCGGTTTCGCAGAGCCTCATCCGCACCCTGAAAATCCTTTAACCGCTCAAAACGATTAGTCATTTCTCTTGAAAATTTAATAGATGCCTCTGGGTCGAGTTGGTATGGCAAGAGCTTTAGATGAACTCTTTCCTTATATGCATCGAAGCAACAGATAATAAATTGTATTTCAGTCCTGTACTGTTTAAGTTCTTTCCGTTCTCCATTAGGCAAAGACTTTGGCAAAAAACTCACCATAATATTAACCGTTTTGGCATAGTCACTTTCAAAAATCGTTCGATTAAATTCTCTTGTACCCCCTGAATCTTTATCCTGCTCTGATGTTTTCGCACGCTTTGTCCATATATCATGTAAACATTTCATTTTAAGCCAAAATCTAATCGATCTCTGCTTAATTTCTGAACCAGTTATCCTTGTTTTCTCATATCCAAGAATCAAGCCGTCATCTGCTTGATCATCCTGAATATTAAAGTATAGAGGACCTTTCTGTCCCTTCAAAAACAGCTTCAGCAACGGGTTTATTTCGTTATTGCTTCCTATATTTTCTGGAGGGCATACCTCTTTTGTGAAGCTTCGGAAAAAGTCATGGATAGGTTCACGTATGGGGTAAAAGCTCTCACATAACACCTCTTTCTTTGCACCGGTTGCCACAGAACATACGCTAGCTTTATTTTGCTGCACCAAAATAATACTGGGGCCTATCAAAGAATCTGCTTTATCGGAAATTGTTCGACTTTCCAACAACTTTCTATCTAATTTCTTATAATCGATATTTGAATCATCATAAATCAAATCATTCGCATTAGAAATATTTTTGTGTGTAGGTGCATCTTCTTGAGAATCTTGTCTACTTTCCATCTGATTTGTAGAAGCAAACATCTTCATCAATTCGGCATCACTAGCCTCTAGAAATTCTAATGTCGATGATACGCCAAAAAGCCGTTTGATTTTATCGCTGGCAAGCACAAGAGGGTCATTTGTAATAGAATTTTCTGTCATGGGATTTTCTCCTCCGATAACCGTTATTGAAATTATTATACATGACCCGTGTATTTCTGTGCAATAACCTAAAACAAAAATTTTAGGTTGGCAGGTTGGTAGGTTGGTAGGTTGGAGTGTCCTACCATGTTACCGAAAGACAGCAAAAAAAGACCACCTATCATCCTCACGGACAACAGGTGGTCTTGTACCAAATCTTTTCGATTCCTGACAAAACGTGCCGCAGATTGGTACAAAATTGGTACAGGAACGAGGAAATTTACATTTTATGGAATTTCATCAAACGCAGATACGTTTGTTTTTTGCATTTTACTGTTCAATCGGCTTCATCGTGGGGACAGGTCAAGGAAGGCTCACAAATGGCTTTATTTC
>UMKV01038080.1_pt1 | contig 15831 bp, 9 predicted proteins | sample 1966381 | NCBI WGS metagenome assembly UMKV01 (sample SAMEA4836182, study PRJEB28245) | human gut metagenome | biome: gut microbiome; material: fecal sample | place: Denmark | collected 2008
AAAGATGGTTGACATATATCTATTGTTTATGAAAACAAATACAGATATTTAAACACAAATCAATGCATTATAAAACAATTAGTTATCAACAAAAAAGCACATAATTGTTAGTAACTGATATGGTTTTTTGATCTCTCAAATTGGAGGGACTTTTCTGCCGAACAGGACCACCCTAGTCCCCCTGTGCTGAAAATTAAAACATTACTGTTTTCATCCAATTATCAGAACAATTTTATCTAACTTTGCACCGATAATTCTTTACAACGCTATGGAAAATATAAATGCTGACCAATATAGTGAGGAACAAAAAGATCTTTTAAAGCTTATTCCTTCTTATTCCTCACAAGGAGTTGTTATTTATGGTCAGGATGGTGGTTTGATATATGCTAATCAGACAGCTTTGAAAATGTTTGGAGTGGGAATAACGGATGTGCTCGGGATTAATATTTTCAAAGATCCGAATGTGGAGGATAAAGATAAAGAAGCATTAAAGCAAGGAAAAGATGTTGCTTTTGAAACGGATTATGATTTTGAGCTGGGGCATGATTTTTTAGGTTCGACAATTCGTGGACAACGAAAATATTTCATCACCAAGATTGTCATTATGCGTGATAATCAACAGAATATATTGGGTTATCTCCTGACATGTGAAGATGTGTCTGAAAAAAAATATCAGGAAATTGCCTTGATCGAAAGCCATAAGAAGATAGAAACCATTCACCGGAACTTAGCTCTGGCTTTAGAGGCGGGTAATTTGATTGCCTGGAATTACAATGTTGCAGAGGAAATGTTTTATCCGGTCAGAAATGAATTGAGCACTGAAAAGATTTCGTTGGAAAATGCTTTGGAAAGGATTCATCCGGAAGATAGAGAAAAGTTTATAGTTACCCTGGAGTCTATTCTTCATAAAGGACAATTGTCCGGTAATGTTGTTCTTCGTTTTTTGCATGACAGATATCTTTATTTTGATTGTAAATTTTTAGGGATCAAGGATAAAATGGGGCAAATCGCCGACATTACTTTTATTCAGCGGGATATTACCCAAGAATTAGAATATCAGGAAAAGTTACTTCAAGCCAAGAAAAAAGCGGAAGAGGCAGATCGGTTGAAGTCGGCATTCCTCGCTAATATGAGTCATGAAATCCGTACACCTTTGAATGCTATAGTCGGTTTTTCCGATTTATTGGCTTTGAGCGATAATGAGCAAGATAAACAGGAATATGTAAATATAATTTCTGAGAATAATGAACTTTTGCTGCGTTTGATCGGGGATATATTGGATTTATCGAAAATAGAGGCTAACATGATCGAATTGCATCCGGAATATTTTGACGTTTCCGAATTATATGATAGTTTATATTCAACACTGCGATTGAAAGTGACGGATCCGGGGATTGAATTTATACTGGATAATCCGTATGCTGAATGCTGGGTAACCCTGGATAAAAACCGCCTGAAGCAAATATGTATAAATTTTGTCACGAATGCTATTAAATGTACTAAATCCGGGCATATCAAAATGGGCTACGAGTATGTTGATGGCGGAATACGTTTATATGTTGAAGATACCGGAGTCGGTATAGCTAAAGAAAATCATCACCGCGTGTTTCAGCGTTTCCAGAAATTAAATGACTTTGCACAGGGAACCGGATTGGGACTGGCGATTTGCCGCGCTATCGTTGAACGGAAAAAGGGGAAAATCGGGTTTGAGTCAGAGCCTGGAGTTGGGTCAACTTTTTGGGCCTGGATGCCTTGTGAAGCTAAACTTGAAACAGGCGAAAAGATTCGGGAACGACTTTCGGATAATGCTGTTTTTAAACCTGAAACGCCGCCTGTAAATACACGGTGTTTAAAAATTATGGTTGCTGAAGATAATAATAGCAATTATTTACTTATGGAACGTATCCTGTGCTCGCATCATTTAAAACGGGTCTATAATGGTCAGGAAGCTGTTGAAAAAGTCAGTAGAGAACCCTTTGATGTTATATTTATGGATATGAGAATGCCGGTTATGGGCGGATTGGAAGCTACACAGAAAATCCGGAAATTTAATAAAGACATTGCTATTATTGCAGTCACTGCCAATGCATTTGATACGGATAAAGAAAACGCTTTGCAGGCAGGCTGTAATGCTTTTCTGACCAAGCCCCTGAAAAAGAAAGAATTGTTTGAACTGCTCGAAAGCATTTCTGTCAGTCATTAGATTTTTAAATACACCAATTAGGACTGAATAGTGATTGGGCTACGATGTAATTATTGGTCCGGTATTCGAAGAGTTTTGTATAGGAGTGTGCGTGCCTGAAAGGATTATGCGCAGACCGATGAAAGGCATTGTAAAATATGGATATTGAACCTGTCAGGGCTGATTGAATTCCAAGAACTATAGGGACGGTATTGGGAAATAGGGAAGGCTTTTTCATTTCCAAAATGATTCTAAGCAGGAGATTTCACGATTGGTTTTATTTCGTCAATCTGGATTTAGAGAAACGAAAAACCGCAGTAGAATTGATCTGCAGCGGTTTGTTTGCTTTAAGTAAACTCGGCCGGAATAACACACAACATCTATATTACATTGAAAACAAGCAAGTTATCAACTTTCAATATTTCAAGGTCACGATTTAGTAGCACCCGGGGACGGGGATAAAGTGCTATTTGACTTTTATAGCACTTTATCCCCGTCCCCGGGTGCTACAGAATTCAATCAAAACCGCAAATCGATTGTTCTTCTCCTTTACTTCAATCCTCTGTTCTTCAGCAAAGGCTCCACACCTGGTTCTGCTCCACGGAAATTGGTATACATAACCATCGCATCGTCAATACCACCGGGTGTAAGGACATATTTTCTGAACTTAGCGGCTGTCTCCGGATCAAAGATATTGCCAGTCTCGACAAAAGCCTGATAAGCATCTGCATCCAGAACTTCTGCCCACATATAGCTATAATAGCCCGCCGTATAGCCACCTCCCATCGTATGATTGAAATAAGTGGTCCGGTAACGGGGCGGAATCTGACTCAATGCACCCAAGCGTTTCATGCTGGCGGCTTCAAATTTTTCTACATCAAAATCTGCCGGAATCTCCTTCAATACATGATAATCCATATCCAGAACAGAAGCCTGAACATATTCTGCCGTTGCAAACCCTTGTCCGTACTTCCCACTCTTTTCAAGTTTCCCGATCAATTCCTTCGGCATCATTTCTCCGGTCTGATAATGTTTAGCATATACATTCAACACCTCCGGCTCAAATGCCCAATGTTCCATTATCTGAGAAGGTAATTCCACGAAATCACGCGGTACGCCCGAAACTCCGTAATAATGAACATCTTTAAACAGGTTATGTAAGGCATGACCGAACTCATGAAACATCGTCGAAGCTTCATCAGGACTTAACAAAGCCGGTTGGCCCCCCGAAGGTTTTGTGAAATTACAAACAATCGTCACAACCGGTGCAACACGCACGGAATCTTTATAAGTCTGGGAACGATATGTACCACACCAGGCTCCACCCCGCTTACTGGCACGCGGAAAGTAATCCATATACAAAACGCCCAGATGCGTACCGTCGGTATCTTTACATTCGAAAGCAATAGCTTCCTCATGCGGTTTAGGCATATCTTTCAATTCCGTAAAAGTAATACCGTACAGTTTATTGGCAACATAAAACATCCCTTCCCGTACATTTTCCAATTTAAGATAAGGCCGAAGCTGATTTTCATCGATATCAAACTTTTCCTTCATGACCTTCTCATTGTAATAACGCCAGTCCCAACCTTGCAGCTCGTCTTTTACCCCCTCTTTTTTCATTGCAACTTTCAAATCGCCGGCCTCTTCCTTCGCTTTACGCAAAGCCGGTTCCCAAACCTGATTCAGCAAACGGTAAACATTCGCCTCGTTTTTAGCCATCCGGTCCTCCAATACAAAAGCAGCGTAATCGTCATACCCCATCAATTTCGCTTTTTCCAGACGAAGACTTACTAATTTCTTTACAACTTCTTTATTATCAGATTCATTGTTGTTATTTCCCCGATTTATATAAGCTTTGAAAATTTTCTCCCTCAACGGTCTCCGTTCTGAAAATTGCAAAAAAGGCATAATGCTGGGATTGTGCAAAGTAAACACCCACTTTCTTTCCAAGCCTGCCACCTTCGCTGCATCAGCAGCAGTTGCAATCAGAGAAGCCGGTAAACCGGCCAAATCTTCCTGATTGTCGATAACCAATTGAAAGGCATTCGTCTCTTTCAGCATATTCTGCCCGAACGTCAGTTGCAACAATGAAATTTCACTGTTCAATGCTCTCAGTCTCTCTTGTTTTTCCGGAGAAAGATTAGCCCCGCCACGCACAAAACTTTTATACGTATCTTCCAATAAAGCCGTTTGTTCTTTATCCAAATTGAAACCTTTCTGACGTTCATACACCTCTTTTACCCGGGCAAACAAGCGCGGATTCAGTTTAATATCGTCCCGGTGCTTCGACAACAGCGGAGCCAACTCTTTACTCAATGCCTGCATTTCTTCCGAAGTATTGGCACTATTTAAACCATAAAATACAGAACTGACTTTACTTAACAAACGTCCACTCTGATCCAAAGCTACAATGGTATTTTCAAAATCAGGCATTGAACGCTGATTCAATAAAGCATCAATTTCCTGCTTCTGTTCTTCCATTCCTTTCAGAAAAGCCGGTTTATAATGCTCTATTTTAATCTTATCAAAAGGAGGGACTCCGAACGGAGTCGTATACTCCGCAAAAAAAGGATTTTCCGATGACTTAGCATCTTTTCCGGGGCTGTTACAGGCTCCTAATACCATAACAAGTCCCGCCATAATTAACATTCTTTTCATATATCAACGTTTAATTTAAAATTCACCGGGGATAAAGATAACAAATCGGGCAACGACTTCCTTCATATACACTTGCTTTTTTAATCAGCTTTTTGTTATTTTGCCGTTTATATAAATGAGTGTACAAAAGGTTTAGCGGTTTTCATGCAATTCATTCCGATAATCCGATTCCTTTTTTCGACTCTGAAAATAAACAAAATAGTGAACAATAATGGGTATTTTCAAATCACTTTTCGGTCGTGAGGCAGAACAACCGGAAGAGGCTCAGGACAAAAACCAAGAACGGAATTTCGATATTCTCAAATATGACGGATTAAAAGCGATGAAAATCGGTAAAACAGGCTATGCCATCCGTTGTTTTACCGAAGCCCTTGCCATCCGGGAAGAATTTGAAACCTTGAATTACCTGGCACTGGTTTATATTCAGGAAAACGATACAACAGAAGCCATCGATATATACACCCGGATGGTAAAAATTGATCCGGAACACACAGATACATTCTTAAACCGGGCCCAGCTATATCTCCGGGAACAACAACCGGAAGCCGTTATCGCTGACTGCGAATATGTACTTAGCAAAAACCCGGCAGAATTCAGAGCTTATTTTTTCATGGCAAAAGCCCGGCAAATGATGCAACAACAGCAAGAAGCAATTGATGATCTGAATAAAGCAGCCGGTATCAAAAGTGACTTCATGGAATTATTTCTATTACGTTCTTCCATTTGGATGGAACTCAAAGAATATGAAAACGCCTTAAACGACACAAATACAGCCATTTCCATTTCATCCGAAGAAGAAAGTACCTACCTGCAAAGAGCTGCGATCTATGAAGCACTTGGAAATACAGAAGCTGCTTTACAAGATTATGCCACTGTCGTGGAATTAAATCCTTTCCACGAACAGGCCTATCTGGAAACCGGACGTATTTTGCTGGACCGGCATCTGATCGACGAAACAATCCGGCATTTTGACGAAGCGATTGAAAACAAACCTGATTTCGGACGAGCCTACACCGCCAGAGGCCGGGCAAAAGAACTGAAAGGCGACATGGAAGGAGCACAGGAAGACCTCCAAACCGGTGCCGAACTGTCCGAGGAAAACGATGAAATTGAAAAACAACCTGTTAACTTCAATGACATGTACGCCAACCGGCCTTTATAAAGCAATTTTACAACTCCTTCAAACACTCTACGGGATTTAGGGTTACTATTTTTCGGATTTGCCAGGTAACGACAAGACAGACAAAGGTCAGACAGCAGAGTGCTACCAGGATGAAAAAATACCAATTCAGTTCAATCCGGCAAGCGAATTTTTCCAACCAGGAGCTGATGAGATAATACCCTAACGGAATACTAAAAAGGCAGGCCCACAATGTCAACACCACAAAATCCCGGTTAAGTTGTCTTTGAATAGCCCATTCCGTACCACCGTTGATCTTCCGCAGAGCCACCTCCTTCTTGCGGCTGGCGACAAAAAACACGGAAAAGGCAAATATACCGAGCCCCCCGATAAATATAGCGATCACGGCTACGATATTGATCAAACGCATAAAAGCTTCTTCTTTCCCATAAAGTCGTGCATAATCGTACACATAATAGCAGGTAAGATTATTTTCATGCAAAAATTGGAGCACTTCCGTTTTTTTCAACGGCATATAACAAATTGTCGTTATATCATTGTTCATAAATCCATGGCTATAAGAGCCTTTACTATAACTGATCACTAAAGGATCAATCTCTTTATACAAGGGATGAGCATAAAAATCTTTAACAATACCGATGATTTTAAAATTTGAAAACGGCTCATCGTCAAAAGTCCTGCCCCTGAATAGGGTACCAACAGCCTGTTTCAGTCCGGATTTTCGAACAAATTGCTGATTGACAAGCAAAGGAATAACCCCTGTATTTTGCGGATCTGTTGCCGGATCGAAGTTTTTACCTTCCAGCAACTGTATCCGGTAAGTACTTAAATAATCAGCATCTCCACTGATAATTTCGGCTTTTTCCGGCATAAGTCCGTTATCAAACTGACAGGTCAATTTTAAAAAAGAAGGCTCTTCCATAGGCAAGGGAGTGCTCCCCGAGGTTACGGACAAAATATCCGGATTACCCGATAACGTAGCTTTGATAACTTCATTACTACCGGAGACACTCAATACATTTTCGACACTGTAGCCTAAATCTTTGTTTTTAAGAAAACCGATTTGTCGATTGACAATCGTAGCCGTAACAAACAATAAAGAAAATATGGCAACGGAAACAAAAGCCAAAACCTTCCGCAAATCAAATACGGAAACTTTCTTATCAACAGATTCTTTTATTCCACCGGTATTTAACCTATTCAGAAAATAATAACTCAAAGAAACGCTAATAAAAACAATAAATACACATAATATGCCAATAAAGCAAAAAACACTTGCGACACTGAACGGGAAAGGATAGTGAAATCCCGGTGTAATTACTTCCTGAAAAGCCGGAAAAAGCCACCTGGCTAAACAAATTCCGATAATTCCCGAAAGCACGAAATACACCGTTGTCTCTACCAGAAAATGAATCCATACACTCTTATTATCAGCACCATAACAACGTTGAATGGCAAACATTCTCAAATTATGTTGGCTCTGTACGACTTTGATCATGACGTAATTACAAGACGAAAGAAAAAATATGAGCAAGGTAATCCCGACAAGCAAACGGGTAAGAAACAGTGAACCCTGAGGTGCTTTATAATCACTGCTGTATTCAACATTCTCTCCGTGGTAATAAACACTACCGAGGGATTGAAGCTTGAATTGGTATTCTGTTTCCGGCTGGACGACAGCATAAAATTTTTTAATATCCTCTTCTATCGTCTGAACGGAATTTTTCGGACTTAACTGTACATAAGTAAGAGACAAAAAATTATTGTTCCAGTCCGTAAATTGTTCCGTATAACGATAATCCAATACAATATCCGTTTGTAATGTCGACCAGGCAGGAATATTCCGCATAACAGCGACCACCTGGTAAGGAATAGGCTTGGGAAACCACATATCCGAACGGACATAAACATTTTGTCCGACAGGATCCGTATCCTTAAAGTATTTTTGGGCCGCTCTTTCCGAAATCACAGCCCATCGAAAAGGCAGATTTTGAGAAAATACCCCATGCACCAACGGAAAAGTAAAAACACTGAAAAAAGCAGAATCAGCATGAAAACATGTTTCTACTGCATTAAAATCGGCCATCCCTTCCGTCTTTATTTCCATTGATTGCGGCCAAATACGAACAAAATCCTCAATCCCGCTGATTTGTCTCAAAACCGAGGGAGCCAGCAACCCACAATGCTCGCTGCTATAGGTATCGTCAGATTTTTCCTTGCCCAATATACGATAAATATTCTCACCATTCCGATGGAATTCATCCGTCTGTACTTCTTTTACAACAAAGCTATAGACAAGGAGACCAATTGCTATCGCAACGCTTAATCCCATCAGGTTTATAAAAATATACAACCTGTTTCGCGACAATTGCCGGGTAATAATCGTGAACAATCTCATACATCCGAATCATTTGTATACATAAATTAACAAAACATATGCCATTTTAATAAACTGCTGTATATAAGAATATTACATACACATAATCCTTTAAACTTGTAAAAGAAATAGACACTTATTGTCTCATTATTAGACAAATGCACAAAACAGATATTCCAATCAGAGATATCCATCCAAGCCTCAACTGTAGATTCAATATTTCAATTTCCGACTCTGTCCATTGTATTATTTTTCTTTTTTCTCCGGATCTACCCGGTCCAAATGAAACTCCAGTGCTTTGACAGAGATAAGCAATTCTTTCACCGATAATCCGAGTGAAATAACCAAAAGCAATAATGCCACTCCGAAAATATAGACGGCAGCCATTTGCCAGCCAACGTAAATAAAAAGCGTACACACGACACAAAGTAATAAACTCATCACTCCGAAAATTTGCATAGAACGGGTAATATAGAGCCTTTTTCTCAAATTATCGATCTGTCTTTGAGTGATAGGTGTCGGATTATTTTCATGCTCATTTTTCAAATTACGGATCACCGAGGCATAGGCCAGAAAGCGGTTTGTATAGGCCAGCATAATCAAGGATATGGCCGAGAACAATATCGAAGGAGTTGTTAATGTCAAATCTTCCATAATTTCAACTTTTTTAAATAGAAAACAACATTCATAAAAGCAGACGCAAGGCGAAAACCACTTTTTAAAATATACGTATGTAAATTAAGCTTGTTTATTTTTTATTTCAAAAATAAAAAAACAAATCATCGGTTCCGGCATCCAATCGTAAATCAAAATCTTCTAAAGACCAGCGTATATGGTCTATTAAAATCTAAAATCAAATCCGCGGAATCAGCAAAATCTGCAGGCCAGCAAAACCGTAAATCAAAATAAAGCCTCAGTCAATCGTAACATATATGTCACTCATTTTTAACGCATTCTTCATAAAAACGGATTTATTTTGTATAAGTAAAAAAAGAACTATGAACGACAGATTAAAAGTTTCAACAGTAGTTATCTCGGATGTACATTTGGGTTCTGAACATTCAAAAGTAGACGAACTTACTCGTTTTTTGAAAAGTGTTGATTGCGATAAACTTATCCTGAACGGAGATATTATCGACGGTTGGAAACTACAAAAGAATCCTTTCGGCCGTTGGAAAAAAAGTTATACCGATCTGATCAAAATCATCATGAAAATGATGGAAAACCATCGGACACAGGTTATTTATGTAAGGGGAAACCACGATGACTTCCTTGACAAATTAGTACCGTTAATACTCCCCAACATCTCTATTGTCAGCGACTATGTCCATGTATCTAAGGGGAAACGCTATTATGTTACACACGGTGATATCTTCGATACCATCACATCCCATATGATCTGGCTGGCGAAACTCGGTGATTACGGTTACTCATTCCTGCTGTGGTTGAATAAAATACTGAATAACTATCGCCGCCGGCATGGTAAGCCTTACTACTCCTTCTCCCAACGTATCAAACACAAAGTAAAATCAGCCGTATCCTACATTTCAGATTTTGAAAAAGAACTGGTACAGATTGCAGCAAACCGCCACTTTGACGGTATCATCTGCGGACACATCCATCAACCAGCCGATACCTGGTACGAAAAAGTACATTACCTGAATTCGGGTGACTGGGTAGAATCACTCAGTGCACTCGTCGAGTATCCGGACGGTCGTTGGGAAGTATACGATTACAATAAAGATGGAAAAATGCAGAAAAAAACATTAAAAATAGCCGTATAGAGCCAACATTCAATATCCGATCCATGCGTTTTATTTTCACAATTCAGGGAGAAGGCCGGGGACACTTTACCCAAGCGATAACATTAGAACAAATCTTAAGACAGCAAGGTGACGAGGTCGTTGCGATACTTGTCGGCAAAAGCAGCCGCCGTGAAATACCTTCCTTCTTCACAACCAAAGTAAAAGCGCCTGTATACAGTTTCGAAAGTCCGAATTTTTTACCGACACCACTGAACAAACGTTCACCACTGTTGAAAAGTGTGGCTTTCAATCTGAAAAAACTACCTGCTTTCAGGCAAAGTATCGGTTTCATAGACCGAAAAATCAAGGAGCTGCAACCGGATATGGTCATTAATTTTTATGAATTAATGACAGGACTGACATACCTGTTCAGACATCCTGAAACTCCAATGGTTTGCATTGGTCATCAATACCTTTTTCTTCATAAAGACTTTGTATTTCCCCGCAAACCATGGATTCAACTCGCCTCTCTCCGCTTTTTCACCCGCTTAACTGCCATCGGCTCTTCACTCAAACTCGCACTCTCATTCTATAATTTCCCCGAAGACCCTAAAAAACGAATCATTATCGTACCGCCATTACTACGGGAAGAAGTTCTATCCCGAAAACCGACACGAGGTAATTACATTCACGGCTATCTGCTCAATAACGGCTACGTGGAAGAAATTGCCGAATGGCACCGGCGCTATCCGCATTATCCTCTCCATTTTTTCTGGGACCGGAAAAATGCTCCCGAAACCCAGGAGATCGCACCCGGCCTTACCCTTCACCGAATCGACGACAATCTGTTTATCGACTATATGGCCGGATGTAAAGCATTTGCCACCACAGCCGGATTCGAATCAGTCTGCGAGGCCCTTTATTTACAAAAACCGGTACTCATGGTTCCTGTACACATCGAGCAGGAATGCAATGCGTTCGATGCAACACGTGCCGGAGCAGGAATCCGGTCTGATCGTTTCGATCCGGAAACCCTGCTTTCCTATCTGCCTTCCTATCGTCCGAATCCCGTTTTCCGCTCCTGGACACAATCGGCCGGGATACGGATTTATGCAACACTCCTAAAATACAAAAGCAACTCCCGGAAAAAAGTCCCCTTTTACGACCGCTGCATCGGTAAACTAAAATCCATCCTTTCCATCAAAACCTTAGTGCAAGTATAAACGTTTAAGCAACAAAACCATATACCCAGGTTTTAAATTGTAGATTGACGATTTTAGATTACATTTACAATTCCTTCTCTGGAAGAGAAAAATATAAATCGTAAATTAAAAATAAATATACGGCTATGCTTACGTTTCAACCCATCACACCGGAAATCAGAGAGCTAATCACCACCTACACCCTACCCGGCGAATACCGTGACAACAACTTATCCATTTGCAACCTGTGCTGTTGGCATTTTCTCAACGAAAGCAGTTATACATTGATCGGTAAACAACTGGTTATACGCTTCCGCTACCACGACGGCAATTCGATTTATACATTACCTTTCGGAGAAGGAAATACGGCTGAAACGTTAGAAATACTACATACAGAAGCCCAAAACAACAAACAGCCTCTGATGTTTTTCGGTTCCTCTCCTTATCTTCAAAATGAGCTTGAAAAATATTTTGAACAAAAATTCAAATACCATTGCCCGCGGGATCATGCCGACTATCTTTACATCCGCGAAAACTTAGTCACACTCAGAGGAAAAGACTACCAACCGAAACGCAATCATGCAAACCGTTTCCGTAAAAAATACGATTATCAATATTTACCGCTGACTCCGGCCATTGTTCCTCATTGCCTGGACCTGGCTGCAAAATGGTGTGAAGAACACGATTGCCAGGACGATCCCAATTTGCAATACGAACAACAAGCCATGAAATTTGCCATGGAACACTTTGAGACACTGGCCCTTCTAGGGGGAGCCTTATGGGTAGATAATGAAATCGTAGCTTTTACTTACGGAGCCCCGGTCAATTACGATACATTCTGTGTACACATAGAAAAGGCTGATACAAATTTTGACGGGGCTTACACCGTAATGAATCAGGAATTTGCTTCCAGAATCCCGGAACAGTTTACTTATATAAACCGGGAAGAAGATTTAGGTATACCCGGTTTAAGAAAGGCCAAACTATCATATTCCCCGGCGCTTCTATTAAAAAAATGCCGGGCTACACTTATTGAAGAATAAAGCGGAAACTTAAGAAAGTAATAAATCTTCATATTCTTTATGCCGAATCATGAATGTTTCTGCAAAAGGACAAGAAGGCACTACATTCAGATGACTTTCCCGTGCATATTCCAATGCTTGTTTTACCAATGCCGAGCCGACTCCCTTACCTTCCAGTTCCATCGGCACAACCGTATGCAGAATATCCATCACGCCGTCGGCAATAACATACTCCAGATAAGCTGTACTTCCCTGTATTTCAACCTCAAACCGGCTTTTCTTTTGACTATGACCCACCTTATATTTCATAACTTCAGTTATTAGTAAATAAATCCATCTTATTTATCGAATTCCATCAGAAAATGATAGCGAAATATAGACAATAAATGTGAAAAACAAAACAAAGAACTATGTTTTAAAAAATAACCTTTATTTTTGCGGAACGACTTATGTTGAGAAAATTATTATTTCTACTATTATCAGTCTGTTCGACATATATTTGCGTAGGTAATCCTTATGCCGACGACTTCGAATCCGTAACTCCGGATCAAGGCCTGGCCGATCCGGTCATATATTGTTTTGCCCAGGATCCGCAAGGCTATATCTGGATCGGAACAAAAGGAGGCCTAACCCGCTATGACGGTTACAGATTCACTACTTATACCCACACGGCAGGCGATACCACCTCTCTTTCTCATTCCCGGATCAATTGTCTGATGGCTGACGGAGATACGATATACATCGGGACAGACAGAGGGCTCAACCTATACGATATCCGTACCGGCAAAATCCGGCAACTCCTCAATACGCAAAATTATTCCGTAAAATTTATTCTTCATGACGCAAACAAACGTTTATGGATAGGTACAAATCAAGGCTTACTGAACTTCACTGAAAAAGGCATCGTCCGTTATTCCCGGCAAGACAGTCTTCACTATTTCCCCGGCGAATATGTCCCCTGCGGATACCTTGCCGATGACTCCGTCCTCTATGCCGGCACTCATAATTACATCTGCCGTTACCGGGAAGACGGGAAATTCAATCCGATACCTTTGCCTTTTTCTGAAAATTTAAAAGATAACTTGCTGCTTTCACTGATCGGAGACAAGGAATATCCGGGGCAGCTATGGCTGGGTACAGAACAAGGTTTAATCCGGACGGATATGACAACGGGCAAATCAACCTTGTTTCTCCCCAATACACCGATCAAATCTCTGCTATACGACGAAAACGGATCGCTTTGGATCGGGACGGACAACGGACTGTATATTAAATCTCCGGGGACGACTGATTTTACCTATAAAAGAAAAAGTACCGATAACCCATATTCATTGCAAAACGATGTTGTATGGACCATTTTCAAGGACCGTGAATCCAACCTTTGGTTCGGAACAGACAACGGCATATCCATAAAACAAGCCCGCAACAGCTACAATAGTTATTCCATCCGGGAAATTACAGGCAGTAACGAAGAAAACCTGCTCTTTACCATCCACCGGGACAATCACGGCAATCTATGGCTGGGAGGATCAAACGGACTTATCCGCTGGCACCGGGCCACCGGAAAATACGAATGGTTTAAAGCCGGTAAAAACGGATTGTCTCACAACAAAGTACGCTATTTGTATGAAGACCCGCAATCGCTCTGGATAGCTACAGACGGCGGACTCAACTGCTACGATTATGCCGGCGGACAAATCCACCGCTATATCATCCGGGACAAAAACGGAGCCTATAACTCAAACTGGATGTACTGCATCGTCGAAGATAAAGCCGGAAAACTATGGCTGGGAACTTATGAAGGCGGAATCTTTGTTGTTGATAAAAAACAGTTGTCAACAACCGCAGACATCATATATGCAGAAAATCATTTCGGTAGCTATACCGCTACCCGGTCCATATCGGGAAATATTATCAATTCACTTGCCTTGCATCCGGACGGGGCAGTATGGGCCGGTACAGACAACTCAGGCATCAACCGGATTTCGACAATTGAACAAAAGGTCAATATCTATACACATCCGGCCGACGGTTTGAGCAGCAATTTTATCAAATCCCTTGCCATAGACGATAAAGGAGAAATATGGATCGGTACGGACAATGGACTCAATTACCTGAAAAAGCCTTATGAACAAATCCGGACAATAGAACCGGAAAAAATTACCGATCCGGTACGTTTTATCACAATTCAAAACGATAACCTCTGGTTCGGTACCAACATTGGAATTGCTTGTTATAATCGCACCCGCCGAAATCTCAATGCAGTATATCTGGGACAATCCTACTTTTCCTGTGCCACCTATTACGCCCCCGAAAACCGAATGTATCTGGGAGCGCCCAACGGAGTAATCGAATTTTATCCCGACTCCCTTTTAAAAGCAGAAACCGTACCGAGTTTACAAATTACCGGATATTCCACGGACAACGATCAAACTCAAAAAGAATTATTTGAAAGGAAAACACTTCGTTTACCTTACCGGCAAAACTCCTTTTCCGTAGAATTTTCGGCATTCCTTTACCGCAAAGCTTTTCTACGATATGCCTACCGTCTGAAAGGATACGACAATATATGGCGGGAAATACCGGGGATCTCCAACCGGGCCACCTATATCAACGTACCTCCCGGACAGTATACGTTCGAGGTAGGCAATATTGACAGCGACGGAACATTCATGGACAATACTGCATCCGTCGAAATCACAATACTTCCGCCCTGGTATCGTACAACGATTGCTTTACTTGTTTACATTCTGCTGCTGGCAGGCATTATCATCGGGATCATCTACCGCACCCACAAACGCCACCGACAGGAAATCGAACGGGTGAAACGGGAAAAAACGATGAAATTAACACGCATGAAACTTGATTTCTTTGCCAATGTATCCCATGAATTCAAGACACCTTTGAGTCTGATTATCGGTTACATCAGTCAGTTAATCGTGCACGAAACCGACAACGAACAAAAGCGACAAATGCAGATTGTCCGCAAAAACGCAGATAAGATACATACACTCATCAATCAAATGCTTGATTACAAAGAAGGCGAAAACAAAGACGAGGAATTGATATTATCGGAAACAACCCTGCCTGAATTTATCCGGGAAATATTCACACAATTTGAAACCACATTCCGGGAGAAAGGAATCAATGCCGAATTTACTGCCGATAATATCCCGCACACCTTCTCCATCGACCGGGTAAAAATGGAATCGGTATTGACCAATTTATTATCGAATGCTTCCAAATTCGTTTCTCCACAGGGCCATATCCGGCTATCCGTAACTACGGTTCAAGAAGACGAACAATTTTATACCGCTTCAATTTCAATAGAAGACGATGGTTGCGGAATCCCGGCAAACGATTTACCGAAAGTATTTGACCGCTATTTTATATCGCAGTCTTCGCAGCACCTGAACAAAGAAGGTAGCGGTATCGGCCTGGATATCGCCCGGAAAATTGTAGAACAACACGGAGGAACGATCGGCATCCGATCGGAAGAAA
>UMKV01024591.1_pt1 | contig 15810 bp, 13 predicted proteins | sample 1966381 | NCBI WGS metagenome assembly UMKV01 (sample SAMEA4836182, study PRJEB28245) | human gut metagenome | biome: gut microbiome; material: fecal sample | place: Denmark | collected 2008
CCAGCACGCGGGCAAACGCGCCGTGCAGGTCGGCATCCAGCTCCCGCTCCATCGGGCGGAAGGAGACAAACGGCACGGTAACAGGAGTTTCGGACATGGAGTGACACCTCGTTTAAATAATAAATAAAAAATAATAAATAATAAATGCGGTGGACCGCGGCGCTGCGCACCGCTCAAAAATTTGCGGCGTTGTAGGGGTCGGCGTCCCCGACGACCCGCATGTGCACCACGTTTTCCCGCAAAAGGGCGGACAAGACCTACTATATCGTCTTATTATACAACAAAGCGGATGATTTAGCAATAAAAAAGGGATGCCGCTTTGTGAAAACGGCATCCGTTCCGGGATAAAATTATTCGGCGGTCTCCCGCGGGGCGCGGGTGGCGCATTCGGGGCCGCAGCTGCACTCGTCAATGCTGACGTGGTCGGCGCAGCAGCAACGCCCCTCAAGATGGCGGCAGCCCCTGTCGTCGCAGTGGATCTCGGTCTCGGGCGAGGCCGGCTGGTTGTCGGTAGCGACGTTGCCGCAGCCCCCGCTGTTGCGGTAGCTGCCGCAGACAGCGTCCCCAGGGCCGGTATGGCGGACGTTGATGCCGTCCAGGCAGCAGCAGCCCGCCTTGTTATGGCAGCAGTCATACTGGGCACAATCAAGATAGCTCATAAAAACACCTCCGTGCGCACAGTATGTGCAGGCGCGGAGGGGGTTATACACGGGTCGTGTTTGCGGGTATGGCAAGCGGGCACGGGCGGATATGGAATCCGCCCCTACGGCGTAGGGGTCGATGCTCGCCATCGACCCGGACCCTCTGCCCCTGCCGCGCTTATTCCGCAGTCAGCCACCCCTTGACCTCGTCGAGGCTTTTCAACATGGCCGCCGTCATTTGTTGATAACTTTCCGCGGGCATTTTCATATCGGGCACGCAGAGGACGTCGATGCCCGCGGCGTGGGCGGCCTGGATGCCGGCCTCGCTGTCCTCCAGAACCAGACAGTCCGCCGGGGCGGCGTGGGCTTTTTCGGCAGCCTTCAGGAAAATATCCGGCCAGGGCTTGCCGCGCTCGATCTCGGTGCCAAAGACCATGTCGTCAAAATACTGCACGACGCCCAGCCGGGTCAGCACCTCGACGGCGCGCTCCCGCACGCTGGAGGTTGCCAGCACCACGGCCACGCCCTCGGTTTTCAGCCAGGACAGCAGGGCCGCCGCGCCGGGCTTGAGCTGCACATCCTGCAGCAGCTCCTTTTCCCGGGCAACCTCCCAGGTCAGGCCCTCCTCCACCGTGATGGGCAGATTGTACCGGGCAATGACGTTCGTCATGTTGGCCACGCCCGTTTTGCCGCTGTAATCCCGGGCGTACTCGGCCACGGTCACGCTCTTACCGTACCGGTGCAGCAGTTCGTCATACAGTCGATGGGAGATGACCTCACTGTCGATCAGCAGACCATCCAAATCAAAAATCACAGCTTTTTTCATGTTAGCAGTCTCCTTATTGTGCCTTGACCTCATGGCATGGTCCCCGGCAGATTTATACAAACCGCGCAATCGTGCGCAGCATGACATCCTTGAACAGCGGCTTGCTGATGTGGGCGTTCATGCCGGAATCCAGGCATTTCTTCACGTCCTCGGCGTAGGCGTTGGCGCTCATGGCAATGATGGGCACAGTCCCGGCACGGGGCTGCCCGCTGGCGCGGATGGCCCTGGCCGCGGCGTAGCCGTCCATGACCGGCATCATCAGGTCCATCAAAATCGCATCGCAGCCCGCCGGGTCGGCGGCAAAGGCGCGCACGGCGCTCTCGCCGTCAAACGCCTTGACGACCTCGGCCCCGGCGCTTTTCAGCATGAACTCGGCGATCTCCATGTTCAGCTCGTTATCCTCGACAACCAGCAGGCGCTTGCCGTGCAGGTCGGTGGAGGCTTCCTTCTCCGGCCCGGCGGCGGGCGGGTCGTGGTCTATGGCAAACGGCAGCGTGACGGTAAAGCAGCTGCCCTCCCCCACCGTGCTCTCGACGGTGATCGTGCCGTTCATCTTCTGCACCAGCTGGCTCACGATGGACATACCCAGCCCGGTGCCGCCGTACTGGGAGCGTGCGGCGTTGTCCTCCTGGCTGAACGCCTCAAACAGGTGGTTGTCAATAAAGTCCTGCGTCATGCCGATGCCGGTATCCCGGATCGTGAACGCATAGACCGCGGTGTCGGCGGTGCGGCTCACCTCCCGCAGGCGGGTGGTGATGCTCCCGCCGGGCTTGTTGTACTTGATGGCGTTGCTGTACAGGTTCACAAGGATCTTTTTCAGGTAGAGCGCACTGCCCAGCAGGTCGGCGTCGGGCACATCGTCGTGGTCCGTGTACAGTTGCAGCCCGCTCTGCTCCGCCTGAATGCGGACGATGTCATCGACCTCGGCAAGGGTCTGGCCGAGGTTGAAGGGCTTTGCGTCCACCACAAAGCTGTTGCTCTCGATCTTGCTCATGTCCAGCACGTCGTTGACGAGGGAGAGCAGGTGCTTAGCCGAAATATCGATCTTGCCCAGGCAGTCATCGACCCGCGCCTCGTCGCTGCGGCAGTCGCGGATGACCTCCAGCATGCCCAGAATGCCGTTGATGGGCGTGCGGATGTCGTGGGACATGTTGGCCAAAAAGCGCGTCTTGGTGCGGTTGGCGCCGGCCTCGCTCTCCAACGCATTGTGCAGCCGCTGGCCGATGTGCAGGTAGCGGCCCGCATCCCGGACACGGACCTCCTCCTTGCGGGCCAGCACCAGCGCGTAGTAGGTCTCCTTCTTTTCCAGCGCGGCCAGCATCAGGGCGGTGTTGCCGTTGGCTTTGGCGTATTCATAGCGGCAGGTCTCGGCCCGCAGACCGACCTGGGCCTCCTTGGGGTCGCGGCGCAGGTAGGCGTCCATGGCGTCCAGCACCCACTCGACCTGCGCATTGTCCCCGGCATCCATGCCACAGTCGAACAGCACCTTGCAGGAGGCCAGGAACTCCTCCGCGTGCAGCTGGGGCAGGTGCTCCCGAAGCTCGGCGCAGCAGCGTTTGTACCCGGCGGTGTCGCCCGACTTATAGGTCAGCAGCGTGTTCACGATCCGCACTTCCTCGGGCAGGATCTCCCGGCCCCGGTAGGCCAGGCATTTGGCAAGGGCATCCTTTGCCTCGTCCAGCCGGTCCAGATGGCAGCAGATCTCCGCCAGATTGCGGTAGATGTAGGCGTGCATCACCTCATCGGAGGCGGGCATGTTTTTCTCTGCCTCGCGGATGACCTCAAGCGCCTTCTCGTAGTCCTGCTGGGCCAGATAGGTCACGGCAAGGTTGTTGTACTCATAGGCGTAACGGCTGACCTCGCTGTGTTCCCGCGCAATTTTAAGGCCCTCATGAATGTAGAAGCGGGACAGTGCGTACTCCTGCACATAGTAGGCCACCACGCCGACGAGGTTGAAGCAGGCGATGATCTCCGGGCGGTACCGGTAGCTTTTGTAATCAATGATGAACGGTTCCAGAATTTCCCGCGCGGCGAGGAAGTCGCCCGCGCGGTAAAAGAGCAGCGCATAGCGGAAGAACGCCATCATCCGCACATCGGTCTTTTCAGTCTCCCCGGCCAGTACATCGGCAAAGAAGGTCTTGCGCTCCTGCAGTGGGGCGTTTTCCAGTTCGTCGCAGCGCTTATCAAATTCTTCGTAGGTCATCGTGTACACACCCGCTTTGGCAACTAAATTTTATTTTATCATAGCATAAATATCTAAAGAAAAAAAGGTGTTTTTTGCTTTAAAGCCCCCCTCGCAGAGGGGGCGGGGGTGTCGAAAAACCCTAACGGGATGATTGCGAGCCTTCGGCGGGTTTGTAGGGAACGGTCTTGACCGTTCCGTGCAGCTTAGCCGACAGCAGCCAGCGGTGCGGATGGGTCAAGACCCATCCCTACATTACTTTGGAAGAAATAAAACCTCCCTCTGCGAGGGAGGTTAGTCTGTCGAAAAACTCCTGTAGGGGCGAGCATTGCTCGCCCGTGCCCGTATGCCTTGTAAGAAAGCCATCCCGGAAAGCGCGTTGCTGCGCCAAGCTGGCGGGCGACCAATGGTCGCCCCTACATTCTCTATATAGAAAAGTCGATGTTTTTTGACACGCTGACCTCCCTCTGCGAGACAGGCTCCCCCGATACGGGGGAGGTGGCGCTTGCGCCAGAGGGGGAGCGGTGCCCCGAAGGGGCGGAGGGAGAGAACTTTGCCATAGCCCGAAATATTTCGGGCAGCCGTACAGTTCTCTCCCCCACCGCCTGCGGGCGGAGCCCCCTCGCAGAGGGGGGCCAAGGGGAGACTGTAGGGGCGGATTCCATATCCGCCCGGAAGGCTTGCCATTGCCGCAGGCGTCCGCGGGCGACCATTGGTCGCCCCTACAAAACAAAAAGCTCACCCTGCACATTCATGCAGGATGAGCTGTGGGAATATGTAAGATAGCAGATACCATCAAACACTGTACGATAGAGCCCTCTACAAATCCCTTACCTGCGCAGTTCTTTCGAACTTTGCATAGGTCACATATCAGAAAAGGCATTTCGAATATATATACATTCGTTTTTCCCTTTCGATGACTTAATTATATCATTCTATGTATCATCTCGCAACCGCTTTAAGGGCAATTATACAGTCATCCTCATCACTTATTGGGGCAAAATAGAAGCAGTCATAACTGACAGCTTAATTATTATACCAACAGAAAGTAGTAAAGCAGCCGTCCTCGCATTGAGGGCGGCTGCTATCTAAATATTTCGTTGTAACTGAATAGCAATTAGCGTTACTTGACTATGTAGAATCCACTCACAAATGCAGAAGATTAACATTCCTCAATTACCGAAGCCATACTTTTCTTTCAGCGACTTTTCCTTTTCGGCATCAATGTCGCAAGAATTTTTTATGACCCCAGTAAGAGAAGATGTCACATCAAAGAGTGTCAACTTATCAGCGATTACCACAGAATCAGGTCCCACGCACTTTGAATTGATGTGCTCTGCGCAAATCTGCTGCTGGTTACTTTCATCAACAACCATACCTTAATCTCCATTTCAATTCAGCGAAAAGAGCCTCAGCGTTAATCCTCAGTCCTTGTAGCGTTACCGCTAATCCGATTGTATCCTATCCGGCATCGCTTTTCTACCACTTTTCGACCTTTTCTTTGCTTTCTGCCGATGAATTTCTTTCAGGTCTTCTATCGCCAACTCCGTATCCATGCAGTGGAACATCAAATAATTGGTATTCATCGTTTCAGCAGGAGCTTGTTTATAAATATCTTTACTTGATTCCCCAGTAAGAAAATGCCAGTATCGGTATACATAGCCAGCCCAGTAAAGGACTTCGTTATCGTATAGATTCCCATCTTTTGGTGCAGCCGGACATCTATCAGCAAATTCTTCCAGCAGATATTCTTCTCCCGCCCACTGCATTCGGTTATAAGTAGAATCCAGTTCTTTTGCGAGCGAGGATGTCATGAACTGCTTAATGAATTGTTCGCTGCTGTATCCGGCTTTACCCGCGTTCTCAAATAATCGTCCCTGTATATCGCACAACTGCGACTGCCACGGTCCTAGCATTTTATCACAACTCTTCAATTTCGATATTTGGGGTCGCTCCATATTTTCCAATTAGGTATCCTTTGCGGATATTCACTGTTGTGTGAGCCGAAAAATCACTGATGCCGTATAGTTCCGACACGCCCTCTCCGTTCTTGTCCACAAAATAGAGTTGGTCTTTTCGGAGCAATTCCATGTCCAACAATTCCGTGTTGTGCGTTGTAAAAACAATCTGTGCTCCATTGGGATTGGTCTTTTTGCTCTGGAACTTGGCAACGATAAATTCAACTAAGGCAGGATGTAGTTCTTTTTCTATACCATCTACCAGCAAGAGTCCACCCTTGGTCAATACAGATTCAATCGCAGGAGCAAGTGCCATCAATTTTCTGGTGCCGTCCGATTCATCGGAAAGTTCCATCGTATAGACGCCGGGGTTTCCGGTTTTATCCTTGCCTTGGTGTATGGATATTGCCTTTAGATTCGTTTCCGAATCATTGGAAGTCTCTGAAAGCAATCGCATAAATTGCACCAGCTCAGCTCTGATTTCTTCCGAGAAAGCGGCTCCCTCATCAATTTGTTTGCCGTTGATTTCGAATCGCATATCTTCGATACCAACATCCGCAGCCTTCGCATAATTAGAAATGGCTCTCAAAATATTGGCATCATTGGGGTATTCAAGTAACTGTTGTGGGATATCCGAGTAATCTCTTGAGAAATAAATCATTTCTCGGAACCACATCATAGCCTTAGCGCAATCCACATCATTCATTGTACAAGCAACCGAGAAGAACAACTGATTTTCTGCTACGACTTGGCTAATCAGTTTTCTGCGGGCTTTCGCTTCTGTGAAAGAAAATTCTTGTCCCTCTCTGCCAAATACCAGCGTTTTTCGTCCTTTTGGCGCGTGATACAATGACTCGGTATACACTTTTTCCTTTGTGGCTGAAAATGAATACCAGTATCTGATTCCATCCAGCGTATATAGGAAGGAAAATTTTGTCGGCTCAGATGCAGAGTAATCATTTAGTGCAAATGGTACAACAGGTATGGCTGCTTTTTCGTGCTGCGTTCTCTGCGCATTTCTGATGAATTGAACAGCAAGCCAAAATGCTCGGATTATATTGCTTTTGCCACCGCCGTTTTTTCCGTAAATAACTGCGCTTGGCAAAATCTGCATTCCACCAAACGGAATAAGGACGCTCTTTAGTGTGCTTGACTTTGTTGCTTCCATAGAAAGAACAGCTTCATCACGAAAAGACCTATAGTTCTTTACACTAAATTCAATCAGCATATTCTAACCTCTATTGCATTACGCTTAGAGTTCTATTAAAAGAGGCCCTATCCGTACGATAGAGCCTCTGCATGTTTTCTTTCAGCTAAAACCTATCCGATTTTAGGTTCACATACAACCCCTCCAGAGGCTCCACAGTACGGTGCATATCGGAACACAATATTGTATCCTTGCCTCTCAGCAAACGCTCTACTGTCGTCTGCCTTTACCAATATTATACGGGTAACCAAAAAGCCTGTCAACCGCATATCGCCCAAAAAACTCACCCAACTTCTCGCTCAACGTACCATCCTCAATAGGAAAAGGCTTCTCGATTTTTTCGGTACTAAGACCGTCTCTCTTTGCCTTTTTTAATTCATAGTTGTACCGCGTCATTTCATCAATAAACTCTTTTTCTTTTGGGTTCGCTTTTTCATAATCAATTTTAAATTTGTGACACATAGAAAAGAATGTGTCAAAGAAAAGCGTAGCATCCTTTTCACCAGATAAGTATTTCTGCTGATTATCCATACTTAATTTTTCCCAATATCACATACTAAGCAATATAATCCACGCAACCGCTACAACAACTGCAATCAGCAACAGAATACCACACCCGGAATTATCGCCACTACCATTGTTGTTACCATTATTCCGCTGCGGAGGTCTACGCCCACCACCGCCGCCACCGGAACCACCAAAGTTACGGTCAAAGGCTTGCTTGTAATGAGCATAACCTGTACTGCCGGAACCAAAAGTAACCATGATACTCAATATTTAATTTGCAGCCAATAACAGTTGCGTTATCCATTGTGGGCGATAATCGCCAACAGATTCTATATGCCCATCAACCTTTCTTGCAACAAGAACAAAGCCATTATAATTGTCGTAGAAATCAGCGCTATCACAATACGAAAGTATCGCGATTAAGTCATCGAATCTGTGAATGTATTGAACTTGTACCTCTTGTGGCACAGCATTTAACCCGCCGTTCTTTGCGCGATTTTTAATGCGGAGGAGATTTTCATCAACAGGGTCCAAGCCAACATAATATAGCCGAACTGCATATCCGGCATCCTTGACTCTACGGCACAGCTCCTTGGAAAACTCTCCATGCAGAGTAGTCTCATAACTAAAGCTGATTCCATCTTTCAAAGCAGTCTCAATGCGCTCTGAGGCCGCTTTTTCTTTTTCGTCGACAACCAATCCCAAATCCGTTCGCACTGCTCTGAGAACTCCGAGCAGGCTGGATTTTCCAACGCCGTCAATACCGCCAATAATTGTACAAGTTTTCATGTTCGGACACCTTATTCTAGTTCATGGCGTATCCTTATTTTCCTGTTGTTTCTGTTGAATCTCCTCTGCCTGCCGCTTTTGAATCTCCTCGATTCGTTTACGGTAGTATTTAGCGTTTGGCCCACGATGCACATCGCAGTACATTCTTGTGACGTGATTGCTAAGTTGGAAGTATCGATTGCAAAGCAGACATTTACGATAACGGACATTATTAGTCTGCTCATTGACGATGGCTGCATAGAGCATCGCATCAAGAGTTGGGGACATCAGGCGTTTCTTTTTCCCAGTGCTGTCGTAATTGTAGGTGATGTCCCTCATGTGCAGATTTATATAATCATCCAAGGCAAGTTTCATATATTTGATTGGGTGTGAAATGACATCTAAAAGCATTTCCTCCGCTATTTCCCAGCGAGGTCCGGCATTGGCGGATTCATAGGTAGAAATCGATTCCTTCCAACTGCCGGGATATGTATAGATTCCGGGGGCTCCATCAAGCGCCTTACGTCGGTAATACTGTAGCCCCTCAATAGTTGGTTTTACAAATCCGACCAACGTAATGACCGCGTAATATTTTCCTATGATATTTTCGTACCACGGGATATGTACCGATATGTTATCGCCTTGTCGCTTTCGTTTTTCGGATTTATACGCACGGCTCGAAAACTCTGCTGCCTTTACAACTTCATTAGGCACATTAGCTTCTACATCAGCCCAAAGGCAAGACAATGCATAACCCGCCGCCAGATAATTGCTTTGCCGGGGAGAAAGTCCACAGAGCATGGAGATAGCTTCATCCGTATATTTGAAATTTGCGGCAATAAAAGGTGGCATATCAGGACAGAGGTTCAGCACACGCCACATGTGCTGCGCTTTGGTCTCTTCTGGAACAAATAGTTTCCTGAACTCATGCAGCGCAGGTATCGTGTTGGATAATACAAGCGGATAAAGGTTACCCTGTTCATTATCCACCTCATCACCCAGTAGAGAATAGGCCCGTGTGGCTGCTCGTGCATCTGCCGTTGATTCCGTCATTTGTGCCAATGCGTCATCTGAAATCGTTCCGTCATAGGGCGATGTATATCCATCGGGAGGGACGTGATTTTCCTCCAGCCATTGGCGCACATCATTTTCCGTGATTCCATTCTCACGCAAATCCACCAGTGCATCGTTGCTGATGGCAGTATATTGCGTTCTGCCTCGGTCCTGCTTTAATTGCGAATCGTCCGCCTTGTACCATCGCAGGACCATGTCCGTTGAATAGTAAAGTCCCATAATTACGTCCTCTCAGCATTTTTTACAGCCTCATAATAACAGTATATTTGCTGTCAGACGCATCTGCAATAGGTTCAAAAGGCAAATTGAGCGGAAAATTCTCAAAAAAGTAAATGTTATCCCTATGTTATCACTTTTTATGGGAACAATAATGGGCTACAATGGCTACGATGCACACAGAGGCAACCACGTTGTAGACGAAAGGAGAAAATACAATGACCGATTTTTTGAATGCCTATGATGTGCAACCGGACGAACTTACAATTTCTGAGGTTGCAAAAATCCTACGCTGCTCACGTCAAATGGTTTTAAAGATTTGCCACAAATATAAAGACCTACCCTATTACAAGGTCGGCAAACGTTATCTGATACCAAAGGAGAGCGTTCGAGATTATATTCTTCGAAATCGAGGAGGTAAACTAAACGAATGAGATTTACTGTTGGCTATTGCCTATACCCACATGGGGAAAACAATTCTATTGAAACACGTATGCGGCTCATATTTGATGATGGACTCCCCGCGACTGAACTTAACAGGCATCTTGTAATGGCACAGCTCAATCGCGATAAACCGCTTGGCACAACTGTTTACCAGCTCTGTATATATCTAAATTACTTGGATATGCGCGGGCTTGAGGCCGTTAATGCCACCATGGATAACCTTTACAACTTTCTCTGTGAGCTTTATATTGATGGACTCCCATACGGCTGCAACAAGGCTCCCAAAAGCTATAACAATATCTGCGATTATGTTGATACCCTTTCTAAGCTGTACGACATGCTTGCCTTACGCGGATATCCATTGGATGACAGTCTTTATACTCGCTCTCAAAAAATGATGCTTTTACCGGACCCAAAAACAAATCGACGAAAAGGACGCGTCATAAAAAAGGGCGAACACCTTACGATGGTTTATTACCTTTCCAGATTGTTTTCTCCAAACCAGAACGATGCTCCTGAGTTCACCTATACCAAGTGGTACTCGGCTGAACAAATTCGCGCCATCGCAGACGAACTTCCGCTTACATACCGCTGCATTTTTCTCGACACCGTATATACCGGGCATCGCATTGACAGTGCTCTTTCCTTAACCATTGATACCGTAGACTTGTACAATGCGCATGTCACTCCAACCCGTACCAAGACGGGCAAAAAGCACACTTCTCTTATCCCGCCTGAGCTTGTCAATGATTTTCAGAGTTATATTTTGGATGTAAGAAGCAAAATTGACACGGATAGTGATTATTTCTTCGTTGGCAGCAGCGGAAAGCCTGTAACTTACGGTGCTTACCGCAGCGCCTTGGAAAGTGCCAGAATAAAGGTGAACAAAAAATATGGTTGGGACATCAAAGCACTCCACACCCATGCAGGCCGAAGCACTTTTGCTGCTGCACTCCGAAGTTATCAGTTGGAACAGCGGCGAAAAGGTGTGCCAACATTTTCGGATGTTGATTTCTGTAATTTGATGGATTGGAAATCGTTGGAGTCTCTGAAGCATTACGACTTGGTGAATCGTGTGCAGGATGTCGCTCCTATGTTGATTGATTTTTACAAAGACTATGATGCTCTTACTGTTGCAAACGCAGGTACGCTATGATGAGCAGAGACGTGAAAATTATTCGTACAGATAGGTACTATTGGATAATCAGTATTGATGACAAAATTGTTCAATTAAGCCGCTACAGATATCGTATCGACTTAGGTGTTGTCGAAAATGTAGAAAACATTCTAAAAATCATCGAAGACGTTTTCATGTGGAGGCGTACTTTTCTTGACGTTCGAGGGCTTATCAACGGAACCAATCTTTTCGTTCTTCTCGATGCCATATATCCTGAAAGCACCATTGAACTTTTCGACAACTTGTATCGAAAGCAATTTTCCACGTCATATATGAATTTTAAAGACTTCTTTTTTCAGGTCTTTTCGTTCACATATGAAACTCGCTATAATAAATTTCCGCTTGCAAAAAAGCTAAATTCTATTATCCCTACGGTCTGTTGCAAAATTGCTCCTACAAATCCAAATCAGAAACGCAAATACAATTATACACGACCAAAACCTGTTATTCCACGGACCGTTCAAAATGAAGCGTTCACCGTCACCTATATTTCTACAGTCGGAAATATTGCAACTTTTACTGTAAATACCTCAACTCTTGAAATCTGTCTTAGCGGAAAACCTTATATGCGCAATCCTGCAGAAGTCATGGATGTTATTATTTCCGTACAAGATGTTCTAAAAGCCAATGACCGTACAAAGTTAGAATCTATTGTTGAGCACATTGGTAGTATTACTGTTATTAGCATTATGCAAATATGTTATCCTTCGTTGGCTATTGATTACTTCGTTAACGTCTGTGATTGTATTGTTCGACGGAGAGAGCCTATCTATCCTCAGTCGGTACTACGCCACTATTTCAAGCAAGCACCTTATCGCGGTCCCGCACGAGCTTTCTTTTACGAAATTCTTAGTATCCTTGAGGGAAAAACTCCCTATTGGTACAACAAATTGGTTGAGGGGAACCAGCAGGAAATTCTTTCTTCAAAGTCAAGTTGGATTCTTTTTTATTTCATCAACATTTCTTCTCTTGCATACTACAAAATTTCCTTTATTGGGGCAGAAACATTACAAACGGAGATACGCTACTATCTATACAACCGTTCAACCATTAGCGGCAAGAATATAGATACACACTTTATTTACCTTGCGGCTTATAATATCAACATTTGTATTGACATATTTTATAATTGCTTAGATATATATGTGGATTCTATTCGGTCACTCACAAAGATAGATGTTCAGTTGCTGCGGTCTTACTTTCTTCAGAACACAAATTACAATTATAAAACTATCAATATGTGCTTATCTTCACTTCACTATTTTTACAAATTCATCACTGGCATAGATGGCAGCAATCCCTCTTCTGCTTTTTATAAGATTCAGTTTTCAAATGGCCTTGCCAACCCAACAGTTCCATTATCACAGCAAGCCAAGGATGCGATTCTTCGGAATCTCTTTACTTTACCTGTTGTGGCTCAAATTGGAATTAAAATTTCGTGCTGCACTGGACTCCGTTCTGGCTCCTTCAATGAACTTATGACTTCTTCCTTGATTCATCGTGGCGATAAATATATTCTCCGTGTATTTCTTAAAAAGACTTGCAAATACCGCATAAAGAATAATCTTCCTGTGTTCAATGATTATCGCATCCCAAAAGAATTAGGCATTGAGATTGAGCAATTTATCGCTGACACACAAGACCTCCGCAATATGCTTAAGAAACCATATCTCTTGGTATATCAACCTGCTTCCAGACGCGCAGACACAAAATTTCTTCCAGTTGTTCTTGATGGAGACGCTCTTTATTATTACTTATCAAAACTTCTCCGTGGAGCGAACCTGTATACGCCAAAGGGTCTTCCGGAAACAGCATCCCTTCGCAGTATCCGAGCCGAAATAGGACGCACGCTCTTTGCAAGTGGAAAAAATGCTAACGAAGTTTCAAGTTTTCTCGGCAATTCGCCAATGGTTGCTCAAACGCACTATGATAATTACCGTCCAATAGACGATGCCAAAATGTACGACAAACTATGGCAAGAGACTATCGAAAAAGGGATTGCCGCCCATACAAAGCAAAAGCTTCTTCCCCAAACTGTTATGTACGGGACCTGCAATTCCCAAAAAGAATGTCCCGGAAAAGACTGTCGTAAATGCCCCTCACTCATAAAATGTAAAGAAGGTGATTGTACAAATTGAGTTCCCCTGCCCTTCAAATACCACTTCCAGAAAAATTCGAAAATAACCAAGGTCTACCTGATGAAACAAAGCAAGAATACGGTAGAATACTGGCACTTTATTCTTCAGATACATTAGATGCCACAGAATGGCACATCAGCCTTACCATAGCAAACAGAACCGGGAATATATGTTTCCCTAAAGCAACCAAAACAATTGAATCTGACATCACAAGAGTCACCGCAATTATCATGCTCACATCCGGAGCATCCATTGCAACCTGTCAGCGCAGAGTTCATGACTTTGATACCATTTTCAACTTTTTTCATTCGGAAAGCATTGAATTGCCTTGCCTAACGCAAGATGCTGTCAACCATTTCATCCAGTACCTTGATGGTTCTTCATTCGACAACTGGAAACGAAATCAGTATATGCAATCCATGCAAGCACTTATAGAAAACTGCATGGCATTTGAGGTAATACCCCGTACCACCACCATTGAAGCGATGTATCGATTTGATAGTCAAGTCGAACCTAAAAGAGCGCCAGATACCATCACCGTAAATCAGTTGGACAGTCTATTCTTTGATAAAGCCGTTGATATTTCTCTAGGCTATCGTGCCATCTACATTCTCTTGCGGCTACATACGCATCGCATCTCCGAAGTATTAGCCACGCCTCTCGACTGCATAAGTTACCCTGCCGATGATGTCTTTGCCATAACTATTCCAAATTCAAAAGAAACCCCATACCATATTCCTAACTATCAGAAATACAACTTTTTGCTTTCTGGTTTCTGTGGTAGCTTTTGTCATGATATTGTACATGACCAACAACAATACGCTCTCAGCCAACAGTCAAATCTCCCGGATAACTTGAAAGAATATCTCTTTGTCTCTCAAAAAGGCCAGCGGCTTATAACAACGAGAGATTTCAATTCCTATCTATCTGAATTTTGTGCTCGGTATAATATTATCGATGCTTCTGGTAATCCCACTAAGGTTACCTCCCACGACTTCCGGCACATAGCTGTTTGTGAACGATTTAAAAGCGATATTATATCTCCCGAAAGGACTTCCGTTGAATGCAACCATGCTTCCGTTGATGATACGATGGGCTATGGTTATTACTCTAAGCATGACGAAGCAAAACACCTCGCACAAATCGTAAGTCCAATCCTTCCGCTTGATTCCAATGAACAATCTGCTCCGAGGTTCGTTCCTGCTCGCAAATACGAAATACTTGCAAAGCAACCCACAACAAGAGTTATCCCCTACTATGGGCTTTGCCTTGACCGTAAATGCTCACCGCAATTTGAAAGGTGCTTCCATTGTGACCTATTTATCCCAGACCCCCAGTATAGGGAGTACATTGCCGCCGCCATAAAACGCCTCCAAGAAGCGAATGAACTTATTGCGAGGAAGCATGGAAATGATACTATACGTCAGCAGAACCTTAAAGATATCCAAACGTTCAACGCTTATTTGGAAAAGATGGATGCCACAAAAAAACATCAGAAAGAGAGTTAAATAGCATGAAAAAACAAAATGAAGGCGTTCTTGCTTATCAAGAATCCAAACGCCAAAACACACTTTCCAAAATTGATGAAGCCTACAACTACCTCAAGCAAACACACCAGACCATTACCAAAACAGCAATTAGCATGGAAAGTGGTGTTAGTATTAAAACCATATGCAAGCCTTACATCCGGGACCATTTATCTAAATATCCTGAATTTTCTCACACGGATAAAGGTGACTACAAAAGCCCTGAAGAAATGGCAGCAAGGATAGAAGTTCTTGAAGACCGCCTTTCAAAATCTGTTAATCGAAACAAAGAACTTCTTGCTGAAATCCAAAAAATCCGAGCCGAAAGCGCCATTAAGTATAAACAGCTACAATTAGACTATGAGCGGCTCGCAGGAGCATACCAGAAAGAGACCGAGAAAAAGATTATTCGCCTGTAGCAATGGTTCATCGCAGTCAGACCACAATCAAATTTCCATATTGATAGATATACACTTTTCATTAAGAATACTGTATATTATTCACACAAAAAAACTCACCCATAGAGAACTTTCGTAAGCTGTTTTAGCTACGTCGTTTTCTATGGGTGAATTTCATGGGTGAACAGTTTTCTGTTCACACTCGTCATATTGGGTCGGCGAGGTTCGAACTCACGAATGCGGGAGTCAAAGTCCCGTGCCTTACCACTTGGCGACGACCCATTATAAAAGAAAAGGCCGTGCAGGAACGCGCCTGTACGGTCTTTGGTGGGGTGCCTAGAGAGATTCGAACTCTCGGCCTCCAGAGCCACAATCTGGCGCGCTAACCAACTGCGCCATAGGCACCACATAATGCGCCCGAAGGGACTCGAACCCCCGGCCCACTGCTTAGAAGGCAGTTGCTCTATCCAGCTGAGCTACGGGCGCTTATTGCGGGTTCATGTCCGCGAAGGACATACTGCGTAAGATATTATAGCAACGGAGAGCCGGGTTGTCAAGCATTTTGCAAAAACTTTTTTACAAATCCGGCGGGATTTTTCCCGTGAAATACACCTCATACCACTCAATAAAGCAGTAAAACGCCCAGAGCTTCGTCATAGCGTTGGTTTTTCCCGCACGGTGGGCGTCCAGCAGGGCGCAGAGCGCACCCGTGTCAAAAAATCGCTCGGCTACCGGGCCGGTGAGCTTG
>UMKV01016457.1_pt1 | contig 15434 bp, 11 predicted proteins | sample 1966381 | NCBI WGS metagenome assembly UMKV01 (sample SAMEA4836182, study PRJEB28245) | human gut metagenome | biome: gut microbiome; material: fecal sample | place: Denmark | collected 2008
GCGGAAGCTGCTCGCGCCGGTATTTTCCGGTTTCTTTAAAAATCTTATTTTCACCCTCATCGCCGGTGTAGCCGATCAGACAGAGGCGGATATCGCATTTCTGCTTTTTGATCTCCGCAGCCAGGCGCTGCACCACCTGCAGCCCCTTCTTGTAGTCCATCGCGCCAACAAAACCGATATTTAAGGTTTTCCCGGTCTTTCCCGTCTTATGAAGCGGCAGCATAACGTGCGGCTTGTGCGGAACCAGCCGGATGTTGTCGAGCGTCGGATATACCTTCTCTAAAAGCTTTTGGGAAGCGCCGGAAAATACCCGCACCTCCTCGCAGCCTTTCAGAAACCGCTCCCAGTTTGCGCGCCATTTTTCCGCGCTTTCGTATTCCAGATAAGCGTTCTGCTCATGCCGGGCAAGGCACTCGTTGCAGCGCCCCGCACCGGCAGCTCCGCAGTACGCTCCGTTTTCATCCACCAGGTTAATTGCCGGGCAGATCGCATAATAATCGTGGAACAGCATCCGCATTTTGGCGCCGTTCATCTCCTTCCGGCGCAGCAGCTCCTCCATCAGATCGTAGAGCTTCGGCACCGTCACCAGCTCGTTGATCCAGATTTCGTCCACTCTGCCGATCACCGCCCAGACATCCTTCAGATTCTCCGAGACAAACTGGATCTGATACTGCTTATAGCTGTACTCCACCAGGTACATACCGGTAAAGCGCACGATGATAAAGCGGCAGGCGCTCTGCCGCGCCTCCTTGCGCTTCGTCTCCAGATACGCGGTCGCCCCGCCGCCGAGATTATGGTCGAAGGCGACGATCGCCTTTGCGTCGATATTTAAATTCAAAAGCTTCAGCATCGCAAGACGGCGCGTTTTCGACATCGGATCCTTACAGCAGTAGGAGGACACCACCTGGTTGTAATCCGGGTGCTTTGCGAGCAGCGCCTGTGAGTTTTTCTCAAGCAGCGCTTTCTTTTCCTCCGAGAGGAAGCTTCCGCCGTGTTTGTGGTACACAAACAGATTATCCGCCTGCACATTGTGATAACCGGCGTCCGCCGCCCGGCGGCACCAGTCGTTTTCCTCACCATAGCCCTTGCCGAAGGTCTTTGCGTCGAGGAACCCGATCTTCTTAATAACATTTAAATTCATGCCCATGCAGAAGCCAACGCCCGTCGGCATCACCGGATAGGACGGGACGATCTGCGCAAACGCCTGGTCGATCATCCAGAGCGGCATGTTTTCAAACAGGTCATTGTTCTCACAGAACTTCGGGAAGCTGCAGATGGTTCCGCTGTTGGTGAACGGCGTCGTCGTCGCCACCTTTTTGTCGCAGATGATCGGCAGCATCAGACGCTCCAGCCAGTACGCCGGTACCTCCACGTCCGTGTTCAGCAGCACCACATGATGCTCCGCGCGCTTTAACGCGCGGTTTACGGAACGGACAAATCCAACATTTTTTTCATTATTGAGCAGCACCGCCTCCGGGTGCCCGTTTACGTAATCCTTCAGATACGGCAGCACGCGCTCATCCGGGCTGCAGTCGTTCACGATCAGCAGACGGTAGGGCATTTCTGTACGCCGCAGGCTCGCAAACAGCGTGTCCAGATAATCATAGCCGTTGTAGACCGGAATGATGATGTCCACCGTCGTCTCTTTTACCTTTCGCGGGATCTCAAAGGTATCCGTCAGCTTTTTCTCTTTCAGGAACTGCAGATCACCGAGCTGCTCCGCCTCCACGATCTCCGAGATCTCCACCTCGCTGTCAGCAGGCAGCGACTTGCTTCCCTTCACGACGCCGATCGGATAGCGCTTGGTGCCGTCCGGCGTGTCGTACTCCATAAACACGCGGATGTCGCGCGGTGAAAAGATGCGGATCTTCGCCTCAAAGCCGCTCATGGACGCGTCGGGATTCTGCAGGGCAGCGGCAACATCGTAGCGGTATACCATATGGAAAGAGCGCTCCGCAGCCTTTTTGTGCTGATCGTAATACACGATCCGCGGGTTGCGCATCTTGTAGCGGTGGTCGAACACCCAGCCGCCCATGCAAAGCACATGCTTCTCAAACGAAAACATGTCCACATGACCGGACACCTTGCACAGTCCCGGAATCTTATAGGCTGCCCGTTTCACCTTCTTCAGCTGATTTCTGATGCCGTCCGGCTGGATTTTGGGCATACGCAGCGCAGGCGCCTTCTGCCCTGCCGGTCTGCGCTTTGCAGACAGCTTCTTTGCCAGACGCGCGGGCGCCTTTTCCGGAACGGCACGCACCTGCTCCGGCATCTCTGCTCCCGTCAGACGGGCGCATCTTCCCTCGATGATCAGCGTCTCCACCTCGCCGGCGTCAAAGACCTCCACCGCAAAGTTGGGATCGTCCTGCGGGAAGATCACGCAGTTATCCTCCTGCCTGAAATTGCCAAGCGGTACAAGGCGCACCGCGCAATTGCTCTGCACGCGGTCGATGATGCACCAGCAGCGTTCTTCCATCGGATCCCACCGCAATTTTTTGATGTTCTTAATCTGCTTTAAATCAAAGGCAATGCGGAAACGATTGTTTTTTAAGGTCAGCGTCTGCGGCAGGATTTCCTCCTCATTGAAACCCTTTCCGGTATCATAGTAAAGCTTACACTCCACCGGGCTTTCCTTATGGTAATACTGGTAGACCCTCTCCAGCGAAAAATCGATCTCCGGCTTCGCATATTTATCAAGCGGGTCTGCACCAACATAGCGGTACACAAAATAAAGTGACCATTTCCGGTAGATATCCTCATCCTCCCGGCTGATGCCGAAAATATCCATCAGCGTCTTTTTTGCAAAAAGCTTATGAAGCTGCGGGAGCTTCGTGTACAGATCATTCAGCAGACGCCACATAATAAAGTCCGTCGGAACTGCCGTATCGAAAATCCACTCGTAGTCGATCACCAGCCTCCGGTCCTTTTCCAGATAAACATTATCACAGATAAGATCGAGGTTCGCCGGGCGCACGCAGGCGCATCTGCCCGCTTTTCCGGCGCTTCCGAACAGCTCCAAAAACTTCCCGTCCGCATATTCCTCCGTTTCAAACTGATTTGCAAAGCAGGTTTCCCGGAATTCGCGCAGAAGGCGCACAATTCCTTCCGTGTCGCCGCGGTCCGCAAGCGCCTGTATCTGGTCAAACATCGTCCGCCCCTCGACAAACGCGTACTCCAGCGCACCGTCCGCCTCCTTCGCGGGCAGATTCTCGTAGTCCGTGCCGTAACGTACCGCCCCGTTTTCGATCATCCGGCGCACATGCGGCTGCGCTTCCGCGCACAGCGGCTCCTTGCGGATTTTTCTCTCGCCGTCCCTGCGGACAATTTTCGTCAGAATCTGAAATTCCTTTCTGCGCTCGCTGCTGCTCTTCACATACAGAATTTCCTCCGCCGTCTTTTTCTCCACGCGTCCGGCTTCCACCAGAAACGAATTGGAAAAAATATCGGCAACTCCCTCCGCCGCCAGGGAATGTGCCGCTTCACTCTCGTTAAACAGCGGGATGCGCTTCCCATCGAGCGAGCGGTACGGTTTGCCAAAGCCGTTTGCCGCCAGTGTTTCATCGGTAAAAATTTCCTTTGGGAATTTATAATCCGGGTACGGATAGTAAAATTTCGTGCAGGGGAAGCCGCTTCTTTCCAGAAGCTCCTTTAATTCCTTTTTGCTGAACGTGCGCACGCTGTCCACGCCCGGATAATTCTCAAGCCCCAGGAAATAGCGGTCGGTGTGATCCTCCGGCGCGCCCGCAAAATATTTCAGTCCCAGCCGGTTTTCAATCGCGATCAGAAAACGGCCGTCCTCCTTTAAGAACCGCCCCATATTCTCCAGAAACGTCTCATACGGCGTGTCGCCCTCCGTAAAGCTCATCGCATATTCTAAAACGCCGTTCAGCACAACGTAGTCAAACTTTTCGGTAAACTCCATATCGTTTAAATTGCCCACCATGATACAGAGATTCTCATATTGTTTGTTGCGCTCATAATTAATCGATGCCCGCCGCTTCGACAGCTCGGCAACCACCACCTTTTTTGCCCGGCGGCAAAGAAGCCCGGTGATCGCGCCGCAGCCCGCCCCGATATCCAGAATGCTCGCATCCTCCTTAAACGGATACCAGTTCAGAATGTTCTCGCGCATCGCGGAAAAATGATAGATGATCGGAAAGCTGACGTCCTCCCGCGGAAGCTCCTCGTAGGAAATCCCCCGCTTTGCCATATCCAGCATGACCTCCTCAATGTTGCCGTCCGAATACCGATCCTCGTCCTTATAATATGTTAAATTAAACTCTGCCATAAAAATCCCCCGCAAATGTGTTGGTTTCGTTTTCTACTTTCCGCCCGTCACCGTAACCTCCGAAAACAGATCAAAATAGCCGACCGCCTTCTTGTCCGTGATCACCGTCAGATTACACACGTCGTATAGCCGGTGGAAAACGGTAAATTCCCCCTGGTGATATCCCGTGCATCCCAGGCACAGCATATATTCCCCCGCCTCCAGCGGCATTTTCTGCGTAAATGTGATGGTCTGCTCATCGCCGCTTTTCTGCGGCTTCACCGGTATCTTTTCATACATCGTGTTTGTGCCGGTCAGCTCAGTTCCCTTCAGATCCTTGATGGTAAACGCGTAAACCGGCTCCGAAACGTCCCCCTGGTACTGCACCTTCATCATCACCTGGAATTCCTCGCCCTTCTCGATGGTGCCGCTCGCCCTGCCCTCGTGATCGTAGATGCAGAAATCCACAATGGAGGCAATGCCGTTTCCATATTCCAGCACCTTCGGATTCAGATGCAGATATTCCTTCTGCTTTTTCCCCGGAAGCTGCTTCTCCTGCCCGGATCCGCCCTGCGCGGTATCCTCCACCTGGTTCACCAGCACACGCCGGTAGAGATTCACCATCTCCTTGGCGCCGCCCTCGGCAAGCTTTGTCCCTTTATTTAAAAGCACCACGCGGTCGCAATATTTCCCGATGCTGCTCAGATCGTGGCTGACAAACAAGATGGTTCGTCCCTGCTCCTTAAATTCCTCGAATTTCCGGTAACACTTCGCCTGAAAAAACACATCGCCCACGGAAAGCGCCTCATCCACGATCAGGATTTCCGGGTCGATATTGATCGCAACGGCAAACGCCAGCCGTACAAACATACCGCTGGAATATGATTTCACCGGCTGATGGACAAAGTCGCCGATATCCGCAAATTCCAGAATATCCGAAAGCTTCGCGTCTATCTCTTCCTTTGAAAAGCCCATCATGGTGCCGTTCAGATAAATGTTTTCAATACCGGAATACTCCATATTGAACCCCGCTCCAAGCTCCAGAAGCGCGGAAATCCTGCCGTCCACCGCCACCTCACCCTGCGTGGAATTCAGCACGCCGGTAATAATTTTCAGTATCGTCGATTTCCCGGAACCGTTCGTCCCGATAATGCCCACAGTCTCGCCACGCTTCACATCAAAGGAGACGTCCCGCAGCGCATAGTGATCCTGTGCGTCAACCTTAAAGCCAAGCACTTCCTTCAGACGGTCGGAGGGCTTATTGTATAGTTTGTAAATCTTCGTCAGATTTTTCACCTGAATCGCAAATTCGCTCATTCGCCTTTCCCTTTCCGCGTTCTTCGCATCGCCGCAGAATTCATTTTCCTCACAGTCACGCTTCCCTGACATACTGCGCCTTTCCCGGTATCCGCCGTCTTTTTCCGGTGAAACGGGAGCTTTCTTTTTCCTGCATTTACAGCACATCTGCGAAATGCACCTGAAGTTTCCTGAACAGCTTTAACCCGAAATAAAATACCGCCAGCGTAAACAGCCAGAAATAAACCGTCAGCAGCGGATGCTGCCAGAAGCCGACATGATCGATCAGAGAATCCCGGAAGCCCTGTACGATATAGAAAAGCGGATTCAGCTTAAACAGCTTCACAATAATTCCGTCAAGCCCAAGGTCCTCAAACGCCCACATGATCGGCGTTGCCCAGATTCCGACCTGCAGCGCGATGTTGATGATCTGACCGAGGTCACGGAAAAACACCACCACCGAACTGGTAAAATAAGTGAGTCCGAGCACCAGCATAAACAGGCTGAAGCTGTAATATGCGATCTGCAAAGTGTACCATGTCGGCGGATAACCCATAAGGAGGTAAATGACAATTACCACCAGTATAAAAAATACATGCACAAACACTGCCGACAGCACCTTCACCAACGGCAGTATCCGAATGTTAAACACTACTTTTTTCACCAGATAATTATATTCCAGCAGTGCGTTCGTGCCGCCCATCAGCCCTTCCTGGAAAAAGAACCACGGCACCAGCCCCGCCATCAGCCAGAGTACAAACGGCACGCTGCGTTCCGCTCCGTTGCGAAGCGCCAGCCCAAACACAAACCAGTAGACGCAGACCGTGACAAGCGGCTGGATAAACGCCCAGATCGTGCCAAGATAGGAGCCTGCATACCGTTTCTTAAAGTCATTCTTCGCAAGAGAAGCAATCAGCCTGCGGCTCTGATAGATTTCCTTTATCAGCAATTCCTGTTTCTTCAATATATCACTCCCGTGCTTTGGTGTATTCCCGGATGCCGCCCCACTTCCAGTCTTTTTCCGAAATCGTCAGCTCCATCCCCTCCGGTATCGGCCAGGCAACGCCGATGTCGGGATCGTTCCACATAAGACCGCCCTCGTCGTTCGGGTGGTAAAAGTCTGTACATTTATAAGCAAACTCCGCATAATCCGAAAGCACCAGAAAGCCGTGCGCAAAATTTTTCGGTATGAAAAATTGCTTTTTATTTTCGGCGGAAAGAAGCTCGCCGTGCCATTTTCCATAGGTTGCAGACCCCGGACGCAGATCGACCGCCACGTCAAACACCTCGCCGGAAACCACCCGCACCAGCTTGTCCTGCGGAAAATTGATCTGAAAATGCAGTCCGCGCAGAACGCCCTTCTTCGAGGCGGACTGATTATCCTGCACAAATTCCATATCAATGCCGGCTGCCTTATAGTCGTTGTAATTATAGGTTTCCATAAAATAGCCGCGCTCATCCCCGAAAACCGTCGGTGTGATGACCTTTAAGCCTTCTATCTCACATGTTTCTACTGTTATCTTGCCCATTGTCCTATTCCTTAATCCTGTGTTTCTGCATATACATTCATACCGCCAGGCTTTCTGATTCCCAAAGCCCATCTCTTTCATCCCCAAAGGTGACATTCCGGCTACAGGCCCTGCGCCACTTCCATCAGATACTGTCCGTAAGGTGTTTTCAAAAGCGGCTCCGCCAGCTTTAAAAGCTGCTCTTTTGAGATAAAGCCCCTCTTGAAAGCAATCTCCTCAATGCAGGAAATGTATAACCCCTGCCGCTTCTGAAACGCCGCCACAAAATCCGCGGCATCAAGCAGAGAATCGTGGTTTCCGGTATCCAGCCACGCGAACCCCCGTCCGAGCGTCTCCACCTGCAAAGTACCGCGGCGAAGATATTCGTTGTTCACGCTGGTGATCTCGAGCTCTCCGCGCGCGCTCGGTTTTACATTCTTCGCGATCTCCACCACGTCATTATCATAGAAATAAAGCCCCGGAACCGCATAATTGCTCTTCGGATGCTCCGGCTTTTCCTCGATAGAAAGTGCTTTTCCGCTTTCATCAAACTCTACCACACCGTACGCCCGCGGATCGCGCACATAATAGCCGAAAATGGTCGCTCCCGTCTCGCGCGCCGCTACCGTCTGCAGCACACGCGAAAAGCTCTGACCATAGAAAATGTTATCGCCAAGAACGAGCGCCACCCGGTCATTTCCGATGAACTCTCTTCCTATTATAAAGGCGTCCGCCAGCCCGCGCGGCTCCTCCTGGATGGCGTAGCTGAACGAAAGTCCCAGCTGCTCGCCTGTCCCGAACAGCTCTTCAAACACTTTGATATCCCGCGGTGTGGAGATGATCAGAATCTCCCGGATGCCCGCAAGCATCAGCGTGGACAGCGGATAGTAAATCATCGGCTTATCGTAAACCGGCATGATCTGTTTTGAAATTGCTTTTGTGAGCGGATAAAGGCGCGTGCCGCTGCCGCCCGCAAGAATAATTCCCTTCATATTTTACTCCCTCCCGGTACTCCCCGAACGCCCTCTCACTTACGGATTTGCGTTCGAGTACATCTCGTCATAATATTTCTGGTAGTCTCCGCTGGTAACATTCTTCATCCACTCTTCGTTTTCAAAGAACCACTGGATCGTCCGGCGAATGCCATCCTCAAACATCGTCTCCGGTTCCCAGCCAAGCTCGCTGCGGATCTTGTCCGGCGCGATCGCATAGCGGCGGTCATGCCCCTTGCGGTCGGTGACATAAGTGATCAGATCCTCGCTCACAAGCGCTTTGCGCGGATCGCCCTCCGGCAGCATCTCCTGCAATGTATCCAAAATAATATGGATGATCTCGATATTCTGTTTTTCATTGTGACCGCCGATATTGTACGTCTCAAAAAGGCGCCCCTTCTCCTGCACCATGTCGATCCCCTTTGCGTGATCCTCCACGTACAGCCAGTCGCGCACATTTTTGCCGTCTCCATAAACAGGAAGCTTCTTTCCCTGCAGCGCATTGTTGATGATCAGCGGGATCAGCTTCTCCGGAAACTGATACGGTCCATAATTGTTGCTGCAATTTGTGATGTTTGCCGGGAATTTGTACGTATCCATGTAGGATTTCACCAGCATATCTGAAGATGCCTTGCTCGCAGAGTAGGGGCTGTGCGGATCGTAGGGCGTTGTCTCATAGAAATATTCCCCTTCGTTCTCCAGAGAACCGTACACCTCATCCGTGGAAACATGCAGGAACTTCTTGTCTGGCCTGAAGCTTCCGTCCGGCAGCTCCCATGCCGCCTTCGCCGCGTTCAGCATCACCAGCGTGCCGAGCACATTTGTGCGCACAAACACCTCCGGATTTTTAATGCTGCGGTCGACATGGCTCTCCGCCGCAAAATGTACCACGCGGTCGATATCATTTTCCTCGAAAATCTTTGTGATCGCCGCGCTGTCCGTGATATCCGCCTTTACAAACGTATAATTTTCACGCTTCTCCACATCACGCAGATTCTCCAGATTGCCCGCGTATGTCAGGCAGTCTACGTTGATAATGCGGATTTCGTTGTCATATTTCTTAAACATATAATGAATATAATTGGAACCGATAAAGCCTGCGCCCCCGGTAACAAGATACGTTCTCATGATTTTCCTCCGTTTTTAATGCTTCCTGTTCTTCTCTGCGTCCCCTGCGCCTTTTTCGTACTAACGCATTTCTCCCCGACTCATCATATCTCGATTGCCTGCAGATAGCGCTGCAGGGCGTCCTGCCAGGAAGGAAGCGGCGTAAAGCCATTTTCTTTTAGCTTGCTCTTATCCAGCCGGGAATTGAACGGGCGCTTCGCCTTTGACACGCCGTATTCCTCTGTCGTCACCGGGCACACCTTCACTCGCTCCTCGCTGTACTCATCGTGTCCCATCGCCTCCGCCTGGCGGAAAATTTCCTTCGTAAAATCATACCAGCTGATATAACCGCCCTCATTTGTCGCATGATAATAGCCGTATTTCTCCGTCTCGATCATATCCACCAGCAGCCTTGCAAGATCAAAGGTATAGGTCGGCGTGCCGATCTGGTCGTTCACCACACGGATCGTATCGCATTTTTTGCCGAGATTCAGCATCGTGCGGATAAAATTCTTTCCATTCACTCCAAATACCCAGGCGATGCGGACAATAAAATACTTCTGTAGCTGCTCCGCCACAGCAAGCTCGCCTTCAAGCTTCGTCTGCCCGTAAACATTCAGCGGCCTGTAATCCCTGCAGTCCGGCTCCCAGGGCTTTGTCCCCTGTCCGTCGAACACATAATCCGTGGAAAGATACAGCATTTTGCAGTCCAGCTTCCTGCACACGCGGGCAATATTTGCCGTCCCCACCGCATTTACCAGCCGCACCTTCTCAACCTTGTCGTCGTCCTCCGCCAGATCGACCGCCGTCCATGCCGCGCAGTGCACCACCGCATCCGGTGCCGCCCCGGCAAGCGCCGTCTCCACTGCCGCCGCATCAGTAATATCAAGCTGCTCATACGGCATCTTCGTCACCGCGCTGCCATCTGCAATTCCGCTGTACTGCGGTGTGATATCGCTTCCGATACCTGCATGTCCGCGCTTCGCCAGCTCATTCATCACATCATGACCAAGCTGTCCGCCGACGCCTGTCACAAAAACTTTCATGTTTCTTCCTCCAAACATATCCGTCTTACTTTTCTATCCGGCTATCAATTTTCCTGGAAATCAAATAGCGCGGTCTGCCCTTTACTTCCTCATAAATCTTGGATATATAGTATCCAATAATACCAAGGCTTATCATAATAATGCTTCCTATAAATAAAATAAGAAGGATCACCGTCGTAAAGCCTTCCACTGCATGTCCCATGAAATACTTCACCAGGGTCTGTATCCCCAGTATGATACCGAGTAGAAATACCCCGATTCCGGCAAAGGTAACAAACTGCATGGGTGCGGAAGAAAATGCCACAATATTCGTAACAGCATACCTGATCAGCGCCCCGGTTGACCACTTTGACTCCCCTTCCGTGCGCTCCTGTACATCAAACTCCACCGAAGCCGAACGAAAACCAACCCAGGAGGACAATGCCCGGAAAAATGCATTGCGCTCCGGCATCTCCAGGATCGCGTCCACTGCCCGCCGGTCCATCAGCTTAAAATCTGACGCGCGTGACATATCGATCCCCACTGCCTTGGAGATAATCTTATAAAACATTCCCGCGCTCGCCCTGTGCAGCGCGCTCTCTTTTCCGCGTGTCCGCTTCACGCCCTCCACGACCTCGTAGCCCTGCTCCCAGAGACGGTACATCTCCACCAATGTTTCCGGCGGATGCTGAAGGTCGCAGTCCATCACAACGCAGCAGTCTCCCTTTGCGTTGGCAAGCCCGGCAAACATCGCCGCCTCTTTTCCAAAATTCCGCGAAAAATGAACCCCCGTGATATGCGGGTTTTCTTTCGCAGTCTCCTCGATCTGTCTCCAGGTCGCATCCTTCGAACCATCGTCCACAAATACCAGCTCATAAGAAATCCGGGCGTTCTCCAGCACCTTTCCTACCTCCTGCGCAGCCCGGACGATCATTTTTTCTTCGTTGTATGCCGGCAAAACAACAGACAGCATTTTCATAGCCAGCACTTCCCTTCTGTGTTTTCCATAAACTATTTCGAAAGCATTATACCACAGGATATGACGGTTTTCCACACAAAAAAATATTTTCACACAGCGTTATGTCGCCAGATATTATTTCAGCTTTGCAGGCTTGATATGAATCGTAACTTTTTGTTTTGAAATATTTTTATCAATTACTTGACATTTTAAATATCATATGATACTATTGTTTTAACGAATAAGAAATCTATTTAAAAGGTGAGCAGCGGAATTTGCGTAAAGAAAAGCGGCAAAATTGTATTTATCACCACAACTCTGCCGCTAGCTTCTTTTTCCCCGTATTGTCATTCTCCTGCTCAATCCGTTTTCGCCTCGTCTTCCAAAAGACGGACCATAATTCCGATAAATTCCTTCGGATACGGCTTTTGCTCTTCCCATGCAGCGCAGCCTGTCCATTCAATAAGCCGTTCTTTGCCTCCGTTTTCCCAGAAACGGTCGCGAAGCGTACGGATATTTTTATTTACATTTGAAACAGTCGTATGATTTTTCTCTGCAATGGGCGCGTAGATTTCCTTGCATACATCTGTCAGACGATCCGGCTCTTTCGCTGCCAGATCTACCGCCTGCACAAAATAAGAATATCCTTTATAATGCTGGAATGCTCCCACACTATAGAGCAGATCTTCGATCTTATCTTTCATAATGCACCTCTCCTTTGTAAAAATTTTCTTTTATCTTACGGATAATTGGCATATATTTCCATACTTTAGCCTTTATTAAACTTTTATAGACTTAAAATACTTTTATGCCGCTGCTACCTTATTTGGTAGGCATTTTGTAACAGTACGCTTTATAATAAATATAAAATGTAAAGAAATTCAATGCCCACAGTTAGTTTATACTAAAAACGTGTCAGAGGAAACAGATGGATTTTAATTACAATAATAAAGAAAATTTACGAGATCTTGCACAAAAAATTCGCAGGGAGCAGGTCATCCCTTTTTTCGGTGCCGGCATTTCTGCTGCCATATTTCCTACATGGCCAAAATATATTGAATGCCTGATTGAACCGGGCGACGAAAAGACTTGTGCTTATGTACAGGAGCAGCTCGGAAAGCCGGTCTGCAATTATGAGGCAGTTCTTCAATTTCTCCAGGAGGAATATGGAAGGGCTTTTTTTGATAAGACACAAACTATTTTTGACAGCCGGAAAATCTCTCCGGACAAATTAAATCCGGCAGTTTTTGAGTTACCGCGTCTTTTCCACGGTCCCATAATTACAACAAATCTGGATCAGGTACTGGAATGGCTATACCGAAGAAGCGGCACCGCGCTCACAGTAGGTCTGTCAAAAGAAGTCGGCTTTATCCAGGACCGCATGGTACAGTCAGCGCCATGTCTCTGGAAGATTCACGGTGATATAGATAAAAAAGATTCCTGGGTACTGACACAGGAGCAATATGATGCCCTGTACAGGGACACAGACGATTCTTTCATGGAATTATTTTCTGTTTTCCTTAAATATAAGATGCTGCTGTTTATTGGCGCAAGCCTGAGATCAGATAAAGTTGTTGGTCTTTTAGAAAATTTATTTAAACGTGAGCCTAACATCTGCCATTATGCCATACTGGAAGCCCCCACTGATGAAGCCCTGTTTATCGCTGAGCAGAAAAGGGTATGGAAGCTTGGCGTAAAACCAATCTGGTATACCGTAAAAGGCAATGACTATTCCGGGTTTTATCAGATCCTGCATGAGCTGGCAGAACTTGCCGGGGTCCGCTTTTGCCACTCTTATTTGCCGGAAGGAATTTTTACACAGCTCATCGGAACCATTGGACGCGATTCGGAATTACAGCAAATTACGGATGCATTTTCCAGATCTCCATTTGTCATACTCAGCGGAGCAAACGGGATCGGCAAGACTCACCTTGCTCTCCGTCATTGCCGCGAGGCTGCACAGGAGGATATCATTTTCCTGAACTGTACCACCGAAGAAAATTTTCAGCAGAGTCTCTATGATTTCCTAAAATGGAACGGCAGCCTGTTTTCTGATACCGTCCGAATTATACCAAGAGATTACCGTGCTCTGTTTTCTGAGGCACTCCGTCAAAGGAGCCATTATCTTGTCGTTTTCGATAATGCAGCAGATGATGAGATTTTTGATTACATTGCATCGCTTCCGGAATCGGGACGCTATCTGATCACCACCCGCCGCAGCAATCTGTTCAAAGCCGGTATGCATGTTATCAGTCTCCGCGGTCTCTCGGATACAGAAGCATATCATCTTTTTATAAACAGGAATCCTGATCTGCAGAGTAAATTGGATATAGATATTTTGTCTCAATTAAATCATTATTGCGGCGGGAATCCGCTGCAGCTGAATCAGGCTGTTTCTTATATCACGGAAACAGGCGAAGATATTGAGCACTATTTCCATGAAATTGTTCAGGCGGAAAAAAAAACGGAATATGGGACGTGTTTCAAAAAATCTATCTCCATCTGCAGGAACACGCCAAAGTAGATCAGCAATATAAAGATGCGCTTTGCCTGCTGTACTGGTGTTCTATCCTGAATCCCGACTATATCCAGGCGCCATATTTGATGCAGTTGACCGGATTTACACGCGAGCGCTTTAATGACGGAATGAGGATTATCCGCAGCTTTTCTCTGGTCGATAAAGAATATAGTTCCTCTATGTCAATAAACCAGATGACTCAGAGTAACATAAGCCGGGTATTTCCCCGGGATGCCAAACATACCTACCTGAAAAAACTGTCCAGGATGCTGCAGGATGAATTATTGTCCGTTGTTCCCGGCTCATATGCCCTTTTTCAGCACAGAGACGCCATTATGCATACTCACTGGCTTCTCTCAAATTTCAGTGATATTCGTTTTACCAACGCAGAGACCACAGGCTCTCTGTATGTCATATGCGGCGAATATCACCTTCGCATCGGTAATCTTAATACTGCGCAGCAATATCTGAAACAGGTTGCAGATAACAGCGCTTACAGTGAGGAGCTTCATCTATCCGCTTCTCTGGCTCTTGCATCTTTATACGAAACAAAAAGGGATTATCCGTATGTCCGGCAGATGTTGGACAGCATAAAACCTCCCGCCGCAATGCTAAAAGCTTGTTTTCCCATACGCTATTTCCATTTCCGGCTGACAGAAGCATACCTGTATGAAGATCTTGAAATTGCAGCCATGTGTGAGCAGGCAGCAAAAGAAGCAGCCGCACAGCTCGAAAATATGAAAAAGGAGGGGTTATCAGAAGAAGAAATACTTGAGTATCAGATGGAGCTTGGCAACATCAAAGGACATATCCTGTATCAAAAAGGAGATTATACTGCCGCAGAGAAGCAGTATCGAGATATTACGGAATCATCTCTGACAAAAGTACCTGCTTATGCACATGCAAAAGTCAATCTTGGACGCCTTCAGATCGAGCTGTCTGAGAGTAACGAAGATACTTTAAGATCGCTTGAAGAGGCAGCAGCTTTACTTACGGAATTATACGGCAAAACGCCTCATCCCGATATTGCCTTTGCGTCAAATGGTCTCGGTTGGTACTATAGCAGCTGTACCGGTCAGGAGTGCGCCAAAGAAGCCGCCCGGCAGCTTCACAAATCATTAGATATCGTTTTAAACCAGCTTAAACTGAAAAATCATGTACTGGTTTCCCTGAACTACACTTTGCTTGCAAAGCTGCACTGGCAAATGTCAGAAAATGCGGTGGAAAAAGGAGAAAAAACTGAGCACTACAAAAAGGTGGATCAATATTGCAATGAAGGTCTTAAAGCTATCGAGCATTCCATGATCCCATCGGAAAGAACAGTATTGGTTCCGCCTCTGTTGTACTATAAATTCACTGCTCTTTGCTACCTTAGAAGATTCAGCGAGATATCGCAGAGCTCCCGGGAAACAAAACAGCTTCTTTCCAAAATAGAAACACCAGGGAACCGCTCCCAGTGCCGGCTCATCCGTGTTTTGCTGCTGTATGCAAAATTAAAGTGTTTAATATCTAAAATAAAAAAATAATCGAGGAGGAAACATATGAATATTAATGACCTTAACCGTATAACAAACAGCCCGTCCTTTCGTGGTGGTATATCGAATCTTATCAAAAAAGCGGGGGAAGTGATTGTAAAAGAAGCGCCCAAAGTAATTGAGACTATTGCTAAAACAATTAAATAATTTTTTTAAATCTTATCAAAGCCAGAACATGGGAGCATATCCATTTAAACGGCTGGAATCAGCAATATAATATTGCTGATT
>UMKV01006140.1_pt1 | contig 14606 bp, 12 predicted proteins | sample 1966381 | NCBI WGS metagenome assembly UMKV01 (sample SAMEA4836182, study PRJEB28245) | human gut metagenome | biome: gut microbiome; material: fecal sample | place: Denmark | collected 2008
GTTAGCAGATTTTGATGCACCTACAGACTTCATCGTCGGGACTACCGGATGCTGATATCCATTATTCTCCAACATCCATCACTATTGCCAACTGTCTGCCAGAATCATTTATTGATTTGTCACTATGCAACATTATAAGTTGCCATTTTGTGTTACTGTAGTGTTACTTGGAAGCAATTTGTGTTACCTTCAATAGCATGACTGTATCGAATCAATCCCATACGATTCTTTCTAAAGTACACCTTTGCTATTAAGTTGTTCAAACACTTCTCGCTTTTTTTGATTTGAAACTTCTGCATAAATATCTAATGTTGTTTGAATATCTTTATGCCCCATGACTTCCTGAATGACTTTAACATTTGTTTCATTTTCGCAAAGTCTTGAGCAAAATGTATGCCTGGTGATGTGGCAGCTAAAACGAGGAAGCAATACCGGAGATCTTTTCTCTCTTTTTGCTTTCAAAATCTCGTCCGCATTATATTTGTCTACAATTCGTTTGATTACACGATTGATCGATGCCGGATTATGTATCGAATGATAGCGGTTATAAAAAATGAATCCTTCCATTCCATCAATGGTAAACTCACATCTTTCTCCTGTACATTCCTGATACTTTCTTTCATCTTCCAATGCGTTATATACTTCATCCAGCATTGGAATGATGCGAATGCCTTTTTCCGTCTTAGGCAAAGATACCTCGTATTCACACTTAAAAGAATTATCAACTCTGGGATAATATGTTATACCATGATTAATATTGATCATCCGCTCCTTCAAGTCAATATCTTCCCAACGCAAACCAATAATCTCGCCAACTCTGCAACCTGTGCCAAACATAACCGTAAACAAATTTTTCCACCTGACATACTCACTACTCTCCAGGTATTCCAAAAAGCATCTCGTCTGTTCATAAGTTAATGCTCGACGAATCCCGGTATTTTTCTTAGTAGTTTTTTTCAATTCAGCCATTACACCATCCGTTGGATTGTTTCTAATAATTTGATCCCGGACTGCCAGCTGAAATGTCGGGTGCAATACGGTGTGTACATTTTCTACTGTACTTATTCCTAAACCCGTATTGACTAGAAGCCTGTAAAAAATCAACACATCCGAATACTTTATATTTGCTATCTTTTTTTTGCCAAATCCCTCTCTTACATATTGGTTATATGTATAGATATAATTTGACTTTGTAGAACTCCTCAACTCTGTCTTAGTAGATATGTACCTATCAAACACAGAATTGACATTTGACTTTCCCATCGCATAAATGTCTAGTCCATCCAACTGATTACGAAGGATATTTTTTTCCTTTTCTCTCAGTTGTTTTAAATCCATTGAATAGACTGAAGTTCTTTTGCCATAAGCATCGGAATATGTAAATCTATACAAGCCATCTTCACTGCGATATGTCTCACCTTTATGGAGAACTCTTCCTTTTGAATCCTTTCTGACTTTCGCCATTAAACCATTCCTTTCTTATTATGATAAACAAGAAAGAATCTATAGGAGTTTACAACGAAGCAATCATCTTCTCAACTTCTAATCGCAATGTTTGTGCAAGCGTTTGATTGTGACGCTTGGCATACTCTTTTAATCTGGCATATTCATATTCCGTCAGGCGTACATCCACTTTCTTTGTTTTTGGATTTTCCGCTTTCGGTCTTCCTGTCCTTGCCATTTTTATATACCTCCGTCACATTCTAACTATAGTATACTTTTTGTCCTCCAAAAAGTCAAGCACTTTCTCCATAATTCTCTCATTCATCCATTTGCACATGAAAGTATTCCAAATACTCATCAACAATTTTAGTATTTACCAAAACCATCTTCCCATATTTGTATATTGCATCTGCATCTTGGGCAAGTTTTTTAAACTGATTTAAACTCATGCTATACAATACTGCCCCATCTTTATACCTGACAAACCGTTTATGTTTCCATAAATCATTACTGTTGATAAGTTGTTCAACAATATTTTCAGCCATTTTAATAAACTCCTTCCTAAGCAAATTCTTATGTAATCATTACTTTCCAAACACAACACACATTTTTCAATATATGCTCTGCTTGAAAAAGAAGCTTTTTCTCCAGTTGAAATCACCGGTCACTGTGGTTAGCAGCACACTCTGGACTCGCACCATCTCTTATAGACCATAACGGGAGTATCATTATCATAGAACAGTCGCAACCACGGAATCACCATAATTCCTCTTTTGCATGGATGTTATCGCTCCCGGCATCTCACATCAGACAGAGCTATCAAGGAAATAATAAACCATCTCCTTTGGCTGTCTTACCGATCCTGGCGCATCTGCGGCACGGCGTAATGCGTAACTGTTCCTTACGTCCGGCAAAATCATCGTATTCAGTTGTCTGTGTCTGACAGGATTATTTCCTGTGGACACAATACCAGTATAAATGGGAATCTACTATTTTGCTAGATGATATGTTTCGTACAAAATCGTATGATTTATCGTATCATTTTCAATGCAAAAAGAGCCGCACTGCGGCTCTCTATTGTGGTAATTATTTATTTTAAAAATCTGTATACTCTTCCAGAAACGATATTTATATCATTTCATCCCAGTTTTCCGGAAATCCTATATGTGACAATGAAATATCATCACCATACTCCTCCATCAATGCTCTTAACTCTGTCATAATTCTACTTTCCCACTCATTCTTATCGGGATATAAAAATTTAAGTGTCAATATCTGCGAAAACAATTTCCGATTAGGTTTAAACGATACATTTTTCGGCATCCTAGGCAATGCTGGAAATGACCAGTAATATATTCTAGAATAATGAGCACATCGATTGCGCAAATCCGTCAGGCAACGCAACCAGCTTTTTAGGCTCACGCTGGATGTATGATATAGCTCTCTTGCAATTTGTTTCTGATCCGGCGACTTCAAATCAGCATATAAATATGACAACATTCCCATTGAGAAAAATTCAATAATCACCCAGATTGGAAATTGTCCGTTATACTTTTTCTTATGATGCTGCACCACTAATGTCGTTTTGTTCTCTTCAATGCAAATGTCAAGCAGCCTCTTAAATTTGTCATCATTATGCCTTTCATTATATATATCTGAGTTTAAGTATCCCAATGCACCATATGCATGTCCACAATAATATGCCAATTGTGTCCTCAAATACAGTTCTATTGTCTCGATACATTCAAATATCAAATTTCTTATACGACCATCAAACTCATATATGCGTTTAATTCTGTTGAAATTAATATTTTCAAAATATGTTCCATCTGCATTTCTAAATGGCAGAAAATATGCCGATAAGCGGTAATAATTTGCCTGTTTTAAAAAAGATTTACACGTTTCATCATCATCCACGATAAATCCTTTCCTCTTTATGATTTCAACCTGTTCCTCATAAGTTTTAGGTGATTTCATCATTACTGTTTCTTCGTGATGACTATTCTGTTTGTAATCCACTTCTACTTTACTTGAATTATCCAATCCCTGTCTCCTTAAAAAAAATGTCTCCCCATGGGACACATCACATATGTGAGAGGTGCGGGGAGTCCTGTTACTATTATTTTATGCTATTTTCCAGAAAAAATCAACCATTTTTAATTTTTTTTGTGATTTCATGATGTTCTTTTCTCCCCGTCCTGTTTTTCCAGCAACGCATCCATATACCCCTGCACCCGGCACTGATCGCTTTCATCCAACTTTCGATACTTATGCATTACCGGGATCTCACCTGCTCTAAGGTTTCGTTTTGCTTCCTCTTCAGATTCCATGATCTCACCTGCAGAGATCCCCATTGCTTTACATATTTTCCGAATGTTTTTCTCCCGTACCTCATAGTCTTCCTTTTTCAAAATGCTCCATATCGTGCTTTGTGGAATACCGCTTTTCTTTGCAAACCGGTATGCTGTCATATTATTTTCCCGCAGATAATTCATCAATCTTTTTCTTACTGTACCGCTAATCTGTCTCTCCCCCTTGCAATACTCAATTTGTAACTACAATTAGTATACTTTTGAGCCGACTTGTCTTTCAACCTATATGTTTCGTATGAAATCATATGATTTATCATACGATTTAGACATTTACATCAAGGAGATTGTACAATTTGAAATTTCCATTATTTTGGAATTTTCGGAGAATTATGTGATTTTATTTGTTTTCTGATAATTTTCTATAATACACTGTGCCTTTTGACATAACTGATCGATGATGGTCGGATCTGATGTCGTTTCGATCTTGATATGTTCACTCAGGTTTATGATCCAGTTACAGATTGCCGTCTTGGTAGATATGATCCGTATCCGAAAAAGATGCTCCTGCGTCTTTATCTTAGATGTAATCCGAAATTCCGTTTCCACTGCTTCAACAAGGTATTCCTCTACCATAAGTGTTGCACTCACCGTCTTTTCATAGGACATTCTCGGATGTTCCTCCATATATCGTGAGATTTCAAAGGAAGAATCGATACCCTCCAATTGATTCATACACTTTCCCTGCTCCATCGGGTGCATTGCCACCTGCCGCATTCGATCAATGCGATAATGAGACAGATTATCTTTTCCATCCGTATTACAGATAAGATAATACCAACCGCCACTAATGACCAGGAAATATGGTGTTACTGTATATACTCTGTCCGATAGTTTCCCGTTTTTCCGATACCGGAATGTTATTTTTCTCATTTTCTTGATCGCTTTTCCGATTTCCATTAAATATTGAAAAAGCCGCTCACACTGACATCGCTTGAATGTCTCCCGGTATTTCACATATTCAAACCAGCTTCCAAAATATTTACTTGCACAACGTTTTAATTTGTCCAGAATCCGACTGGCACATCCATCGTCCACGCCGGGTGAAAATAATATGCTGTCATGCAGCATGCGTATCTCCGTATCTGAAAACAATCTGTCGTTCAGACAATATACCTTGATGTAGCCGCCGGGCTGCTCCGGGTTGGCAATCGCTTTCTCACAGATCTGAAGTTCCTCTCCCTCATTCAGACGCCACTGCGTTTCATGGAAAAAGAGATTAAGCTGACGAATATTAGAGGATACCAGCTTCCGCAATGCCGGTCTTCCCATCCTTCTTTCCGATTCAAATTCATCCTCCAATCTGTCACATATATATTCCATCGAGATCATATGATCCTTATCTGCATGGATCCATAGTATTCTAAGCAACAATAATGGAATCATCTTTTTGCTGGTCGTTCGCCCCATCTGTGTTCTTCTCCCTTCTCTCCACCAGAACACAGCCGCCTCTTTTCTTTTGTGCAAAAAGAAAAGAGGAACCATGTTCCTGACATGTTCCTCTTAATTCTTTACTAATGATTCATATTCATTTACTTTCCAGGTTTGGCGGTATGTACTCTGTCAATTCTCCTAAGTCTACCTTCAAGTACAAACACAATTTACATAAAAACTTCAAGTCCCATCGTGTCTGTTTGTTCTGACAATATCTGTTGAAATTTGTACGTGGAATGTCCAGTTCTTTGCAGACCTTCGTCTTGCTTATTCCACGGTCTTTCAAAATTTCTTCAATGCGTAAATGAAGATGACCAAAATCAGTAACATACTCATTCGTACTTTGCATGTGAAACATCTCCTATAAAAGTATACTTTTATTTTATAGGATTAGTCACATTTATATAATTCCCACTTGTGTCACTCACAGATGTGTTATACTTTATTGTTAATAAAGGCAAATATTGATTCTCGCTGATGAAGAGTGATGAGGTGGTCGAGAGCACGAAAATACTGTCCAATTTTCTTTTGTTCTTCTAAATTAGGAACCATTGTAGTTAATTCTGAGAACTCGGTTTTATTTACAATTTGCATAGTTCCTGCCGCAGCCATACGCTTCATAATATTCGACCAAAATACACTCTCTGTCAAAAGAAAATAGGCATCATTATATTCATTTGGAGTAAGGCAATTTATCTGTTGATTAAAGCTTCCTTTTACCGTTAAAAGTGTATTTTTTCCTATACTCGCAATACAAGTACAGAGAATTGTATTTGCAGGTACAACACGTCCTACTTTCATCCCCTCTTCGCTAAGTTTTCTTGGTGTATCAGATATTGTTTGAGAGTTAATATCAGTTGGTGTTACCCAAGGTATTCCATCCTCTGAATAATACTCTGAATTTGAAGTTGATGGTGTCGAGCCTGTCATTATTTCACCAAGTTCCCCCAACTTACGTTGTTCCCAAGCATCAGTAAATCCTGGAAATCTGACCTCGGGATACAACTGATTTTTTTTCGGAAACATTTTTTGAAGCATTGACTTTTTCATTTTTTTCACATGCTCCAACTTACGCTGATGAAGGGTGATAAGGTTGTCGAGGTTTGAAAAATATGTTGCAATTTTCTTTTGTTCTTCGTAAGCAGGAACTCTTATGTTCATCCTTTGTAGGTCTAAAAATGACAATACCTTTTGTCCTGTTCCAGTACATGTATACCCTATTTCATGGATTACTTCATCGCTATTATTAAGCACCAATGAAACGAAAAATATATCACTATCTTTACCATAAAAAACTGGATAAAACTTGCTTATTATGCCTTTATCACAGCATTTGTTGATGTTAAATGTAAAGTCCACACCATCACTTCTGTTTCTATATGTACAGTAGTCTCGAGGCAAAATATTATAACCTGTGATGTCATGATTCTGCTTTCTTCCGAAGTGCTCTTCCTGAAGGATTACACCCTCGGTTTTGGACGATGTTAATACTGGCAAATCACAATCTGCATCAACAGTTTCTTTATATTCTATTATTACATCTCCAACCTTACGCTGTTCCCAAGGTTCCGTAAAACCCGGGAATCTAAGTTTAGGTACTCTCTTTTTATCACTCATTATTTTCCTCCTTTTTAGTTTTCGACCATCTTATCAGCCAACTTATAAATTGCTTCTCTTAAACCGTTACGATATTTAATTCTAGACAAAGCCTGTACCTCTTCATCTAGAGCCATCGTCTTATACTCTTCACTAGCACTCTTTATAATGTCGCTTATTTCACCAGCATCATCTAAATCTTGTTTGCCATAACGATGTCGACTAAATAATGCACGCATTTCTGCACTTGTTATCACATCGGTAATCCCCCATTTCCCTCGAAAATTAAGGAACACCCTGTTAATGCTTATAGTATTTGCAGCATGAATTACTTTTTCGCAATCTTTAAGATGTGCCGGATATTGGAAACCCGAACCTTTCGGTGGATATTCACCTTTACGAATAGCATCCGCAGCATTTAAAATCTTTGTGGCATAAGCACGATCATCTAGCCCATTTGCAAATTGATCAATTTTGTCTTTCGTTTCATCAGCTTCTTGATCATTGCCATCATGCACAGCATTTAACAGATTATTAACCAACTCCGTAAGATAATCATAATCAATCTTAATATCTTTAACATGAGTCATACGAAGTTCAATTTGATATACAGGAATACCTTTTTTCTTTGAAATATAAGCCTTCAGTTCATTTGTAAGAACAGTTGTCAACATTACTTCCTGCTCCGGCGTCATTCCGACTTTTCTAATCAAGTCATCTGGATTATTGTAATCAAATCCCTCATCTGATTTATTATCCGGATCATAAGCATATTGTTTTAATTTTGCCATTCCTGCATTATATTCGCGAAGTCGTTCAATCATATTTTCCTTCTGCTGCTCAGATGGTGGCAACTGAATAAATTCGCTTGTCATATCAGACAACTTATTTACTACTGTTTTAACTTCACCTAGAACATCGCTAAATTTAGGTGCTGTAATCCCATCCTTGACATTTTGCCTTCCTCTTTCTTCATCAGATAAAGTGGCAGAATCTTTGTTAGCATAAACTGCAAGAGCCTCATTCATGAGTTTTTCATTCTCTGCCGGCCAACGATAATTCACTACACGTCCCCATGGTTTTTCTTGCATATCAGCCACTCGATTTGTCCTCGAATAAGCCTGTATCAGTCCAGCACCTTTTAATGTTCTGTCAACATATAAAGTATTTAATTCCGGTGCATCAAATCCGGTGAGCAGCTGATCCACAACAATTACTAGATCCAGAAAATTGCCATCACTAGCAGTTTTATTCAATCTGGAAATTACATCTTGTGTATAACCGGAAACATCTCCCATAGTAAACTCTACGCCAAACTTCTCTTTATAAGCATCCATTGCTCTATGCAATCCATTATTAGTTGCAAGCATACTGTCATTATTTGTATTATTTGCACTAAATGTTACTGCCACTTTAAGCGTAAATAGTCCCTGTTCTTCACGCTCCCGATTCACTCTTTGAAATTCATCAAAATACATCATTGCCATTGGGGTACTTGCTTTTCCTCCACCAACATGTGTAGTCAAAAGAGCATTATACTTTCCATCATTTGATCGATTTTGCCATTTATCATATATATCTTTTACAACCAGTTTTATATGATCTAAGTTTTCGTCATAAAAACTAGGCTCAATCGCATCATCCATGTCCTCCATAGTTAAATTATTAATTTTGTCCTGAATTTTTTCTTCCGACCATTTAGGATATTTTTCCTTATAAAAATCAGGAAGATATTTCTGTTTCATTTCATCTTCTGGAATCGTAGTTTCAAAATCCACCTTAAATCCCAATACATTTCGATCAGCAATTGCTTCCCGAATCGTATAAGCATGAAGCAGTGGTCCAAAGATATCCTCCGTTCTCAATCCCTTTGTTGTTTCATCAAACATTGGAGTACCTGTATATCCTACCCATGCAGCATGTTTAAATGCCTTTTGAATATTTTCAAAAGATTCTCCACCAGTAGAACGATGCGCTTCATCAACAATAAATACAATATTCTTTTCTGGTGTCTTAAAGGATTTCCTCTTAATTAGAGAATCTAGTTTCTGCACAGAAGTAACAATAATCCCATTTGACTTCGATTTCAGTTTACGGCTCAAATCCGTTGTATTATTGGTATCCTGTACAATACCATCAAATTGATCTGTTGCATCCGGGTCGTAAGCCCTATAATTCTCATTGGTTTGTTTCGTCAGCTGAATACGGTCAACTACAAAGACAACTTTATCAACTTTAGGCATACGGCTAGCTAACCAAGCTGTCTTAAACGAGGTAATCGTCTTTCCTGATCCGGTAGTATGCCAAATATAGCCCACTCTATTGTTTCCAAAATCAAAGTCAACTTTTTTAATCCCCTCTATAACTTCCTGCGTTGCATACACCTGGTATGGACGCATCACCTTTAGCGTCTGCTTATTCGGCGTACCATCAAGAATCATATAGTTTGTTGCCATCTGATGTGCCATAGGTATTGACAACATAGAATCTGCAAATTCCTTCCAGTCTCTTACAATACCATTGTCACTTCTTCTCTGCCAGTGAAATGCAAAATCCTTATTAAACTTCTCCGAAGTTGTATTTGCCATATATTTTACATTATTTGGCGTCATTGCAATCAGAATCTGTAATGCCGAAAAAATATCGCCATACTGTCCTTCATCAATGTACTGATGCATCTGATTTAAGGCTTCATTAACATCATGAGTATCTCTTTTTTCTTCAATTTGAATAATAGGAAGTCCATTAATTAAAAGCGTTGTGTCAAAACGACGATTCATTTTACCATTTATGACCGCTGGACGCTCAATTTGATTTACAACTTGATAAACCGTATCTCCTGCACCAATCTCTTTTTGATCAAATACAGTTAAAAATACATGGCGTCCATCGTCAAGATCTATCTCTATCTGAGACACACCATTCAATCCATAAAGAAATTGTCCTGCTTCATATGGAGTGTGTAAATCTGATATGATTTTTTTCACCTGATTGAACTCCGCTTCACTCATAGGATGCTCTAACACATTTTGATTATGCTGTTCCAGTATTGTCTTGAAATTATCCCAAAGCTGAGGTGTTGTTTTGATATCTGGTTCATATTTCCAGAGTTTTGTTTTAACAACTCTGTTTCCTAAACCTATAGCAGAAAATTCAGGGATTCCTGCTAAACATTCAGGATTAGTGATAGTTCCTGTAGTAATATACTGAATCAGCTCTGTTTCAAACATTTGCTCATTCATCCGTCTACCTCCTTAAGTTTTTCTATTGTTAATACTTTCTCCAACTCAGCAACCCGCGTTTTTAATGCATGCAACCGTAATTGTTTAAAATAAATATCACCTATGATTTTTTGTTTTTCACAAGAATGCAACTTGGGTAATTCCAATCTTCTCAGCTGTTTTACTGTATGTTTTAAAACTGCCGAACCTTGAAGTTCTTTTAACCATTGCCTCTTTATAAATTCACTTTCATTCAGCAAATACACTAAATAATTACCATCTATTCTTTCTTGTGGAATCAATTTAGCATAATTTTGTGTATACAAATATCCTTGATGGTTATGCCTAACAATTGTTGCTCTTCCGGAAATCAAGCTAAATAGAATATCGCCCCCTTTTATCAGACTTAAATCATCCAAGGTCGATATAGTTTTCGCTTCCTCTCCACCTAATTCAATCCCAACCAAATCGTTCTCCAACTCTTGTTGCCCATAAAAGTTATAGGTAGGTGCCGAATCCAACAATGACTCCTTTATTCTAAATTGAGGAGTTCCCATTGCAATTGTAATAACATCTTCTATTTTCATTTTGTGCCTTTCCATAATTACATCTTCATGCTACATGCATATAATACTCTAGAAATCAAAAGTTGTCAACCCATATTTTTGTAATTTTTCAAAATTACAAAAATATGGGTTGAGTTTCTACTTGGGAACAGCGTAAGTTGGGGGATATTGCACCATTAAGAGGTGGATTTGCATTTAAGAGTAGTAAATATAGTACAGACGGAGTACCCATTATTCGCATCTCAAATATACTTTCTAATGGAACCGTAGGTGCTGATTTTGTATACTATAACGAGCAAGAGGATGATGATATTTATTCTCTTTATAATGGTGCAGCTGTACTTGCAATGTCAGGTGCAACAACTGGTAAAGTGTCTATACTACATGCTGAAAAGGGGCATAAATATTACCAAAACCAGCGTGTTGGATATTTTACACCAACAGAGAAATGCGAGTATAGTTTTATCAAAACAATGGTAAAGACACAATTATTTATTGACCAATTGGCATCTGTTCTTGTAGCAGGGGCACAACCAAATATATCTTCTAAAGAGATTGATGCATTTGCATTTATGATTCCAAAATCCAGAGATGAACAACATAGAATTGGTGAGTTTATAGAAACCTTCGACCACCTCATCACTCTTCATCAACGAAAGCAAAATGGATGTAATCCTAAATAATTAATTTCCTATAATCCATCTGACAAAATGCAAACTCTGAATATAATCTATGCAAAGCGAAATCAGTCCAAAAGCATTAAAATACTGAATCTCAGAGTTTGTTTAGCTCTCTTTTCCCCTCATCTCCAGCCACATCCCCTTCTTCTGCAGCACCTGTCCTTCCTCAATCTCCGGACGGATGATGGACTTGATCACATCCTCCTCTGCTCCTGCCTGCAGCAGTTCGCGGATTACTTTTCTTCTTGTCTCGCTCGTCCACTCGGAAGCATAGATATCAAGCAGTGCGAGTTTATCAAAGTTTTCGATAAACCATGCTTTGCGCTCTTCCGCTTCCCGTTTCATTTCATAATTTACCGCAGACTGGATCATGCCGGCAGTGATCGTCTTTTCCACTTCTGCTCCTTTGACATCTTTTGGCGTGGAATGAATCTTCTTCTCCATCACATCCAGATCCATCATCATAAAAGAAAAGGCGTCCAGTTCATACAGCCGGATGTTTTCATTTTTCGATTGTTGCTTTTTGAGATATTTCAATGACTCTTCCCCGATAAAGTCACATTCTTCCATCTGCTGTTTCTGTTTTTCTTTCTGCACCGCCGGGACAAAAGCACCACATTTTCTTGCTTCCAGATATGCTTCGTGTTCCCACGGGAACCATTTCTTATCCCGAATCGGATTTTCCCCACGCACAAAAATAATACATTCATCATCCGGCAACAGGCGAAGCTCATACTCTAACATCAGCTCCCTGCCAAGCACATCGTAATTCTCACTGTAAGAACCGCTGGTTCCTTTGCTTTCTCCACTGGTTCGTTTGTCGATCGTCCATTTTCCAAGCAGCTTTGAGACATATTCATAGGTGCTTGCTTCATTACCGCCCAGATAGATAAAAGTGTCGCAGTTTCCGACAATGCCTTCCCATGCTCCATCCGCAAAAAGCGTTTTTAACTGTGCCAAAGACTGTAGGATTGGCACACAGTACACACCACGGCTTCTACAGGTGGCAAGGATCTTATCAAAGTTATTCGGCATCTTGATGTTTGCCATTTCATCGAGCCAGAATCCCACATCCATCGGCAGTTTTCCGCCAAAGAATCTCGCCTGCCGGTATAGCTCCTGAAAAAGCAGCGTATACACCATCCCCGGTACGAAGTTAAAAGTATCGTCATCATCCGGAATGATGATAAAGAGGTTGCTCTTTGTTTTCCCATCTCCATCCATTCCCGTTCCAAACTCGTCCAGTGGGATGTCATTAGATGAAAAGATCTCTAGAAGTTCCTCATTATCAAAGGGCTGCATCCGAGCATTGACTGTCATAATGACGGAACGGATCGTTTCATCCGGACCGCCTCTATAACGCTGGTATGCTTTTACGGCCGGATGATCCGGCTTTTTCTTCGCCAGTTCTTTCATGCGTTCGTCTAACTTTGGCGGCGTATCTTCATCCACAAACTGTGCCTCATCTAACAGGTAAAGAATGGATTTCCAGTTTCTCTGCAGAAGTTCTGCCTTTCCTCTTTTCGGATTATATACACCTTTCGGACATTCCATCCATACATAGAGAAAAAGGCTTTCTAGGAACATCCGCTCTGCCTTTTCCCAGAAAGGATCCTGAGAAGAATTTTTGATATTTTCTGAGTTTGTATTCTGGATCAGATTCGTCACCAGCTTCGTGATATCGCTCTTACTGCGGATATACGGAAACGGATTGAAATGCATGCTTTTCTCCATTTCACACAGGTTCAGCGTATATACTCTGGTATCCTTCTGTTTCGCCAGCCATGCTCCCAGCTCCTCCGCAAGGCTTCCCTTCGGATCCGTATAGATGTTGCAGTCGTGTAATGACATTAGATTCGGTGTCAAGAAGAACGCTGTCTTACCGGCACCACTGCCGCCGACAACCACGATGTTGTTATTGCGAAGGGTATCCGAGTCGTAGCGGAAACGCACATTTTGAGATAATACTTTGTTTTCCGGAGACAGACCGGACTTTGTCTCTTCTGTCCTTGCGGCATACTTTTCATTGAATGCCCGCACTTCGCCCCATTTGGCAGAACCAAACTCATTGCCGGGCATCCGGTTATGGTCGCTTTTACTGTATGCCTGAAAACTGCAGAGCATCCACAGCAAACCTCCCACCAGAACCATACTGTAACTTTTGTCATTATAAACTTTCAACGGATGCAACAGACACCAGACGATCTGTTCTTTCAATTTTGATATTTCCACATCCACAAGATACAATCCGCTAAGACTGTAAAACAAATAAAGTGTGGGCAGTAACAAAACCGCACACACTTTGAATAATTGGTGTAATCTTCTTTTTCTGTTGTCACCGGCAACATGCGTTGCACGGGAGTGTTCTTTCTTTCGTTTCATATGGATCCTATATTCCTTTCTCAGCCCACAAAGTTTGAGCCAAAACTATAAATTCGCCGTGTAAAAACGCTGATCATTTATTTCACACTGCTTTCCTATCGTTTCTTAATGTTTCCATCCAGTTTGTGCCGCAATATCTCTTCCGGTATCGGCTGCCTCTCTTTCCCTCTGCTTCTCTGATACTTCAGACACTCCGCTGCAATGTCTTCATTCTTTTTGCTGTATTTTCGCAGCTCTTTTCCCTCCAGATCAATTTCCCGAACCTCAGAAGTTCCGCTCCGCTTCAGGTATGCCTGCAGCCGTTTTCCATCCTCCGAAATGCTTACTTCTGCCTTATCCAAGGAAATACACCGGACAAAGTTTTTGGATTCCTGCGGCTCCTTTGGAAGATTGGCTATATAGAGATTCGGTGATTCTGCCACCATCTGTGTTTCCATGTCAAAGGTTACCGGGATATATTCCGGACTTTGATAACGCTCTTTCATTTTTTCCAGGGACAATACTTTTCCCACTGTTTGCTCTGGAACCGGTTCAGGGACAGAAGATTTTTCTTTCATCTCCTGTCCCTGATTAAAAGAGGGAAAGATCGCTGCATACTCCGGTTTCAGTTTTTCGATCATTTTCACACGGTCATTTCCCACCGGGGCAAATGCTTTTTCCAATTTTGCAATGTCCAGTTTCACTTTTTCTTTCTCATGGATGTTCTGCCTTTGATCCAGTGCATATCCCCAGATGTCTCCCTCTCGTTTCAGGCAGGTTATCACAGTCTGTCCCTCATCCAAAAGAATACAGTCTGACTTTTTGATCCGTATGACACTGGAAAGATTTTCTCCTAACCTGCCACGGGGAATACGAAACAGATAAGCATCCTTTTCTTCACGCAAAAGAAGAGATTCCACATTGATACTGATCGGA